>AUXO015035365.1_pt1 | contig 14871 bp, 8 predicted proteins | sample 768731 | NCBI WGS metagenome assembly AUXO01 (sample SAMN02715735, study PRJNA202380) | gut metagenome | biome: sheep rumen | host: Ovis aries | place: New Zealand: Palmerston North | reverse complement strand
AAACCTCAATGTAGGCGACAAGGTTCAGATACAGGTAGAACTGGACACCCACGGTCTGAACGACAAAGGCATCGGCGTAGAGCTCGTAGCCATCCGCACTTCGACCCACAACAACGACAAACTCTACGAAGTAGAGCCGCTGAAATTGGTGAAGAGCGAAGGCAGCCATCTCTTCTTCGAGAATATCTACCAGCTCGACTATGCCGGCGGCATGAAATTCGGCCTGCGTATGTATCCGCAGAACGAACTCCTGCCTCACCGCATGGACTTCTGCTACGTCCGCTGGATCTAGTCTCGCGTTCGACAAGTACTTATTATAGCCCGCAGCAATGTGGGCTATAATTTTAAGTGGTAAATCAAAAACACGTAGCCTACGAGCCTGACGGCACTCTCATGTAGTTGTACATCCGGCATCTGTAAACAAGTTTCCGCTACCGAATGTCCGACTCCATATGACGGAAGATTCCGTCGGCTACTCACAAAAACATTTGTTCTCGGTCGGCTTAGGCTCCCCGCCTGCCTTCCCTTTTCGAAGTGCCAAGTCAAGGCACTTCTCCACGCTCACAAATATAGTCAAAAACCTATGCAGTATGCAGAAATAGCACACATTACAATATGGAAAAAATTAGACTACTTGGGTAGTTGTACCGCCGCGTTTTTGATTTATAGCCATCACGGGGAGCAGGGTTTTTAAGGTTTTTGTCTTATTTTGCTCGGGATTATATGTTTCAAAACCACAATTTAGGCGCAAAATGTAGATTTTTGCGCTTTTTTTGTGGAAAAATTTGCTTATTCGAATTACTTTTAGTACCTTTGCATGTTTTTTGAAAAATGTACCATGAGACGTAAAATCACATATCTTTTTCTCCTAATAGGCTTTGCCTATGCTTGCGCGCAGGATTTCGGTGAGCGCAGCTACCCTGTCCAGCAGGAATTCCAGAGCCAGCAGATCATGAGCTCCGGCAGCAACTATGGCGGTACGGTCTATAAGCCGTTTGACAATTCTACGCCATCCGAGCAGAGCAAAGTAGGCGCTTCCTATTCGCCCAACAAAGCTCCGGGCGGCCCGAGAAGAGGATTCGATATCGGTGGTGAAACCGGCAAAGCCGATGAGTACCCTGTCGGCGAGCCTTGGATCCTGGCGATTTTCGCCGCTGCTTTCGCCACTGGAATAGCAATCAAGAGAATTACCAAAAATGCAAAATAATATGACTATGAAAAACACAAATATTTTGAGTGAACTTTATAAGGGTTTGATCGGGGTTAAGTCCTGGTTAAGTCGGGGTTTTGTCCTTATATTAGCACTTTTTACCCTCACCGTCGGAAATGTGTGGGGAGATAATGCTGGTTTATACCAGTGCGATTTGACTTACTCATACAATGGAGTGACAAATACTATAACTACTAGTACGACATCTACTGATTTAAATACGCCTTTGAATGCTACGCTTAAAATAACAAAGGTTAAATTATATTTCTGGTATTTTAACAACGATTATTCTAAGTACGGCAATGTTTGTGGCGGTTTAATGAATTATAACCTTACTGGGGGAGATTGCAATACCGAGTATTTGATGGGAAGTGAGGCGGAATGGAATGATGATGGATGGGTTAGCGATTCTAGACATAAACAAATTACGATTACCCGAGATTTAATAATAGCATCGCCAACATCTGCTTCTGGTAATTACACATTCAACTATTGCTTCAAAGGATGGGGAGATAATGATGATGCATCTAATTGCGGTGATATTTGGTGGTTATCTAATGGGGGAAGCAACTATGCATTGAACTACAAAATTGCTCCTCCTGCCGTAAGTGGCTTTGGAGTTAGTACAAGCGGATATTTGGCAGGTAGTGGAACTTCTGAAGATCCCTATTTGGTAAAATCCGGAAACTCGTTAACTTTTACCGTTAGCGGTTCAAAAGCACATTCAGATGCTAATTCAACTTTTAATTATTGGCTCAACTCTGGCACAAAGAAGACATCCGGCACATTATCCACCGGAAGCATTACAAGTACTGAACTTCAAAGTGCCACAGTACATGGTCAATACATCAACAATAGTTCTTCCTCCTTAGTAGGAACTGAAAGTACTTCTACCATTTACTACAAGGCTGTTTCTGTCAAAGACATTACGGTTTATATCTATGTAGGAGGTTGCACAAGTGATCAAATTAATTCGTTGGTACTCACCGCAAATCCCTATGTAGGTTCTACAGCTTTAGCTGGGGTTACTAAATATATAGGCGATTTCACAACAGATGGCGCTTGGCGCAAATATACATTTACCAATGTGAGCGAGGTTCAGCATGTTGTTGTTGCCCGTGATGGTGGTCGAGCAGTAGATAACATAACTATTACTGACGATGTTTATTACAAATACGACGGAACTGAACTTGGTGGAAAATGCATTGCCAGAACGACACCTACTTGGAATGTAGCACCGGCAAATGGTGCAGCCGGTGGTAACATGACTGCTACTATCAACAATGTGCCAGATGGAGCTACTGTAACATGGAGTTCTTCAGCCACAAGCTATGCTACCGTAAGTAGTAGCGGTTACATCACTTACGTAGCAGCAGGTTCTGCAACTATCAGCGCACGCATCCAGAAAGCAGCCAGCGGAGACTACTGCGCTCTGGATGAGACTATATCTCAGGCTATCACCGTCACCTCAGGAGCAACAGTAAGTGCCACACGTACTTGCCCCGAGTATGTTAGTTCCAACTCTGGTCAAGTCAAACTTGACATTTCTTCCACAGGAGCAAGCACTGGTTGGTACTATCGTGTATGTAACTCTGCAAAAACCGCCTACTATGCACCGGATGAGCAATCTGCGGCAAGTAATACCTTATCATGGACTATGAATGGTAGCCTTCTCACAGGGTCGAACACTCTTGTTGTGGAATTATATAATAGTGCTCGTCAACTTGTTTGTACCTCTTCTCCTGTAACCGTAAATGTTGAGATTGCCGAGTCTGTCACTATCTCAGCCGGTGCAAATGGTTCTGTAAGCCCGTCGGGAACTGTCTATGCCAATAATAATCATGTACATCCGACCATTACTGCTACAGCAAATACCAATTATCACTTTGTAAACTGGATTTCCAACAATGCAGCTGCATCGGTGGCCAATGCTAACAATGCTACAACAACCGTTACTGCAACTGCATCAGGTTATACCATCACCGCAAATTTTGCCGGCGACCAATATACGATAACCTACAAGGATCAAGGTGATGTTACTTATTCCGGAAACAATGAGGGCTCACTACCAGCGACTCACACGTATGGAACAGCAACTGCTTTAGTAAATGGCACAAAGGCCGGTTATACCTTCGGAGGATGGTACACGGATGCATCTTGTACAAGTTCAGCAGGTTCTTCAATTGGCGCGACCGCAAAGACGAGCAACTTTACCCTCTACGCCAAATGGACGGAGAGAATGTCCACTCTTTCGACAGCCAATAGTTACAATGCAGGTAATCCAGGTTATGCATCGCCGACTGTTTCCGGTTCGGCAACAAATGTGGGTTATGTTACCACGCGTGAGATTTCCGCAACTGCCGCCGGAACAGGCTATACCTTTGCCGGTTGGACGCTTACCAACTGTACACGTACAGACGGCGGCGCACCCACAGCTACTTCCATTACCATTCGCTCGAATGGCGATGGAGCCGCAGCAAGCGTTGTAGCTAACTATGAGGAAGATCGTAGTTCTCGTTGGCACCTTGTTGGGCTAAATGAAACTGGCTATGAGATATTCCCTGATGGTTGGAATGTCAGCAATACTTCTATGATGCAGAAGGCAAGTGGACATTCTGCTGAGAGTGTTGTATATGCGACGGTGACTATAAGTTCCAAGAGAACGTATCTGTTCAAAATTGTAGATGATAATGGAGCAAGTGACGATATTTGGTATGGTTATTCTACCGGAAGTACTTATCTTGAATGGACAGAGACATCAACCAAGAACGTTTATTCTGGAGATGGAAATGGGAATAACCTCAAATTTACGCCCTCACTTTTAGGAACATACGAATTTAAAGTAGATTATTCAGGGACATATCCTGCTGTAACTATTACTTATCCGGAGGTGTATGCCGTTTCCGGTAGTTTCAATAGTTGGACAGAGACCAGCAACCTTGCCTTTACCGGAAACGATGGTTCCTATTCTGTAGCTATAGATGGCAATAGTACTAACTACGAATTCAAAGTCTTAGACAATGGTAGTTGGTATGGTCACACAAATAAGACCTTCACAGGTACAGAAAGTAATGTAACACTTGCCACTCCTAGTAATAACATAAAATTGAAGGCGGATGTTTACCCAAGTGGTTCTTATACCTTTGCGTATAATAAATCCACTAAGAAATTTGGCGTTACTTATCCTGCCTCGTATGTTATAAACTACGCAGTAGGCGCCACAAAAGGTCAATCAACCGCACCATGGGCGAACTTTACCGGAGAAATTGGGGACAAAGATATAGCCTCTGGTACAAAAATCGCGAGCGGTACCACTATCCACCTCTATGCAGCAAATGCCAAAGAACATTATACGTTCTACGGCTGGTACACAGAAGAGAACCCGGCCAGAGATGATTATTCAAAGCGGGTTTCGACTTCGCAACACTACTTCACTTCTGTTACGGAGACTAAGAGTTATTATGCAATCTATTTTGAAGATCCATATTGGGTTAACACCTATGCAGAAGGTTTCGGTAGTATTGATCCTACTGCGGGACAAAATGCGTATATAGTAACTCCTTCCGGAAATTTCACTGCTACACCTAATATTGGATATAAATTTGATAGTTGGGAGCAACGTTCAGGGGCATTAACCATTACTTCTCCAAGCGCAGCTACCACAACTGTAAAGGCAACCGCCGCCTCCGTCCTCCAAGCTAATTTCAGTCCGCGATGGTCGGTTTTGGGTACGCCCAATGATCCATTTGGCGGATGGTCAGCCTATAACACAAACCTCTTTACGGGCTATACTAAAGTTAGCACCAAAGACGTAGGTTATAAGACCGTCACTCTTGCAGCTAACACTACTTATGAGATTAAGGTGTATGACCGTCAGGAAAGTACTTTCTATGGCGGTTCTGCTACTCAAGACATACATTACGCCAATGGCGGCACTGAATATACAGTTGCAACAACTTCATCACCACAAAGCGTCTTCATTCATTCTGCCGCAGCGGGTACTTACACGCTGAATTGGAACTTGACGGACAAGAAAATTGCCGTAGTTTATCCTACCTCATTGTTCATTACTTCCGGACAGAAGACAGAAGGTCAGGACGATAACGTCGGAGGTTCGTTTACTGCGGTGGATAACTCCAGCAATGATGTAAAAGGCGGTAAGTTTGTAGCGGATGGTGCTTCTGTAACCTTTACCGCAGCGACAAACACTGGTTATAACTTCAGCGGTTGGTTTGATAATGATGGTTGCACAACTGGTCAATATACCGCAGGCACAAATGTTTCCATTGCCGGGAATGCCATGACATTAAGCAGCATTGACGACGATAAGACGGTTTATGCGAAGTTTGTGCCGAAGACCTATACTATTACGCTCACGCGTACAGGTACGGGTTATGGTTCCGGCGGCGATGCATCCGTAACAGCGACCTATAACCAAACAATGCCTGTTGCTACTATGCCTACAGCCGCAGCGGGATATGCCTTCATGGGTTACTATAGCGAAACAGGCGGAAACGGCAGACGTTTCATTGATCCTTCGGGTAATTGGGTAGCTGCAGCAGGCGACACTATCAGCGGCGGAAACTGGGTACATGCCGACAATGCTACCCTCTATGCTTACTTCAAGAAAGCTGTTATTACTGCTTTGACATTTGATAACCCGATAGTAGCGCCGGGGACTGAAGTAGGTGTTACGGCGACTATCGCTCCGGCAGTAACAGAGGGAACCAAAGTTTTGTGCTGGCGCGTATTATACAACAACGGCAACCCGCTGGATCCGCAACCGGGACTTACTAAGCCAAGCACAAACAAAATAACCTTTAACGCTCCGACTGCACCGGGTACTTACAAAGTAGAAGCCAAACTGCATCTCGACGACTGCGATGGCACTTTACTAAGCGAACAAGTGATGAACTTCCAAGTAGCCGGAGATCACACCGTTACCGTTGAGTACAAATGCGGCGACGAAGAGATTGCATCCTCCACCTCCGTTAACGGCAAGCCGCTGGAGTGGACGGAAATCACAGCACCTGAAGATCCGTTCGGATATATATTCTCCAAATGGAAAGCCGGAGACGGCATTACCATTAATGGAGCTGTTGACGGAGAGAAAACGGATCGTACAATTCAGTTTAAAGCCGTTTATGATGGCAAGTTAACTGTCGTTTATACCAAGAAGGACTTCATCTATTTCAAAAATACATTGGGATGGAGTGGAGATGATATCCACGTATACTTCTATAATTCATCCGGATATTGGGATGACTCAAATGGTGCCGGTGCCACCGGTCCTAATTGTATCGGTAAAGGCAAGATGACTCTTGTTCCCGGCGAAACGGATATCTATTATTGGGATTACGGAGCAGGTATTACAGGAGGAGCCGCTGCTGCTACAACCCATGTAGCCTTTACCAATATCAACAAAACAAATCAAGAAAACTTCTATGAGTGCGACGTTGTTTATCCTACCAAAGGCAACAATGAAGGTTTTAGTACGGGCACTCCGATGTTCGTCCCGATTAGCCAAGAGAAGGTAACAAAAAACACCAAAGCTTATTATTACAACAAAGGTTATTGGACCAAATACAGCGGAGGTACCGGATATTCCGTAGATATATTCTTCTCTAAAGGCGGTTCGTACGATAAATCTGTCTCGTTCGAAGAAGGTGATACTCCGGGTATGCCGTTTACTACTACAGTATATCTAACCGGAGGAACTACCTTAGGCTTTAAGGTCCATCGCTCCAGTGGCCTGTATTATTACGCAGGAACGGATGTTACGATGGCTAATGCCTCTACCGCCAAGTCTTTGACATATGATAACACATCCAAAAAACAGACAGGTATTACCACGAATGTCACCGGTGAATATATTTTCACGCTTACTTGTGCAACAGACGGTTTGCTGAATGTAACAGTCAAATATCCAGCCTCAGCGGGAGACTATCGCCTTGTTTACAGCGATGGGGTACAAACGAAGCCTCTAATTTCAGATGTAGTACCAAAAGTAAACAAGGGTAAAGATACTGTTTCCTTCTTCGTCCGTCCGGGTCGCACTCCTGTTTTGAAGATTCAGCAAGCAACAGAAAGCGCCGGAACATTAAGTTGGAGCGCAGGAACGAATATTACCTCTTCTCTCAGCAGTCTCACAAAAGATAGTGTATATAACATCTGTCTGACAATGGACGGAAGTGGCAATATCTCTGTTGAGAATGTCGAAGCATACACCGGTAATTTCTATATCCGTACCGATGCTGCCAATAACAAGTGGGACAACTACCGCTCGGCAGACCATGTAATGACATATTCGGAATACTCCGAGAAAAACAGCGATTTTACCCACTATTGGATGAAGTTCGTCGGCAATAACACAAACGTCAAGTTTGTTGTTGCGAACGATTATAGCCCGTGTATCTCCGATACCTTGATTCAGCAAACCTACCGGGGCGGAGATAAGGATCATGTAAACGGATCTGGAAATCTCGCTCATGAAGCAAATATCCGATTCATGTGGCATAGACATACGAATGAAATCTACCGCGCATATCTGTCTCCGGCGAAAGAGAACGGCTCTCATTACCTCGTTCTCCGCGGAACTGCAAACAATTTGCTTTCCGAATCAGGTACACCTTTAACATCCGGAAATAACAACGGAGTTGAGGATCACAGCATCCAATTCATTGATGACGAGAACTGGATCTACGAGACTACCGTGCAGTCTGTCCCGGGTTCGTTCGTAAAACTATACGCCAAGTATAACAACGCATACTTCTATTTCAAAGGAGAGAACAATAATACTTGGGACGCAAGTAATGCTATCCAATTGGTTACCGGCTCCGGCTCAGCTGTGAAAGTACGTGTGATCTATGATTTCAAGACCGACCGTCTGGTAGCTGCCTATCTGCCAAGCGGAGAGATTTCTGACCAGAAGGCAATCAATGCCGACGTGATGTTTATCCGTGAGCATCAGGGCGATATTGAGCAATTAACCTTCAGTGAGAAAGACTCAAAGATGGGTTCTATCACGGATATCAAAACCGCTTATGCTGTCATGCGGTTCAACAAATGGACGCTGAATAACAAGAGTACCGCAGATGGACACGCCCCTCTGCCTGCGCCGCTCTCGCGCTATGAGCGGGATATATTCTATGTTTCCTTCCCGTTCGACGTAAACCTGAATGAGGTATTCGGTTTCGGTACGTACGGCATTCATTGGATCATGGAGTACTACGATGGAGCAAGCCGTGCAGTTAACGGATTCTGGAAAGATACTCCTACCTATTGGCGATTTATCACAAACCGCAACGGTGTAGTTCTGAAAAAGAACCAAGGTTACATCCTGGCGCTTGATTTGGATATGTTGGGCGAGACCTCCGATGTATGGCGGAACGACAACGAACGGGCAGAGCTCTTCTTCCCGTCCAGCGGAAACCTGCCGGATATCACCGCCGGAACAGTAACAGCCGAATTGGAAGCACACACTTGCACTATTAATCGTAACACACCACAAGGTGACAGACGTATTGCCGACAGCCACTGGAATATCATGGGCGTTCCGACATACGTGAATACCAGTAATGTAGACTTCGCTAACACCGAGTGGCAAACAACGCCAAGAGATCCGGCTACAGGACATTTTGGAGGCCCGAATTTCCTCTATACCTGGAACTCGGCGGATAACTCGCTGACGCCTACTTCCGCTACCGGATTCACCTACCATGCTATGCATGCTTATACCGTGCAATATTATGGCAATGTCTCATGGACAGCAAGCGTAAATCCGTCTTCTATCGTAGCTCGTCAGAGACATGTTCCGAACGCATATGAATGGTGCCTGGAACTGCAGCAGAACGAACAAATGACAGACCGTACCTACGTGCGCATGTCCAATGAGGAGGAAGTGACTACCGGATTTGAGTTCGGCTATGATATGAGCAAGAGCATGGAATGGGCAAAGGCCAATATCTACACCTTCATCGGTTCGGAAGCGGTAGCCGGAAACTCCATGCCTCTGGAAACAGTCCAAACAACAGTAGTGCCGGTAGGCGTATATATCAAGAGCGATGGCGAATACACTTTCTCTATGCCGGAGGGCACCAACGGAGTCGGTATCACCCTCATTGATACGGAAGCCAATGTCCGTACAAGCCTCTCGGCGCTGGATTATACCGTCACCCTCTCCGCTGGAGAATACACCAACCGTTTCTTCCTCGAGATCTCGCCGGTACAGAATACTCCGACAGATATAGAGAATGGTGGATTGATGAATGGTGAAAATGGTGTACGCAAAGTGATGATCGACGGTATCCTCTATATCGTTCGCGACGGCAAGATGTACGACGCACGCGGAGCCCGCGTGGAATAAAGACCGGACACGAACCGTACTATGACGTTCGCGATGCGAACGCCATGCGAACGAAAGAGACTACAAAATCATAGTACATACTATACAAAACAAGAACAAAGAGAGCCTTTCAGGGCTCTTTTTGGTGCAAAAACACATTTTTTCTTGCGCATATCAAAAAAAAGCAGTACTTTTGCAGCGAATTTTTATTACGACTTTTTTCGTAACGACTTTTTTCGTAATAGTACATTATATGGAAAATCCGTTTAAATTTGGATCAATAGTAGAGAATGAATTCTTTACAGACCGCGTGAAAGAGGTAGCGTACATCCGCCAGTTTATAGAGAGTAGAAACCACCTCGTATTAATCAGTCCTCGCCGCTTCGGAAAAAGCAGCGTGGTATTAAAAGCGGTCAAACAAGCGGAACGGCAGTACATCAATCTCAATTTGCAGGAAGTCACTTCACTTTCCGATTTTGCGGCTAAGCTGCTCCGCGAGGTGTACCGCATTCATCCGATGGAGAAACTCCGCCAATGGATATTGCGTTTCCGTGTGATCCCAACTATTAGCACGAATCAACTGACGGGCGCACTCGAGATTGGATTCCAACCTACTCAAGACCAGCGGGTTTTATTGGAAGATGTATTAGCGTTGATTGAAAACATGCATACTGAGCAGGACAGACTGGTCGTTATTTTGGATGAATTCCAAGAGATTTTGGAGATTGCCCCGGCATTAGACAAACAACTAAGAGCTATCATGCAACAGCAGCGACATATCAACTATATCCTTTTGGGAAGTCAAGAGAGTATGATGACCGATATTTTTGAGAACGTCAAATCTCCCTTCTATCATTTTGGAGAATTGATGCGACTACAGAAATTACCGAGGACAGAATTTGATGAATACCTCCGGACGCGTTTTGAGCCTGTCTTTAAGGACAAAGCAGCCGAACTGTCCCGCCAAGTACTGGATTACACGGATTGTCATCCCTATTATTCGCAACAATTGGCTTTTCATATGTGGCAAATAGGAATTCTGCAACCCGAGGAGAAAAATGTACATGAGGCAGCCGTACAACAAATCGTCCTCACCCATAATCTGGATTATGAGCGTATATGGATGAATTTTAAGCGAACCAGCAAATGGCTGCTACTGCGTTTAGCGAAAGAAGGCTCGTTCCAGACAGGCGAATACCGCACCAGCACGCTTTATAGCTCACTCAAACGGCTGCAGCAAATGGGATACGTGATCTATACCGACCATTATGAGATAGAAGATCCGTTCTTCTGCGAATGGCTGCGCAAGATGTAGTTCTTTTCAAAAATTTTGTGGCTTTCGACTTTCTACTTTCGACTTTTGACTAAAAATCGTTGATTTTTCTTGCGCATATCAAAAAAAAGCAGTACTTTTGCGCTGTAATTTGGAGGAATATGTATTTAAACATACTGAAATCAAAGATTCACCGCGTACAGGTAACCGAGGCTAACCTCGATTATATCGGTTCGATCACTATTGACGAAGCGCTCATGGAGGCTGCCAATATCTATGCCGGCGAACGCGTACAGGTAGTAGATAACACCAACGGTGCGCGGCTGGAGACCTACGTCATCCCCGGCAAACGCAACTCCGGCTGCATTTGTATCAACGGCGCTGCCGCGCATCTGGTGAACGTAGGAGATACCGTGATCATCATGGCCTACGCGCTCATGACGCCCGACGAAGCGAAGGCTTTCAAACCCGCCATCGTGTTTCCTGTAAATAACAAATTGTAAATAAAAAGATATTAAAACCTTTTGAATGGTTTAGCGCATAGCGCTCCGGTGCTTTGCCTGTTAGTGCGTCTTTGTGAGCGAGCTCACAAGCTGCCCTACCATCCAAAACACCACTCTTACGAGTAAAATCATTCAAAAGCAATAAAAGGAAATAAATTTATCCTGTACACTGAAAATATGGCATATACCATTAAAACTGTTATAGACAACCATCCGGAATGGCTGAATGATCTGAAACAAAAATGCTATGCCATAAATGGTTGCTTGACGACTGTACATTCTGATTTAGGCGCATTCCTTAATGAATATATATACCAAGATGCGCTACAGATTTTGCTTGATGAAAAGCAGATACCTTACCAACGAGAATACTACTTCAATATAGAATATCACGGCAAGAAAATTCCTCATAAGCATTATTTGGATTTCCTAATTAACGAAAGTATAATCGTTGAATGCAAAGCCGTAGAAAAATATGTATTGAACATAGACAGCAATTATGGAACTATATGCGGCTTACTGGTAAGAAAATAGGCATCTTATATAATTTCGGACCAGTAAAAGGGCAATCGGAACACTATTATTTGGACCAGGATGGCACGATGTATATGTTTTGAGAATTTTATCTAAATTTATCGCTTTTGAATGCTTTGACTCGGTAGAGTCTGGAGTTTGAAGCGAAGAACTATCCGGGAGTTTACTTACGAAGAGTTATTAGCCTCAAAGTACATAAGAGCGAAGCGCAAAAGCATTCAAAAGATTTTATTTGGTTTTATATACTATAAACAAATAGATGGCATTTTTCGAACTACATAGCGAGGCAAAGAGCGTAGGACCGAGAGCGGGTGTGATACATACCGACCACGGCGATATACTCACGCCGATCTTTATGCCTGTAGGTACCGTCGGCACCGTCAAAGGTGTGCAGCGCAAGGAACTGGAGGAGGATATCAAAGCCCAGATCATTCTGGGAAACACCTACCACCTCTTTCTCCGCCCGGGCACCGAGATCCTCCATAAAGCCGGCGGCCTTCATCGGTTCGAAGGATGGAATAGACCGATACTAACCGACAGCGGCGGATTTCAGGTCTTCTCGCTCACCGACATCCGCAAGATGACGGAAGAAGGTGTGCGGTTCTCCAGCCATATCGACGGACGCAAACTGCTCTTCACGCCGGAGAGCGTGATGGACATTGAGCGCGAGATAGGCGCAGACATCATGATGGCGTTCGACGAGTGCTGCCCCGGCACAGCGGATAAGAAATACGCCAAAGACTCAATGGAGCGCACCCATCGATGGCTCGACCGCTGCATCGCCCGTTTCGACGGCACAGCAGATCTATACGGCTATAAGCAACATCTCTTCCCTATTGTACAGGGCTGCACCTATACCGACCTGCGGCAAGAAGCCTCGAAACGACTGCGTGATCTGGACCGCGACGGCTATGCTATCGGCGGACTCGCCGTAGGCGAACCTACCGAAGTGATGTATGACATGATCGAGGTTTGCAACGATATCCTGCCGGACAACAAACCGCGGTACCTCATGGGCGTAGGTACACCGTGGAATATACTGGAGGCTATCGAGCGAGGTATCGATATGTTCGACTGCGTGATGCCTACCCGCAACGGCCGCAACGGTATGATTTTCACCTGGAACGGCGTCATGAACCTGCGGAACAAGAAATGGGAGGACGATTTCACGGAACTTGATCCAAGCGGCACTTCGTATGTCGATCACGCATACACAAGGGCTTACGCGAGACATCTGATTCACGCGCAAGAGATGCTGGGACTGGAGATTCTATCTATCCATAATCTGGCATTCTATCTGGATCTGGTCACTCAGGCACGCGCACATATCCTCGCCGGTGATTTCAGCGCATGGAAAGCGTCCGTCCTGCCGGGAATAACCAACAGGTTATGACCGCCTTGGGGCTGTAGGATCGCTGCGCTGTAGGACCGCTTTGCTGTAAGACCGCTGCGCTGTAAGATAAAATGAAGAAACTCGACTGGTATATTATCAAGAAGTTTTTGGGCACGTTTTTCTTTTCAATCGTGCTCATTTTGTCTATCGCCATCGTCTTTGACTTGACGGAGAAAATGGACGATTTCTTCGAGAACCAGGTGCCGCTCCGCGAGATCATTTTCGACTACTACCTACCCTTTATTCCGTATTATATGAATATGTTCAGCTCGCTGTTCATCTTCATTTCCGTCATCTATTTTACCTCCAAGATGGCGGGTAACTCGGAGTTTATCGCCATGCATGCCGCCGGCATGAGTTACCACCGGCTGATGGTGCCATACGCCTTCTCCGCCGCGCTTCTGTTCATTCTCGGTATCTTCATGGGCGGATGGATCATTCCGAAGAGTTCGGAGAGGATGCTGCATTTCACGGACAAATACATCGAGCATTTCACGTCCGAGAACGCCCGTAATATCCAGATGGAAGTGCAACCGGGTACCATTCTCTATATCGAGTCTTTCCAACGCCGCTCGGGCATCGGATACCGGTGCTCGATAGAGCAGTTTGAAGGCAAAACACTCGTTCAGCGTACCACCGCCGACCGTATTTACTACGATTCGCTGGAAAACTGGCATCTGGATAAATATACCCAGCGTACATTCACCGGCCTGCGCGAGAGTCTGGAGCGGGGCAACAGAAAAGATATCACCCTGCCTATCGTCCCGGACGAATTGTTTATTACCGCCCAGCAAGCCCATGAAATGACCACCCCGGAACTGAGGCATTACATGCAGCGGCAGCGGGAGAGAGGCAGCGGAAACGTGAAAGCCTTTGAGGTGGAATACCATAAACGCTGGGCGTCGCCCCTCGGCGCGTTTATCATGACGCTCCTGGGTGTGACCATGAGCAGCCGCAAGGTGCGCGGAGGTATGGGCAAGAACCTCGGTATCGGTATCATGCTGACAGCCGCATATATCCTATTCTCCACTGTATCAACGACTTTCTCCGTCAATAATGTAATGAGTCCGTTTATGGCGGCATGGCTGCCGAATCTGGTCTTTTTAGCGATTTCCATACCGCTATATATCCGCGCAGCGAAATAAAAAAGGGTGCTCGCGCACCCCACAAAATTTGTACCTTAAACAGACTGTTACCTTAATTCAATTCGGCGCGTAATAGTTTCGCCGTTTACTTTGGCATAGAGGCGGTACGTACCGCGATCTAACTCAAACTCTATAAAGTTTCCGCGCTCTTTCTGGAGCAGTTTGCCCTGCATCGAATAGATGCGTGCTTCCTCCATTTGGGTGGACGTTACCACCAGCGTGTTTTCGCGGAAGCGAACATTAAAATTATCATTGCTTTTTGCGGCGTCCGCGAATGTAAATCCTGCCATCAGGCAGCAGAATGTCAATAGATAACTAACCTTATACCAATACATTTTCATAGTTAGTTCCTTTCTTTTAATAGACTAATACCTGTTTTTCGTTCGCGCCAATGCGTGGGCATCCCGCGTTTTCTGCGTACCTTGAGAGCAGGCGTCATCGAAAAACGGTGCAAAATTACTGCCTTTTG
>AUXO012321113.1_pt1 | contig 14872 bp, 17 predicted proteins | sample 768731 | NCBI WGS metagenome assembly AUXO01 (sample SAMN02715735, study PRJNA202380) | gut metagenome | biome: sheep rumen | host: Ovis aries | place: New Zealand: Palmerston North | reverse complement strand
TTCAGACGTGTGCTTTTTTGTAGTTCGTATCATCAACTATAATGGGGTGAGAACCTTATTCATTGTGGATTATAGATATCAGCTTACACAAAAAGAACAGCTTCATTTAATAATTAAAGCCGCAAAGAAATTGGCATTCTATAATCACTGTGGAATGACATATGTCAAAACCAGTGACCAGAATCTCGCAGAAATACAAAGGAAAAGTTTATTCATAAGAAAACGCCCTAGCGATTTCATCGTTAACAAGAAGTTTAATTTAGACCTTTCAAAAAACATCATTGTTACATCGGCAGATTCAGATGAGGATTATCATAAATAGTAACATTTTAAATCAATTAAATTATGGACATTAAAGAATTTATCGAGAATTTTGCAGATCAGTTTGATGATACTGACGCCAGTGAGTTTACCCCAGAAACCGTTTTCCATGAGTTGGATGAATACTCATCTCTGATTGCCCTGAGCATCATTGCCATGGTTGACGAAGAGTACGATGTAACACTGAAAGGTGATGACATGCGTGCTGCAGTAACCATTCAGGATTTGTTCAACACCGTTAAAGCAAAGGCCGAATAATATGGCATTTCTGAAAATACCGAATGTAGTAATAAAGGGAATATCTGCTTGTGTTCCTCCCAAAGTGGAGGAAAACAAGGATATTCCTTTCTACACACCAGAAGAGGCAGAAAAAGTTATCGAATCTACTGGCGTTGAACGCAAACACATCGTCAGCGATGGCATAACAGCATCAGACTTGTGTCTGAAAGCATGTGAAAAACTGATATCTGATTTAGGTTGGGAAAAGGATAGCATCGATTTAATATGTAATGTTACACAGACAAGTGATTATACAAATCATCCCAATGTATTCGTTTTGCATGAAAAATTAGGGCTTAAAAAAGATTGTATGTCCGTAGATCTTTACCATGGATGCCCAGGATGGGTGGTTGGTTTGAGCACTGCGGCTTCTTTGTTAAGCCATGGCTCTTTCAAAAGAGCATTACTGGTGGATGGTGATAACATTACTTCTGTTCAATACCGTCAAGACCGAGAATCCCGCCCCCTCTTTGGAGATGCTGGCTCTGCTACTGCATTAGAATATGTTGATGGTGCCCAACCTTTATTATTCCAGACAGGAACAAACTCTGAGGATGGTATTGCTTTAATTCATCAGAAAGGTGGTGCCAGGTTGCCACACACACTTGAAAGCTACGAGACTGAGTTGGGCATGCTTTCTGGTGAGATAGGAACAGAAGGAGTTGAAGACCTGATGGATGGCATGTCTGTCTTTTCTTTCGGCATCAGTACACCTCCTAAGAGTATCAAGCAATTATGCGAGAACTACGGCATTGAATTGAACAATGTCGATAAAATTGTTCTGCATCAGGCTAACTTGTTTATGGTAAATAAGATCGCCAAAAAGTTAAAGGTTGACATGAGTAAAGTTCCGTCATGCCTGAAAGACTATGGCAATACAACAAGTACGTCAATACCTCTTACTATTGTGACACAATGTAATAAAGAGTATTCATCAAAGAAACTGTCAACCATTGGTTGTGGTTTTGGAACAGGATTAGCTTGGGCTTCTGTATATTTTGAAACAGAAAATATTGTTTGTCCTGATATTATTACTTATTAATTAGAAAAGATATGTATAATCCATATTCTTTAGAGAATAAAAAGATTCTCGTCACAGGCGCTTCTTCTGGAATTGGAAAGACGACTGCATTAGAATGTGCGAAACTTGGCGCATCCTTGGTAATAACGGCACGAAACAAAGAGCGGTTAACTGCTGTCTATGAGAGCCTTGATAGAAGCATGGGGCAGGAACACCAAATGGTCCTTGCCGATATCGCTACAGAGGAAGGCCTGAAAACCCTCGTTTCTGCTCTTTCGGATTTAGACGGTGTATCAAGCAATGCTGGAGTCATTGTTAAGAACGTTCCCATCAAATTTTTAAAAGATGATGTTATGGAACATGTTTATAATGTCAATGCCATGTCCCACATAAAATTGGCTCGTGACTTGTACAAAAAGAAGATTTTGAAAAAGAATGCTTCGTATGTATTCACGGTATCAGTCGGTGGTGTAACAGCTTTCAACGTTGGTAATTCGGCATATGGTATGGCTAAAGCAGCACTCAACTCATTTATGAAGTTCTGCGCAGTAGATTTTGCAACCCGTGGAATTAGGTGTAATTCTATCTGCCCAGGGATGATAGAAACACCAATGACAGATACTAATGGCACATTCACAGAAGAAGATTATAAAAAAGATATGGAGCATTATCTTCTTAAACGTTATGGACGGCCAGAGGAAGTTGCTCTGACAACAGCTTTTCTCCTTTCTGATGCAGCATCATTTATAACAGGCGTATCTTTACTTGTAGATGGTGGTGCTTCCATAGTAAAATAAATCATGGCATTTTTAGAAGTAAAAAACATTGAAATAAAGGGTGTGGCCACGGCAGTTCCCAAGCAAGTGAAAGTGGCTAAGGAACAACCATTCTTTACTGATATTGAAGCAGATAACTTCACAAATGTCACTGGTGTCATTTCTTCTCATGTGGCACCGGCAGACATGACCCTCTCTGATCTTTGTCAAGTGGCTGCAGAGAAACTGTTTGAGGCATCTGGCTGGGAACGCGACAGCATTGACCTGATTATGTTTGTGTCCACTTCCCGCGACTTTTACATCTGTCCGAACACCGCCAACATTCTACAGGATAAGTTGGGGTTAAAGACTTCTATTATGGCGCTTGACCTGCCGTTTGCCTGCTCTGGCTATGTCTATGGGCTGAGCGTGGCCTCATCCTTAATGCAGAGCGGGCAATTGAAGCGTGCCTTACTGTGCGTAGGAGAGATGACATCTAAAAATCAGTCAAACCTTGACAAGACCGTTTGGGCGCTCCACGGTGATGCCGGTTCCGCAACCTTTTTGGAATACAATCCCGAAGCCAGACATCCTATGCAGTTCAATCTGGGAAGCGACGGTTCTGGCTGGGAAGCCATCATCTGCCGTGAAGTTGGCGTGCGTTATCCGACCACACCAGATTCTTTGATCGTAAGAAAATACGAGGAGGGTATTGAGCGAAATGGTATGCAATGCTCTATGGATGGCATGTCGGTATTCTCATTTGCCATCACCCGCCCGGGAAAATGCATCAAGGAACTTGCCGAGCATTTTGATTTCAATTTACCCGACATTGACTATCTGCTTATCCACCAAGCAAATAAGATGATAGATGAAAAGATTCGGAAGAAGCTGAAACTTTCTGAAGAGAAAGTGCCTTACAGCATGCCGTATTTTGGCAACACCAGTTCATGCACCATCCCCATTACCATGACATCACAGGTTCGCGGAAAACTTGAATATGGTGAGAATGAATTGGTAATGTGTGGCTTTGGCTCTGGCTTGTCATGGGGTTCTGCTCATATCTATACTAATAAGATTATTTGTTTACCAGTAATTGAAGTTTAGAAATATGGGAAGACTATCTGGAAAAACTGCATTAATCACAGGAAGTAATCGTGGCATCGGCAAGGCAATAGTAGAGAAATTTGCTTCCGAAGGAGCAAATGTCATCTGTGCCATCCGCAAAGAAAGACCAGACTTCAAATCCTATACCGATGAGTTATCAGCCAAATATGGAGTAACGATAGACCATATTTATTTCGATTTGGCGGATGAAGAAAGTATTAAGTCAGCTATTAGGGAATTAAGCAAGCAGAAGCGTACGGTAGATATCCTGATCAATAACGCAGGTATTCCAGCAGGCGGTTTCCTTCTGATGACTTCAATGGCCAAGGTTAAGGAAGTATTCCAAATCAATTTCTTCTCACAGGTATTGCTGACCCAACTGATAGCCAAAATGATGATGAAGCAAAAAAAAGGCGTCATCATCAACATGAGTAGCGTAACCGCTTTTGATAATCAGGCTGGTTGGACGGCATACGGTAGTAGCAAGGCGGCCATGGCAAGTTTTACGCGTACCATAGCAAGAGAATTGGCTCCTTTTAGCATACGTGTCAATGCCATCGCTCCTGGCCTTATCGACACACAGATGGGTGGTGAGATGGATGAGAAATATCAGGCAGAAATGCTTGCAAGAGCTGATATGGGAAGAAAAGGTACCCCAGAAGAGGTAGCCAACCTTATAGCCTTTCTTGCATCTGATGAAGCATCATATATTACTGGACAGATTATAAGAATAGACGGAGGAATGTAAAGCAAGCGAAAATTGAATAATATGACAAAGAGTGAAGAATGGGCTCGTGATATACGACGTGAGATAATTGAGGCTTCGCACAATGTTGGCAGATTGGGGGTTCATATTGGCTCGGCACTATCTGCAGCCGATATCCTTGCTGTGCTGTATGCCGAAGTCTTAAAGTATGATGTGAAGAATCCTCGTTCGGAAAACAGAGACTACTTCGTACTGAGCAAGGGACATGCGTATATTGGTTATTATGCAACTCTTGCAAAAGCAGGTTTCTTTAGCAATCAGGACATTAAGGAACAGTTTATGACGGATGGGGGGTGGCTGCCTGTTCATCCTGTTAAGAACTTAGATAAAGGTATTGAATTCTCTGGCGGTAGTTTAGGTACAGGGATGCCGTTTGCTGTCGGAAAGGCGTATGCCCTTAAACTTAATGGAAAACCGAATAAGGTTTATTCGTTGGTCGGTGATGGCGAATGTGATGAAGGCAGTATCTGGGAAGCTTTTATGTCGGCTTCAAATCTTGGACTTAACAATCTGACTGTTATCATAGACAAGAATGGCATGCAACAGGATGGTACTACCGATGAAGTGCTTGCTGTTGACATTGAGTCGTTGGCTAAGGCTTGTAAGTGGAATGTGATAGTTGTTGATGGTCATAACCACAACGAGCTTATATCAGCATTCGCCCAGTCTTTTGATAACAGAAAACCTAAGTGTATCATTGCAAAAACCGTAAAAGGTAAAGGCGTGTCATTTATGGAGAACGACAACAACTGGCACCATGCCAATATGAATGAAAAACAATATAACCAAGCTGTGGAGGAACTGAGTCATGATTGAGTTTAATCCTAAGAATATCAAACGTTGGATGATGATGGGGACCCGTAATGCCTTTGGTGCTTTCTTGACAGAATTGGCTTCTGATCATCAGGATTTGTTTGCGATGACTGCTGATTTTACGAAGAGCACAGGCTTGGCAAAGTTTAAGGAACAGCATCCAAATCAGTTTCTTTCAGTAGGCATAGCAGAGCAGAATATGATTGCTTTGGCTTCAGGCTTGGCCAGTGAAGGCAAGAATGTATTTGCCAGCAGTTTTGCATCATTTGTGACCACCCGTTGCTATGAGCAGGTTAAGGTGAATTTAGGATATATGCAGCATAATGTCAAATTGATTGGAATAGCCTCTGGCCTGGGGGTATCACATCAAGGCAACACCCACTACGGACTGGATGACGTGTCGTTGATGCGGGCTATCCCAAATATGACGATTGTTGTTCCTTCTGACTGTACAGAGGTTGCCAAGGCGACTATTGCTTTGGCTGACTTTGATGGCCCTGCTTATTTGCGTCTTGTCGGTGAAGGCTTTATCCCTATTGTGAATGATGACGATTATGAGTTTGAGATTGGGAAGGGCATTAAGAAACGTGATGGTAAAGATGTCCTAATGATTGCAAATGGCACTATGGTCAGCCAGTCGTTAAAGGTTGCTAAGGAATTATCAGAACAGGGAATCGAGGCCGCAGTCATCAATATGCATACCGTGAAGCCCCTTGACACACAGATAATTGACGAGAATATCCAAGGTAAGAAACTCATTGTTACTATTGAAGAGGGACAACTGTATGGAGGCTTAGGCTCTGCTATTGCAGAATATGTATCCTCATTGGATAATGCTCCTAAAGTGTTACGTTTAGGCATACATGATATGTTCCCGCATGCAGGAAGCTACAGTTACCTATTGGAGCAATGTGGCCTGACAGCAGACCAAATTAAAGAAAAAATTATAAACACTATAAACAAATAAGAGAATATGAATACATTAGAAAAAGTTATTGAAATTGTTGCAACAACCTGTGATGTGGAAATAAGTGAAGTAAACGAAAACAGTGCCGTAGGAGATTTTCCTGCATGGGACTCTATGGGCCATCTGAGCATTCTTTCCAATGTAGAGGAAGCCTTCGATATCAGCTTTGAACCTGAAGAGATGATGGAGATAGAAGATGTAAATGACATTGTGAAGGCAGTAGATAATAAGCTCTGATAACAATAGAAGAACAGCTCAGAACGAAAGCGCTCATTGCGCCTTCAAAAGTGGCACTCATTGACAGGAGTTCAAAGGTGACATATGCTCAGCTTTGAATAACTGTCAGGTGTCAGCATATTTGTTAAAATGTCATATGATTAGAAACAAAGGTTGAATTTAAAGCTTTGATACATTTCATGGACATACAAGATTTCATCAAAACATATTGTGTTCGCGAGATAGAATCTGACTGCTATGATATAAAAATCAACGATCTATCTATATACAACTTCATTCGTTCTGCTGTAAGATATTCTTATAGTACACAAATGGGGTTTCCTTCTATGGAAGTTGTTGGTACCATAAAAAAAACTGAAAGAATAAAAAATATATTGATATCCTTTTTCCAGATTCTCTGGTTGATACTTAAAAACAAAAAATATAATACTTTTATTTATTCTTTTAATCGTGTTGATAAGGTCGGAGATTTTTTTGTTGACAAATTTACAGATCCACTCATCGACTTTAGCCATATCAAAGATAGCTACATCATTTTTGAAGGAGGTAGAAAAGGACGTCACTTTAAACCCCGTTTACATCATAATAAAATTATTTATACAAATGCCATCAACAAACTATGCAGGATCTATAGTAACTATAAAAAGCAGGCATTCTTTAAGAAATATCAAGCAGAAATAGAAGAATTATTTCGTAGAATCAAAATTGCGTTCCCTGAATACGAAATTAACGAATCGTATTTGCTGACTGAATTGTCTTGCAAAATTAATGAAGCCAAATTTTATAAATTCCTATTTAAGAGGCTCCACATTCAATCTTTTCTTGCTCCAAATCGATACGATTTCAATCACATTATCCCCTATGCTAAACAATGCGGAATTCATGTCTTTGAATTACAACACGGAATCTCAGTTGGAGAAAGCCATTTATATTCCGGTTATAGAGATAAAATGTTTACACCTGACGGTTTTCTGGCCTATGGAGAAATGAGTCTTACAGAAAGATATGGTATCGATATAAACAGAATAAAAGTCATTGGTTGGGCTTTTGACAACTATCTGTCAACTATTATATCAAACCAAAAGAATGTGAATGGCCAGGATGTACTTGTAATTTCAGAATCACATGTCACTGAAAAAATGATTGCTACCTGTAAATACCTTGCTGAAATTTATACGAATATCAATTTTTATTTTCGCCCTCATCCCAACGAATTATTAAGTGAAGAACAAAAGAACCTGTTGATCCAATATCCGAATATTCACATTGATGACAACTCTCAAAACATATTAGTAACACTCCATCAGTTCAAACATATAATCGGTGAAAACTCTACCGTCCTCTATGAAGCACTTTCTTATGGAAAGAAAGTTGGAAGATTATATATGAATGGATTAGCTCCAAAAGATCTTGACGAAGAAGATTCCGCGTATTTCTGGAGAATCGAAGATGCAGATTCATTTAAAGAATTCATAGATGCTTCACCAGAAGCAAAAAAACAGAGAAAAATATACTCTAAATTTGATAGAAACCTGTTTGAAGACCTTATATCATCATGATTTAAATATGAAAAAACACCTTTTTGTCTTTGTTTTATCTTTTGCACTCACAATAGGGTGTTCTGCGTTTGCTTCATGTGGCAGTAGTGATCCAATTTATGAAGAACTACCATCATATGAAGTGGTGGATGTAAATGATACTACAATAGCAAAAGATAGTAGTTTTATTGATGCAACCAAAATAATGCAAAATGCAACTGTGTTGTCAAGCTACGATTACATATATGCTTTTGGCATAAGCAAAATGGTTATTATTGGTAATAAAGCATATGTAAATTTTGGAGCAAACAGGAACAAGTTAGACGGAGATGCAGTTAATAACACAAATGAGTCATGCTGCTCTATTGTCAATTTGTATGATATGAGCTATAGAAATGTTTCACCAGTTACAGAAAGCAAAAAATATTCAGATGGGTCTAATGCACCTTCTAATACTGTAATAGGCTATGGGACAAGAACCGTATCTCCTGATGGGAAAATCGTTTCGTTTGCACTTTTGCGTTCAAATAATAACAATCCATATTATTGTTATGCTTTTGTAAACCCTTCAGAGCAAAAATACAATTATGTAACATGTAAACTCAGATACACAGACATATTAGGCAAAGAACATATAGTAGATTATACTCTTAATAACTATCGTCAGATGCTTGTTGATATAGGGTATGTTAGCAGGTTTATTGAGTCAAAATATGATTATTCTGACAATTTGGATGTTAATTATGATCAGAACAGCAAGATGTATTATGCTGTTGTTGCTACAAATCAAAACAAACAAAGTGAGGATCTTCCACTTGTTTTAATGAATAGCTCCGATATGAAGTATTGGTACCCCGTTGTAAATCTAGAGAGTGCGTATGGTGCTGGTGAAATATCAACAGTCAAGATGGACAATATTCTATATGTCACTTATCGTACCTTCACCAATGGCATGCGCTGGTTGGTTTATGATATAAGTAGCAAAAAAGCACTTAGCGAAGGACGTTTTGATGAGTGTAGGAATGTTCTTTCCAAGCCTGACACATTCATGTTCGGACAGAATGTTTATATGGCGGTAAATGTTTATCCTTCTGTATACGGTTCCAACTACAGATTAGACCCTTATACAGTAAGACAAGAAATCAATATTTATAAAATTGTTAATGGAATACCAGAATTCTATCGCAAAGTATATAATCCAGATGGAATAAACTACTTCAGTTTCCAGGAAGCATCAAATGGTAGGATATATCTTGCTTTTAGTGAAGACAGAAGGCATTTATACAAAAGGCTTTTTAGCAATGTTTCTTTTGTGGATGCAACAGATTTCTTCACAGAAGAATAATGTATTAATCATATTACTTTTTAATGTTAATGAGGAAAATTGCAATAATTGGAGCATCTTACCTCCAGAAACCATTAGTACTAAAAGCTAAAGGAATTGGGCTTTACACCATTTGTTTTGCTTGGCAGGAAGGTGCTGTTTGTGCAGATATCTGTGATAAATTTAATCCAATATCGGTAGTCGAGAAAGAAAAAATATTGCAAATATGCCAAGAAGAAAGAATAGATGGTGTATGTACCATTGCATCTGATGTAACAGCTCCTACCGTTGCCTACATTGCAGAAAAGATGGGATTGGTTGGTAACTCTTATGATTGTGCGGTAAAAGCAAATAATAAATTCCTTATGCGTGAGGCATTCATGAATGCTGGTGTTCTCTGTCCACAATATAAGATGGTTAAAGATATTGAAGAATTAGAGATAATAAACTTCAATTATCCCCTGATTGTTAAACCGTCAGATCGCTCAGGCTCTCTGGGTGTGCAAAAGGTAAACAAACCAGAAGAACTTCGAATAGCAGTCCAAAGAGCCTTAGAGTTTTCTTTTAAGAAAGAGGCTATGATAGAGGAATTCATTGAAGGTAGAGAAATAAGTGTAGAATTCATCTCTTACCACGGTGCACACTATCCATTAACCATCACCGACAAGGTTACAACAGGAGCACCTCATTTTGTGGAATTAGAACATCATCAACCATCATCTTTACCACAAGAAAAGTATAAGGAAATATACGGCATTACCAAACGTGCATTAATAGCACTTGGCATAACTAACGGAGCTTCACATTCAGAGTATAAGATTACTGATGACGGGCGTATTTATATCATGGAAATTGGTGCCCGTATGGGAGGTGATTTCATTGGTAGCAATCTTGTCAAATTATCCACAGGGTATGATTTCCTACAGGGTGTGCTGGAAGTTGCTATGGGAACGTTCCATGAGCCACAGCTAACATTGCACCGCCATTCTGGTGTGTTTTTCCTTACAGAAGAAACAAAACACCTGAAACCTATCATTGAACATTGGCAGGACTACACAGAGGTCAAAGAAGCAGAAATAACCAGCGAGGAATTGCGGCATGTAGAATGTAGCGGTGATCGTAGCGGTTATTTGATATATCAGGCAGATAAGAAAATAAAATTTTGAACATGCCCTCAGTAGCAATAAAGAGAGATTACCGACTCGATACTATCAAGTCCATCATGATAATGGGTATCGTCGTAGAGCACTCTTTGCTTATATATGGTTATCCCAGAAATCATGAACTTGTTTGGGGATTACTCATCAGTTGGCTGATGCCGCTATTTACTTTTATATCAGGATACTTGTTCAAGGAACGCTCTCTTAAAGTTTTAGTTAATAGGTATCTATACCCCATGTTGATTTTCTCATCTATCAATTTTCTGGTAGGTTCTTTCTTCTATGACAAGTACCATGACGGCATTCATCTCATAGGCTATGCTATGTGGTACCTTTGGGCATTGTTCTGGTTCTCAATGATTATCCCCCCCCATTTTGCGTCACATTAATTTGAATGTACTTTTCGCATTGTCACTTGCCATCTGTGTAGCTTATATGCTTGTACCATTGCCGTCACCTGTGGCGGTCTTATGCTACAAATTCCAAATAAACAGAATCATAGGGTTTTATCCGTTTTTTCTGCTGGGAATGATTCTAAAGAAAAACGGCAATATTCCTTACTTTGAAAGAAATAGCAAGATATTATTTGCGATTGTTATGACTGGGTATTTGCTACTTTGCCAGATCATTGAGGGGCTAGCTTATAAAGGAAGCTTCTATCTTTCTCCTTCATCAAGCAGTACTGCTATTTTTCAGCAAGTATTAAGCTATCCTATTATCATGTCACTCTGTATAACACTTGTCTATTCCATGCCGCGTAAGCAGACATTGTTGTCAAGCTTAGGCACACGCACGTTAAACGTATACTTGCTTCACATGTTAGTAGTGTTCCCTTTGTGCTATGGTGTTTTCTCTCATCTTAGCTACAATATTTGGTATGTAATTACGAATAGCGTTTTGGCCTGTAGCTTTTGTTCGTTATTCTTTTCTACGACTGTTGACAGAGGAATGAAGCGATTGTTGTCAACTCCTAAGTGGGCCTTTGCTATATTTTTATATATTGTCTCATTGGCTGTTGTAAATAATCATATCATCTCTAATTTTATTTAAAGTGGAAAAACTTCTTATAATTGGTGCAGGTATTGGGCAGGTACCGTTATTGGAAAAGGCGAAGGCTCGGGGATTGCATGTGACCGTTGCCTCCATTCCCGGTCCTTATCCGTGTTTCCTATTGGCAGATGATGTAATATACACCAATATCTATGATCGGGATGAGATCGTGAATGAGGCACGAAAACGGGAAATAACGGCAATCGTTTCCGATCAGAATGACCTGATGATGCCTACAGTGGCATACGTAGCGGAAAAGTTAGGGCTACCAGGCAATAGGTTTGAAACTGTGATGGCTTATTGCAACAAGAATACTTTTCGTGAGCTTTGTGATAAGGTAGAAGTCCCATGCCCCAAACATGTGGCTATAGGCTCAGGCGAGATTAATTTAGACAATATTAATTTCCCTCTACCTTGGATTGTCAAACCAGCAGATTCTCAGTCGAGCATTGGTATTAAGAAAATAGAGGACAAGCGTGAACTAAAAATTGCTTTACATGAAGCTATTTCGAAGTCTCCTACTCATGCGGCAATTGTGGAGGAGTTTTTTGAAGGGCGAGAATTGGTATGCGAGGGCTTTATTAATAACGGAAAATATTATTTGTTGGCTTTTGCTGACAGGCGATATTTTAACTTGGATGACGTGATGATACCTAGTCAGACCCTTTTCCCATCTTCCATCAGCAAAACCATTCAGGACAAAATTGTAAAATATGAGCAGATGTTGTCAATGGCAATGAAGCCATCGTTTGGTATCGTTCATTCGGAATATCTTATTAATGAAAAGACAGGGGAAATCTGTATTGTTGAAAGTGCATTACGCGGAGGAGGCGTTTACATTTCCTCTGATCTTATTCCGATGGCTACCGGTATAGACATCAACGACGTACTACTTGACAAAGCGTTGGGTATTGATGTTGATGTTGATGAAATATTTGAGAAAAGGAACGACAAAGCATCTGCTTATGTATGCTTCTATCTACCAGAAGGAGTTATCGAAAAGGTGGAAGGTGTGGATGAACTAAAAAAACTTCCTTTTGTAAAGAAGTTTTATATAGACGATATTATCGTGGGTCAAAAGATGATGCCACCAACTTATAAAGGGGCGCGTAAAGGTCCTATCTTAGTTCAGGGTAAGAATAGAGAAGATTTGGAGCAGAATATTTTGACAGTACAGAAAACATTGAAAGCCACAGTAATGGCAGGAGATAATAAATTGTATAATTTACATTGGTCGTGATATGTCATTGAAAATGCAAAACAAGCATAAGAAGCTTTTAGCATGGAAGATATTGCTCAAAAGTGACGGACGCTGAATCGTGCTATCAAAGACCCTCACTACTGGATTGTTGCACATAACGAGGAAATCCGTAATTTTGTCGATTATATCTACGATACTATTCTACAGGCAACGCTTTGATGAGGCAGGTGTGTCATTCGCTTCAAGTAGATGTACAAAGAGTGCACAACGCCATCAAGAAAGACAAAATACAAGCAGACTTTGTCGTAGTAAGAGTCCATTCGCATCTGATGAACGGCAGTTCAGAGGTTCCAACAGAGTTCATCGTAGAGGTTTGTCACAACTGTGTGGATAGCAGTGCAAATGCAATATTTGGACACGGCACACATGAATTGCAAGGCATAGAAGCATGTAAGGCCGTACCTATTTTATGGGATGGGGGACTTTATTTTCATAACGAATTCCAAGAGGATCTGCCAAAGGAGTTCTTTGAGAAGAAAACCGGAGAAATTAGGGAATCTATAAAATATAGATTGGTTACACTGTTCTATTAATTACGTTCAGAAAAAACATTTTATACACCTAAATGAAATATTCAATAGAAAAGCAAAGTTATTTTTTACTATTAGGTGCCTTTATCATCTTTTCCACGACAGGAATATTTATGAAGTTGGCATCTTTGGAGGAACCCTTATCCTGGCCGTTCATCTTTTATTATGGTTGCGAATTAGGTGCTATTGCGATTTACGCTGTGCTATGGCAATTAATATTAAAAAAAATCCCACTTACAATTGCTTTTATGAGTAAGAGCATAACGATCGTCTTTGGACTATTAATTGCTCACTTCATTTTTTCAGAATCCATCACAACAAACAATATAATCGGGTCGCTTGTTATTATTTCAGGAATCGTTGTTTTAGGATGGGAAAAATGAATATCTTTTACTTCATTGTTATTGTGGGCATTTTTGCTTCGGCATGTTCACAAATTCTGCTTAAGCAGAGTGCACGTCAAAAACATAACCATTGGTTGTATGAGTTCCTGAATTGGCGAGTCATCACTGCATATGCTATTTTTCTTGCAACTACTATTATAAATATTTTTGGACTACGGAATGGTGTGAATCTTAAGGATATGCCTATCTTAGAGTCTTTGGCTTATATATTTGTCCCGATACTTTCTCTGTTTTTTTTATCCGAAAAGATTACCAAACGGACATTAGCTGCGATGTTTATCATTATCATTGGAATAATCATTTTTTATCAGTAAGATATGATACCTTTTAACAAACCCTTCCTTACAGGCAAGGAAGCCCACTACATGTACCAAGCCGTTTACACTGGTAAACTGTCTGGCAATGGTGTATTTACCAAAAAATGTCAAAAGTTCTTTGAAGAACGTTATGGTTTTCGCAAGACCATCTTAACAACATCAGGAACCGATGCTTTAGAGATGGCAGCCATTCTCTGCAATATTAAACCTGGCGATGAAGTGATTGTACCCTCGTATACTTTTGTCTCGTCGGCTTTAGCTTTTGTTAGAGAAGGGGCAAAAATAGTTTTTGCAGATAGTTGTGTGGATAATCCAAATATAGATGCGGACAAGTTGGAGAGCCTTATTACAGATAAGACGAAGGTGATCGTTCCTGTTCATTATGCAGGCGTTGCTTGTGACATGGATAAAATAATGGAAATCGCACATCGGCATAACATATTAGTTGTTGAAGATGCAGCACAGGCTATAGATTCATATTATAAAGGTCGTCCATTAGGCAGCATCGGCGACTTCGGCTGTTTTTCGTTTCATGAAACAAAGAATATTACTGCTGGCGGAGAAGGAGGTTTGCTCATAGTTAACAATGAACATCATATTCGACGTGCAGAAATTATCTGGGAAAAAGGAACTAACCGTGCAGAGTTTTTCCGCGGTATGGTTAATAAATACGGATGGGTGGATACGGGGTCTTCCTTCCTTCCATCAGAAATAAACAGCGCTTTTTTATTAGCTCAATTAGAAAACCTGGATATTATTCAAGACCGGAGAAAGGCAATCTGGAACAAATATTACGAAGGATTAAAAGTATTAGAGCAAAAAGGTTATGTTAAACTCCCAGATATTCCAGAATATGCAACAAACAATGGGCATATGTTTTATATGGTATGCCATTCGTTAGAAGAACGTACGGCTCTTATCAATCATTTGAAACAAAACGGAGTTGGTGCTGTATTCCATTATCTAAGTTTACACTTAAGCGAGTATTACAAAGCTCACAACAATAGTATTCCTACACTTCC
>AUXO012038776.1_pt1 | contig 14876 bp, 9 predicted proteins | sample 768731 | NCBI WGS metagenome assembly AUXO01 (sample SAMN02715735, study PRJNA202380) | gut metagenome | biome: sheep rumen | host: Ovis aries | place: New Zealand: Palmerston North | reverse complement strand
GGAGACCGAACGCACGGTCACCACTCGCACGGGAACAGGACCTTCCGCCGCCGGTTTCCGGTGGAGCAGGGATTCCTGTCCGGCGCACGCCACAGCCAGGGGCAGTAACAGAGCCAGGATTAATGAGTTGTTCTTATTCATTCTCGGTGGCGATGCAAGAGATTTCACTTCGGGTAACGACGCCTTCCATGCCGTCGAAGGTGTATTTTCCGGCGTAGTCCAGGTTGAACAGCACCATATTCTCATAACGCGTACCCCTGCCGCTGACTTCCCAGTAGCAGTGGTCGCTCAGGCCCACTTTGCACTCTGAGCTCACGGCCACCCGCTGCCGGGCCGGGGCCAGGACCAGCGTATTGTTCTCCACGGTGGCGTCCAGCACCAGCGGGTCTCCTCCGGTGATGTTCATGGTTACCTTCATCTGGTTTCCCCCGGTTTCCAGAATATGCATCTGGCCGCTTTCGGCCACCATGTGCCTGATGACCGTAGTATCACGGCTGCCGATGGTGTCGTTCTGGACATGATAGATGAATGTGGTGTCCCGGAAAACGATGGGGCCCAGGGGGATAACATGGACAATGGTGTCTGTCTTCACGGTGTCCAGCACCACCTGATAGATTTGTCCCGTAATTTCCACGGTGCCACCCGTCTTGAAAGAATAATAGCCGCCGAACTGCTGGGGACCCGTTTTGGTGCAGGCCCACAACGCCATTAGCGCAGCTACTATGGAAAAAATTCTTTTCATCTGACAATGTTTTGTTAGCAAAGGTAACCATTTTCAATGAAAAAAGCATTTCCCTATGTCCTTGATGTTAAGCGGCCCCCTATTTTTTGCCAAAATTCGTATCTTTGTGAAAAGATGTAATGACTATGAGAAAGACTATCGTTCTGGCCATCGTGGGCCTGTTTGCCTTTGTACAGGCCGCCAATGCCCAGTTCTATGTGGGCGGCTCCTTCCACCTTAGCACTCAGTTCACGGAAAACCCCGTCACCCAGATAGGTTTTTCGCCCGACTTGGGTTACACCGTGGGAGACTGGTGCTTTGGCTCTACGTTTGAGCTTTCCTCCACCAGCGGAGAAATCAAACGCTTCAGTTTCACCGTGAACCCGTATGTAGAGTATTATTTCTGGAGCGCAGGCGCGTTTTCGTTCTTCATAGAAGGTGGTGCGGGCTTCAGCTGGGGAGAATATTTTAACTGCACCCCCTACTTGGCTCCGGGCGTTTCATTCCAAGTCTCGGACCATTGGTCGGTACTGGGACAAATAGGCCGATTGGGATATGACACCCACGAAAAATCACTGGTGTTCACCACAAGTGGCGCCGCGTCGCTGTCCCTGGGATTGTATTACTCCTTCTAGGAGAGATCCCCGGTGGGGCCGGGGATGACAGCATAAAGAAAAAGGACAGGCCTGAAGGTCTGTCCTTTTCGTTTACATGCGGGCCTTTTCTTCGGCTCCTGCACCGGTACCGCGGTACTTGCTCTGGGCCGTATTGAAGCTGTAGCGGATGGAGAACTTGATGCGCTGGGAGTCCATCCGGTTGGTCTGCATAATGGTGTGGTTGCCAAAGTCGGTGTCCACATCGTAGTGGGCCATGCCGGCCAGGTCGGAGCCTTCCAGGCGAAGCACCAGGGAGCCGTCTTTGAGCAGGGTCTTCTGCACGGCGGCGGTAATTTCCACGTAAGTGTTTCTCAGGTAAAGGTTCTGCGTGTAGCCCTTGCTGTTCACCACGCCGCCCAGTTCCAGCTGCCAGCCACCCTTGAAGGTGAAGGTATTGAACAGCTGCGCAAACATAATGGGTTTTCCGTTGAAGGAAGTGGTGCGCTTGCCGCCGGCGGCACGGGGATCGTCCACCGTAATGCTAAGCCACTGTGGCTGAATGCCAAAGGTATAATTCAGATTCCACGGGCCGATGGTGGGCGTCAGGCTCACATAGGCCGCCATGGAGCGGTACGGCTCTTCTATGTTGCGGGGCTTCACCAGCACCACGCCTTCGTCGTTGTAGGGAGCGCTCCAAGTCATGAGGGCGTTATCCATACGCATGTAGTTTACCATCACCGTTGCCCATTTGTACACAGCTGCCAGGCTCACGTTGTTCATAATGCTGGGCTGCAGCTCGGCGTTACCGCTCTGCCAGATATAACGGCTGTTGTAGCGGATGGCGCTGGAAAGGAGTGAATAGTTGGGCCGATTGGTCTTGACGCTGTAGTTGAGCATTACCTGCACCGGGCCGAAGGCGTTGGCATAGGATAAGGAAGGGAACCAGTTGGAGTACTTGCGCTCTATTTTGGATTCCAGGCTCATAGCATCTTCATAGGCGTAGTGCACGTATTCGTAACGCACGCCGGCGCTCAGCTGGCCCACCTTGGGGATATAGCAGCCATAGGAGGCAAAAGCAGCTATATTGTCTTCCTTCACCGTGGCCTTGGAGGCGGGTACGGGAATACCGTCTACGGAATAATTGTCGTGCCGACGGGAAAAGGTTTCCTCCGTTCCTACCTGTAGCTGGCCCATCCAGATGGGATAGGAAAGCACGGCCTTTCCGGCATAGAGGCGGCTGGAGTTGGTGCTGCCACTCTGGATGGCGGCATCGTGGGTCATCTCGCTGTGCTCCATGGAAACGGACTTGTTGCTGTCCTGGGTACCATAGTAGTCCAGGTTCACATCAATGCCCAGCTTTCCGCCCACCAGGCCGTTGTAATACACGTTGGCACCCAGGTTATAGGGAACCCACTCACCCTTGGTGTCATCGGATTCAGTGTGCAGCACATCCACCAGTGCTCCGTTCTCGTAAACTTTATCATTCACGTCCGTATACACATGGAATTCCACGGGACGGCCCCATTCTACCTTTCCACCCAGGAAGTGGTTGTCGGCTATCTGCCAGTTTACACCGGCATTACCATAGAAAGAGCTGTTCCTGCTTTCGGCCAGGAGGGTTCCCTTGTCTTCAAAGAGCCAGTCTTCGCCGGTCTTCGTCTTTCCGAAGGTGCTCTTCTCAAGATAGCTCTCCTGCCGGCCGGTATTGCGGGCATAGTTTACGCCGCCGAAGATATCCACACCGCCGGTGCGGTAGTTCACGTTGATGGCGCCGAAGGGGTCGTTACCCTTGGCCCAGCGGAGCGACTGCTCGTCGGAAGCATTGAGATTGAAGCCGAAACCCTCGCCCTGCCGTCTCACGGTACGGATGCGCACCACGGCGCGCACGGTGGCGTCGTATTGGGCGCCGGGGTTGGTGATAACCTCAACGCTCTGGATCTCGTTACTCTGCAGGCGGCTCAACTCGGTGGCGTCCGTTACCTTCCGGCCGTTGATATACACCAGCGGTGCACCCTTTCCTATCACTTCCAGGCCATTCTGACCCTTGATGAGGCCCGGGGTTTTGGCCAGCACGTCCTTGGCCGTACCCGCGTGCTCCAGCACGGAGCCGCGCACATTAGTCTGCAGACCTTCCCCCGTGAGTTTGGTCTTGGGCATGATGGCCTGCACAGAGGCGGCCTGCAGCGTGGCAGCGTCGTCCAGCAGGGTAATCACCATACCGTCCACGGGGGTGATATACTGCGTCTGGTAACCCAGCATGGCCACCATCATAATCCCGTCGGTTTCGGTGGTTACTATATTAAAGGTACCGTCTTCTTCCGTAACGGCGCCGCACACCACGGTAGAATCGGCCCTGGAGAGTACCGCCACGTTGGCGTAGGCCACCGGCTCCCCCTTGGCATCTACCACTTTTCCCTTCCAGTCGCTTTTTCCTTTGGCGACAGCCGTTGCCGCAACCAGCAGCATCATGGCAAGAACAACAATCTTCTTCATGTTCGTGTGTAATAGTTCAATAGTACACTGCAAAGGTACAACAAATATTTATACTTCCAAATATTTTTAAGAAATTTTCTTCTCCTATATATCAGACGGAAGTCCTGCCCGAAAAGTTGGATACACGGGAATAACCTTACTACATATTTATTATATTTGCAGGAATGAAACGAACGGCTCTCATTATCACCATCTTGGCTGGAAGCCTGCTGCTCACGGGCTGCGGCTACCGCGCCCCGCTGTACCAGTCTTATATTCCCGAGGTAAAGGACACATCGGCCTATCCCGGCGTACGGCCCGACTACAAGGAGCTGGCCGCCCTCATGGAAAAGGACACCGGCTTTGCGCCCAGGGAGGGCAACACCGTAACGCTGTTCCCGGAAGGCCCCCAGAAGTGGGAAATGCTCAAGGAAGACCTTGAGTACGCCGATAAGTCCATTTACATAGATCATTACCGCTTCTGTGCAGACTCTACCGGAAGCATTGTGGAAAACATCCTGAAGGAAAAAGCCCGTAACGGGGTGGACGTGCGCGTGATTCTGGACAAACCTGCCAACACCAAGGAAGACCGCGCGGAACTGGCCACCATGAGACTGGACGGGGTAGAACTGGACTTCTTCCGCTTTCCCGTCATGCTGCTAGACTACGTTTGGCCGAATAACGGCACACACCGAGACCACCGCAAAATCCTCATTCTGGACGGCCAGACCGGCTATGTGGGCGGCCGAAATATCCAGGACGAGTATTTCTTTGACTGGAGAGATGCCGATATCCGCATCACCGGCCCCGCCATTGCAGACCTGTCGGCCATCTATATGGAAAATCAGGAACGTGTGGCCCCGGCTCTGGATCCCGTATACGTGGCGGAAGACCTCCCGGAAGCCGCCCGGATGGACAATGTTCCGGAAATGAAACAGTTCACGGACGTAACCGTCCAGTTTGTTCCGGACTCCCCCACCGACAAAGTCCTGCCTCTGCGCAATTGCTTTGAATGGGTCCTATACAGCGCCAAAAAGTATTTCTGGTTCTACAATCCCTATACCCCGCCGCCGGCATCCACCCTGCAGGCTATGAAGGACGCTGCCGCCCGCGGAGTGGATGTGCGCTGGATTGTTCCGGGCATCAACGACGTTAAGCCCGCCAAATGGATGGGGGAATCCTTGTATAAGGAACTGCTGGAAGCCGGCATCCGCATTTACGAGTGGCAGGACCATGTGCTCCATGCCAAGCAGTTCATAACTGACGACTACCTGTTGGGCATTGGCAGTGCCAACATGGACAACCTGAGTTTCTTCCTCAACTATGAGGTGGAGGCCCTGGTATACAATGAGCCCGCTACCCGCAACGCCGCATCCACCTTCCTTTCCGACACAGAAAAACACTGCCGGGAAATCACCCTGGAAGAGGTGAAAAACTGGTCTGTCTTCCGGAAGTTCCGCAACTGGTTCACCCGCCACCTGGGCGGTCCGGTGGGCTAGAACACCATATTGAACGCCGCATTCTGGGCCTGACGGCTGTGGCTGGCGTTCATCTTACCAAAGTTCCATTTTACTCCGATGAGGAAATATCGGCCCATCACCAGCCGATAGGTGTCTTCCTGGTAGTTGGCCGTGATGGAGTGGTCCAGGTTGCGCGTCTGGTTCAGAATGTCCTTGAGCTGGAGACTCAGGTTGAAGGCGCCGATGCTTTTGGTAATGCTGGCATTCCACTGCAGCTCGGGCTTATTGAAGCCCTGGGCATAGCCCCAATACTTTCTGTATCCCAGGTCTGTCTGGAACTCAAATTCGTGCTTGGTGGTGTAGGAACCCTCGGCATACACGCGGGCGCTGTAGGTGTTCAGGTTGGCGTTCAAATCCTGCGAATATCGACCCAAATTGCCGAAGGCATCCACGCCGGCCCGGAAGGAAAAACGGTCCAGGTTGTAGCGGATGCTGGCCCCAAGCTCCGGAGAGAAGGTTTGGGTAAGGGTTTCCTTAAAGCCGCTCTGGCCACTGTAGAAGCGGTCTCCGCTGGCGTCTCCCCAGAAAGAAGCCATGAATTCCGAATAATTGAACTCGTCCTTGTCCAGGCCGGGGAGGACGCCCTGGGCCAGGTAATTGGTGGCCCGGGAGAAGGACAGATAGGAATTGATGCTCAGGGTCCAGACCTTCTTGGAATCCAGCGGCGTAGTATAGCTGGCCGACAGGGACAGGTTCATGGAAGGCTTCTTCACATTCACCGGAACGCTGTACAGGATGCCGCTGGCGTCGTACCAGTTGGCGTTGCCAATGCTGTTCAGGTTAATGATTCCATAAGCAAAGAGCATAAGGTTGGAGAACTTCTGCGGGTTGCTCAGCGTCCAGTCGGCAAAGAGGACGGTTCTGGTGCTGGTTTTCAAGTTCACGTTACCCACGCTCATGCGGGAAGGGTCGGAAATATTGAGCACCGGCAGCATCCGGCTGTTGGACGGTTTGCTACTGGAGGTGCTGGAAGAAAGCGAGAGGCGGCTGTTTCCCTTGGAGTGCGAGAACGTAGCGCTGGGCATAACCAGCCAGGTCCATTCTCCCTTTCCGGCGGTGGCCTCTATGCCATAGCTCTTGGAGAAGGTCTCGTTGAGCACGCCGGCCACTTCCACGCCCAGGCCGGCCCAGGTTTGCGCACCAAAGTTATAGCGGATATTCACATCATACTCGTGCCGGAAATACTTGTTCTTGCTTTCGGAAGAATAGTAGTCGTTCCATCCGGCGGCATCGTAGGCATTGCGGAGGCTGTTGCTTTGAGACAAGGTGTAGGAGGCCAGAATACGCGCGGTCCATTTCTCTCCAAGGCTTTCGTTATACTGGAGCGTGGTGCCGTTGGAGAAGGAGTTTCCGTTCCCGTCATAGGTGAGGGCCCGCAAATCCTCGCCCCCAATATAATAGAGAGAAGAATTCTCTTCGCTTTGCGACTGACTGGCGTTATAGGATGTGCTGGTGCTTAGGCGCAGGCTCCTGCCTTTCTTCCCGCCTATTTCGCGGAAGGTGATATCGGCCGATAAAAGGGCCTTCTTATTATTGGAAAGGCTGCGGGTGTAACGCTCGGAGCGGTTAATCTCCAACCCTTCCCGGAAGGTGGTGGAAGAGCCGGTTCGGGTGGCATCCGAACGGTCGTAGCTGAAGGAGGGACGGATGCGGAAACGCACTTTCCCGTTCTCCTTTTGGAACTCCAGGTTGGTGCTCAGGGTATTCTGGAAGCTCCTTCCGCTGTTGTCCCGGGTAGAGACCAGGTCTCCGTCGGCCTGATAGGTGGTGCGTTCCGAATGGGAGCCCGATTGCGAGTCTCCATATTTATAATTGGTACCAAAGGTGGTTTCCACGTTCTTGATGCGGGACGTATTGGCGTTCAGGCCCAGCTGGGCGGCCGATGAAAGCCCCCGGTCCATAAGAGAGGAGGAAAGATCATTCAGGTCATAATCATCTCCCTCTATCCGGATGAAGATGGCGCCGTCGGAATCGTCCACGTTCTGCCCGTTGGCAATAAAGGTAATCTGATCTTTCTCCGTATAGGCCGATACCAGGGAATTGCCGCTGTACAGCAGACCGCGGTTGTCCCGCAAAGGGTCGTCTTCCTTCTTGCTCACCAGGGTGGTTCCCGCGTTCAGGCCCACATTGCCAAACCAGCCTTTTTCATACTCTTTCTTAAGGGCCACGTCCAACACTTTCTCCCGCTGGAGCTCTTGTACGCCCGTATCGCGGGCCGCTTCGGATTCGCGGTCTATCACGCGAATCTTGTCCACGATGGAAGCCGGAAGGTTGTTCAGGGCCGTGGACTGGTCGTTGAAGAAGAAGGTGCGGCCGCCCACGGTGAGTTTGTCAATCTCCTGCCCGTTGAACTTCACCTTGCCGTCTTCGGTAATCTCCATACCCGGCATGCGCTTGATGAGGTCTTTGAGCATGTCGTTGGTGCCCACGCGGAAGGAGGACGCGGTGAATTCCACCGTATCTTTCTTCACAATTACGGGGTTTCCCACATCGGAAACTACGGCGGCTTTCAGGAACTGCTCGTCCTGCTGCAGTTTGATGGTGCCCATATCGGCCTCCCTGTCACGGAAATAACGCGTTTTGATGAAGGGTTTGTAGCCCATCATCTCCACGTGGAGGGTGTAATTGCCGAAGGGAACGTCGTCCAGCTTGGCCACACCTTTGTCGTCCGTAAGGGTGAAATTGGAGATGGTGGTGTCCTTGGCCGGGATGACGTAAAAGGAAGCAAAAGCGACAGGCTCGTTGGTCAGGGAGTCCACCACGGTGGCCTTAATGGTGGCCAGACGGTCCACCATCATGTTGTCGTTCATGATAAAGATTTGCGCCCGGGCACCAAGCGCCGCCAGGAGCAGGACAAGGGAAACGAGGAGTTTTTTCATTAGGTATAGTTGGTTCATTTATATACAGAGGCCATTTTGAGCAAAAAATGGGCCGAAAGGGGTGGTAAAACAAAGCCCGGGCATTATGCTCGGGCTTCGCTTCGTTAATATGATAAGTACTTTAACCAGTTACTTCTTGGCGGGAGCGGGGCGCATCATAGCCCACATGTTGAAGGGAACCATGAGGGAAAGGGCCTCGCGGTCGGGGTGGTTGAGCACCTGGCTCTTCACGTCGAACACCATGGTGGCGGCATCCTCCGGGTTGTAGGCGGGCCACTCGGGGATGGCCTTGCAGTTGGGATTGCCGGTGCGCATGAAGGCGAGGAGGGCCTCAGACATCTGGTCGGAAACGCCACGGGGTTCTGCACCGCCGCCGGTGTGGGTAACCATCAGGTCCGTATTCTTGAACCAGTAGCTGATGTCGGCGCAGTGGAAGGCGCGGATGCGGCCGCCGAACAGAGGGGCGTTGTAGTCGAACCAGGCCAGGTATACGGGAGCGCCGCCCTGGGCATATTTGGCATCGGCCGTGGCAAGCACATTGGCACGGGAGGCTACAATCATATTGATGAACTCGATGGGCTTCTTGCTCGGGAACACAGCCTGCAGGGACTTGAAGATTTCCTCGGCCTTAGGCTGGCCGAAGTTGTCTCTTACCATAGCCACGGCATCCTCGAAGGAAATGGCCTCCAGCACGGGATTCTCCTTGCTGAGGGCAAACTCGGAGGTGGTGGTGCAAAGCATCAGAGGAATATTGGCCGATGCAGCCTCCTTGTCGGCAAAGAAGTTGCCCTTCGGGAGGATGACGCCGTCGGCCACGGGGGCGAAGCCGCCCATCATGCCGCCGGTGCCCACCTCTGCGGCCACCTTGTTGGCCAGGGCGTAATACTCTTCCCAAGGCATGGCCTGGAGCTTTTTCACATCTCCCTTCACGGCCTTCAGGATGGCGGCGCCAATGGCGCTGGAGCCTTCCTGGTCGGCGGCGGAGGTGGCGTTACCGCTCAGGCCCACCACCTTGTGCACGAGGCCCTTGGAGGAAGGCATGGCCATGACGTCGCAAACCTTGGCACCGCCACCGCTCTGACCCATAATGGTCACGTTGCCGGGGTCTCCGCCAAAGTTGGCAATGTTATTATGAACCCACTGGAGGGCGGCTACCAGGTCCAGCACACCCACGTTGCCGGAAGCGGCAAACTCGGGGCCTGCGGCCGAAAGATCGGAGAAGCCGAACACGTTCAGACGGTGGTTCACGGAAACGAACACGATGTCTCCGCTGCGGGCCAGGTTGGCGCCGTGGTAACCGTCCTGCTCAATGCTGTTACCGGCAGCAAAGCCGCCGCCGTGCATCCAAACCAGTACCGGGCGCTTCTTGCTGTCGGGAGCGGGCGTCCATACGTTCAGGTTCAGGCAGTCTTCGCTGTAGTCGTAGTAGTTCCAGTGGTCCGTGAAGGTGCTGGAATTGTTCTTCCACTTGTCCTGATGGGCCTGGGGTGCGTCGTTGCCATAGAACATGGCGGGACGGATTCCCTCCCAGCTTTCGGGCTCCTGGGGAGGCATGAAGCGGTTGGCTCCGGAGGTGGGGGCACCGTAGGGGATGCCCAGGTAGGTGTACACGTCGTCCAGGATGTAGCCCTGCACTTTGCCGTACTGGGTTTGGGTAACGGCATAGTCGTCACCTACAAACAGACGCTGTCCGTCCTGCTGGGCGCACTGATTGTTGTTGCTGCCGCAGGAGGCCGCCATCATCATGACGGGAACAAGGAAGTAAAGGATTTTTTTCATATAGGTTTATGTGTTTAGCTGCTACAAAGTTAGCTCATTAGCCCCTCTTACCCTTATTTTGTTGTCCATTCTTTTTGCCTTTTGTTCAAAATGATTAGATTTGCACCTGCGTTAACTTAGAGTGTATATGAATTCCTTCTGGAAGAATTACGGGTCCACCCTTCTGCTCCTGGCCGGTCTGATAATAGGCGGGCTGCTGGGCGTTGTGCTGGGAGAAGACGCTGTGGTTCTGCGTCCCATCGGCAACCTTTTTCTTAATCTTATCTTTGTCCTGGTGGTGCCGCTGGTGTTTTTCTCCGTGGCCCAGTCCATTGTGGTGCTGCGGGCCGGCGGTATGGTCAAAAAGGTGCTGGGATGGACCGTGGGCGTGTTCCTGTTTATGTCGCTGGTGTCCGGATTCTTCTCCTATGGGCTCATGAGTATATGGAACCCGTTCACGGCCATAGCCGGACAGGGCGGGGACGTAACCCTTTCAGGCGGCTTTCTGGATGAAGAGGTGAAAATTGGAGATGCCCTTGTGGGGGCCTTCACGGTGAACGATTTCCCGCTGCTTCTTTCCCGGGAGAACCTGCTGCCGCTCATTGTTTTTGCTTTGCTCTTCGGCCTGGCCGTCGCTATTCTGGGCGCCAAGGTGCCCACCGTGGAAAAACTGGTGAACGAAGGCGGCGCCGTCATTATGAAGATGATGGAACTGCTCATGAAAGTGGCGCCCATCGGCATTGGCTGCTATTTTGCCGATACCATTGGCGAACTGGGCGGACAGATTGTGGGCAATTACCTGGAAATTTTCCTGGTGGTCTGCGCCGCCTGCGCCGTGAGCTATTTTGTCTTCAACAGCCTCTACGCTCTTTACTGCCATATTCCCCTGGGCAAGTTCTGGAAAGAGATGATTCCGCCGTCCGTGACGGCCATTGGCACCTGCTCATCGGCCGCCTGTATGCCCGTTAACATGGCCGCCGCCCGCAATCTGGGGGTGGACAGCTCCATTGCCGACGGCGTCATTCCCCTAGGTACCAACCTTCACAAGGACGGCTCTGTGATTACCTCCGTGGCCAAGGTGCTCTTTGCCTTATACTTCTTTGGCATCACGCCCACCGGAGTGGGGGCCGCTGCGCTTGTGGTGCTGCTTTCCATCCTGCAGAGCGCGGTTGTGGGAGCCATCCCCGTGGGCGGTATGACAGGCGAACTGCTCATCTGCGCCGTCCTGGGCGTAGACCCTTCCTTTGCCGCTACGCTCATGATCATCGGCACTATATGCGACATCCCCGCAACGCTTCTCAACGCTACGGGGAATCTGGTTGCTTCTACCCTGGTCCAAAGACTGGCCGGGAAGTAGAGTTATTTCCCCTGGGAAAGCAGAAGGGCCGACAGGGCAAGGGATAATGCAGCAAAGCCCGAGCATCACGCCCGGGCTTTGTTGCCTAACCATACTATTAACCAAAAGAACTCTCGTTGTTCTATCTGGTGCAAAGGTAGTGCATTTGAGCGGCTTAGCTCTTATTCTCATGTCCATTCTTTTTACGTTTTGTTCAAAAGTCACTATCTTTGAAGAAAAAACAGCATGAATATCCGTACTTTCCTGCTTGGAGCGGTCGCTTTCCTCACGGCCGCCTGCCAGGCCCCCCTGGACTCCGTCACCGGCATCTGCATCCCCGACAACGGCTGGCTCTTTTTGGGCGAAGCTCCTTACACACTCACAACCCGCGTAGACGCCGCTCCCGGCCCCGCCAGCTTCTGCCTGGTAACGGACCGTTCCCTCATGGGAGAACCGGAGATTATCTTCCGGGCCGATGCCACCATCGGCCCCGACAGCACCCTGGTGGTGGAACTGGGAAACCTGGAGCCCGGCTTCTACCAGGTGCGCCTGAGGGACTCGGTACGTTTTAACATTGGCGTTCAGCCCGAAAAGGTGATAAGCGAGCCCGATGCCCAGCCGGACTTTGACGCTTTCTGGGAGCGCACGCTTGCCCAGCTGGAAACCATTCCCCTGGAAGCGGAATGGACGGAGATTCCCGAATTCTCCAACGAGCTTCGCACCTCTTACGACGTAACCTATCCTTCCCTGGGTGGCGCCACGGCCGGGTGCACGGTGTGCATCCCCAACGCGCCCGGAAAGTACCCCGTGTACATCCAGTACATGGGCTATGGCGCAGAACCCTTCCGCTTTGACCCTTCGGCCGCACCGGACCGCATTGACATTCTGGTGAGCGTACGCGGCCAGGGCATCTTCAAAAAGGCCGCCGAAAGCTGGGTGAGCCAGGGCATTGCCGACAAGGACACCTACTACTACCGCGGCGCCTTCTGCGACGTAAAGCGCGCGGTGGACTTTGCCGCTTCGCTGGAAAAGGCCGATACGGACCGCCTGGTGGCCATGGGCGAAAGCCAGGGCGGCGCTTTCACCGCCGTAGCTGCGGCCCTGGATTCCCGCCTGAAGGTGGTGTCGCTGGCCGTTCCCTTCCTGGGAGACTTCCCCGACTATGCCAAAATTGTGAGCTGGCCCGTGCATGAGGTGTTTGCCAAGGCCGATGAGGAAGGCATCGGCCGGGAAGAGCTTTTCCGCACCCTTTCCTACTTTGACGTGAAGAATTTTGCCCCGCGCATTACCTGCCCGGTGATTATGGCCTTCGGCCTGCAGGATCCCACATGCCCGCCGCACACCAACTTCTCCATCTATAATAATTTGGGAACCAAGGATAAACGCTTCGTTTGCGTGCCCACCTGCGGGCATGCCATGTGGAATGAGCCCGACTGGCCGCCAATTAGAGACCTTTTCCTATCGGAAAAGTTATAAAAATTATTTAAATTTGTGGTTCCTAAACAAGACCATATGCGGAAAGCCCTCTGTTTTATCCTCCTGGCCGCACTTTTTCTCACCGCGGCCTGTCAAAACGAAAGAGACAACTACACCGTAATCATTTCCCTGGACGGCAACCGTTGGGACTATCCCGACTACTTCGAAATGCCGTTTTTCGATTCCCTGGCCACGGTGGGCGTCAAGGCCCGGATGGAACCTTCCTTCCCTTCTTCCACCTTCCCCAACCACTATACCATGGCCACCGGCCTGGTTCCGGACCACAACGGCCTGGTAAACAACAGCTTCTGGAACCCGGAAACGAACCACGGTTACGCCATCAAGGATGCCGAAGCCCGATTCGACCCCCGTTACTACCTGGGTGAACCCATCTGGGTAACCGCCCAAAAGCAGGGAGTCAAGTGCGGCGTTGTGTACTGGGTGGGTTCCGACATTCCCATTGAAGACACTTATCCCACCTATTACCGCCACTGGGACGCAGATCCGCACTGGACCTTCAGCGAGCGCTGCGACGAGATTGTGCGCCTGCTCAGTCTCCCCGAAAAGGAGCGGCCCCGCCTGGTGATGGGCTATTTTGACGAGCCCGACCATCAGGGCCATGTATACGGCCCCATGTCGGTAGAATGCAAGGAAATGGCCGAAGAGATGGACAGCCTCATGTGCAGCCTTTACAAGCGCCTCAAGGCCCTTCCCATCGGCGATAAAATCAATTTCATCGTAGCCGGAGACCACGGCATGACCGACATTTCCCCGGAGCGTTTCATTGGCTGGTACGATGTAATGCCGGAGGAATGGATAGAGCGCATTTCCGGCCATACCCCCACTTCCATCTGGGTTAAAGAAGGCTATGTGGACAGCCTGTACAATCGCCTGCAGAAGGTGGAACACTTGAACGTGTGGAAGCACGGCGAGGTTCCCGAATATCTGCACTACGGTACGTCCAACCGCCTGGGAGACCTCATTGTGAGTCCGGACCTGGGCTGGCAGTTCAACAATTTCCCCTCCAAGAGCATGGGCACCCATGGCTTCGATTGCAAGGAAATCGATATGATGGTGGCCTTCCGCGCCGTGGGACCGGATTTCAAGGTGGCTTACGAAGCCCCTTACACCCCTGGAGAACAATCATCTTTCCGCAATATAGACCTGTACCCCATGCTCTGCGAACTGCTGGGCATTAAGCCGGCAACGGTAGACGGAAAACTGGAAAGGATTCAAAATATTCTTCGTTAATATGAGCAAACATTTCACTTTACCCTACGAAGGCGGGCTCATCGACAAGAACCTGCCGGCGGGCATTCTCCACACTTACGAGAAAATCTGGACACACGTGTATCCGGAATCCCGCCCGGCCTCCTACGCCATTGCCGACTTAATTGTAGATGCCATTAACGCCCACAAAGGCGGTCTTTTCCGCCTGGGCCTCACTACGGGCGCTACCCCCAAGTCGCTGTATAACGAACTGGTACGCCGCTACGAGGCCGGCAAGGTCTCGTTCAAGAACGTGGAAGTAGTATCCATTGACGAATACTATCCTGCTTCCATGGGCGGTCAGCAGAGCCGTAATTTCCGCATCCACAACGACCTGCTGGACAAAGTGGATATCCTGAAGGAGAACATCCACATCCCCGACGGAAACATTCCCGCCGAAGAACTGACTACCTACTGCGCCGATTTTGACGCCAAGGCCCGCGGAGTGGACCTGATGGTGATTGGTATTGGCGAGCAGGGCCAGGTGGGCTTCAACGAAGCCGGCGCCAACGAGAAAACCCGCACCCGTGTGGTGCGCCTCTCCTACGGCTCCAGAAAGCGCCAGTCGGTTAACTTCAACATGGACATCATGGCCACCCCCGACAAGGCCATTACCGTGGGTATCAGCACGCTCCTGAGCGCCAAAAAGATTATCCTGATGGCTTGGGGCGAGGACAAGGCCGCCGCCGTGAAGGCCATTGCCGAAGGTCCCATGACCACCGACTGCCCGGCCTCCCTGCTGCAGGATCACGACCACATTTCCTTCTACGTGGATGAGGCCGCCGCCGAGCAGCTCACCCGCAGCGTGGCCCCCTGGCTGGTGGGTCCCTGCGACTGGACGCCCAAGTT
>AUXO014820547.1_pt1 | contig 14877 bp, 25 predicted proteins | sample 768731 | NCBI WGS metagenome assembly AUXO01 (sample SAMN02715735, study PRJNA202380) | gut metagenome | biome: sheep rumen | host: Ovis aries | place: New Zealand: Palmerston North | reverse complement strand
GAGGAGTACAGCGATGAGGCAGATATCATCAACTATCAGACTCCGTTTAAGATGCGTAACCATCTGCAGACTCTTCGTTTGACTTACGATATTACCGGTGATGCTTATAGCACTGTACTGGCAATTGCATTGAAGGATCCTCAGAGTGGTAAGACATCTTATCTGTGGTCTGACTATCAGTATTGGATCGCTCTGCGCGAGTGGAAGAAACGTGAGGAGACTGCACTGTTGTTCTCTCACAGTAACCGTAATGCAGACGGTACATACAACCTCAAAGGCACGAACGGTCGTCCCGTACCTACGACTGCAGGTCTGTTCGAGCAGATTGCTCCGGCTAACGTACGTTACTACACTACGTTGACTACCGAGTTGCTCGAAGACTATCTGTTCGACCTCTGTTACAATATCCTCGGTACAAATGAGCGTAAGTTCATCGCACTTACCGGTGAGATGGGTATTCGCGAATTCGATCGCGTATTGAAGGAGAAGGCTGCTGGCTTCCAGCTGATCGACACCAAGTTCATCACTGGTAGTGGTCAGGAGTTGACTCTCGGCGGACAGTTTACTACCTATAAGATGGTTAACGGTATTGAGCTGACAGTTAAGCGTTGCGCTATGTTCGACAACATGGAGATGTTCCGTCAGTTGCACCCAATTACGGGTAAACCACTGATGTCTTACACCTTCTTGTTCGTAGACCTCGGCACTCGTGACGGTCAGGCAAACATCGTTAAGGTTTGTCGTAAAGGTCGTGAGTTCGTTCAGTGGACAACCGGTGGTTCTGTAATTCCTAGTGGTTATGGTAACAGCATTAACACGCTGCGTTCTAACAGCCGCGACGGTTATCAGGTTCACTTCCTTGGCGAAATGGGTATCATGTTGCGTAACCCGCTGTCTTGCGGCGTTCTGTACTGTGATGCTGAAGATGCTGAATCAATTTCAGTAAATAACGCCTAATAGTAAATATACCAAGTTAGTGGGGGCATAACGCCCCCATGACACTTGACATTCACTCTAATTAAATAATTATGGTAGTTGAATTAAGAATTAAGAAACAACATCCCTGGGCAGGGCTAATCAAATATAAGAATTGTTACGACTACATAGCCCCATATTTTACACGCTCTGGTTCGATGTATACAGGACTTACTCCTGAAGATGAGAAGCGTTTTGAAAAGCTTCTTGGTTATCCTGAGGGTCACTTGGCAAAGACCAGTGATTTCTGGAAAACATATTGTGTTAAGATTGGTTCTAGAGCTATGATTCTAGACGACCAGTTCCCAACTCAAGAAATGATGATCAAATTTCTTAGTGGTCATAAGCGTGTAGCTACATCTCTCGATAAGATGAATGCTGGTAAAGATTACTTGCTCATTAACAGGGAGGCTGAAGCAATTGAACAGAACAAAGTCAATAAGCTTCGTAGAGATGCTATTAAAGCATTCGACAAACTATCGCTAGAAGATATGCGTAAAGCTTTGCGACTGTTTGGTATTAAAGCAGACAATATGTCTAACGAGCTTGTAGAATCTACATTGTTTAATCTTGTAGATAAACAGCCTAAGAAGTTCTTTGATAAGTGGGTAGACAATAAAACAAAGGATACCGAATTCTTGCTTGAAGAATGTATTGCAAAAGGAATCATCCGTAAAGACAAGACTCGTTATATTTATGGTACCGACCAGTTTGCAGATTCTTTAGATGAAGCGATAGCTTACATCGATAATAAGAAAAATCAAGACCTTAAGTTATCTTTGATCAATCAAGTTGAAAGTAAATAATTAATTTTATATACGACATATGATGAAGCATAAGAAAGTTTATGAAAAATTCATGATTGAGTATGACAAGGCTGATACAACTTCGTCATATCCGTCGCTTACAAATTATGAAATTGCCGTATTGTTGGATAAAGCGTATTTAGCATTGCTCGGTCAAAAATTAACCGGCAATAACTTACGTCAAATGCCGTTTGAAGGCGACAACAAGGCGATCGAAGATATTAGACCTCTGTTGGTTGAATAGCGTGTCAACTATAAAGGAAGAGATGAATATATTAGCAATAAGCATATGTTTGAATTTCCTAACGACATGTTATACTATATATAGTCAATGGTTACTGTAAGGACTCATGTATCTGCTATAGATGAACAAAGTCATATTAGAGTTCCAGTGCTTTTAATTAGCCATAATGACGCTATTAAGTTTATGGCTACAGATTATAATCTGCCGTGGGTAAAGCATCCAGTATGCTATATGGACGATGAAAGCATAAATGTATTGGTCGATTCTTATAAATTCTTAAAGGAGAACAATGAGTTGACTGATTTAGTTGTGACTTATATTAAAAATCCGATAAAGTTTGTAGACAACTTAGATGAGCACAATAACTTTTCAGATACTGTACAGTTTGAATTGAATGATTCTATGGTTGAAGAATTAATTAATCTTGCAATCGTAATGGCTGCAGAAACTGTAGAATCTCCTAGACAGCAAAGCAAAAACAACTTAAGAACTCTTGAATCATGACAGTAGAACAAACCAGATAGTTGGGGATCGAATTTGAGCGAAGAGTTCAAATAATGAATCCTGATGCTTACATTACAGATAAGCTTGACACAGATACGATATACGCAATATTAAGCGAATATCAAAACAAATATATCAGAGAGTTATATCTGACCGATGGCCAGACCGAAACAGGGTCTAGACCATCTAAAAAGATTAATGAAACTTTACACACACTAGTACGACATAAAACAATATGTCCGTGTAGGGAGAACATAGACAGTGATAGGGACACTACGCTGTTTCATGTACCTGAAGACTATTATTTGTATATCAGAAGTAATAGTATAATCAATAAGAACTATAAGCAAGAGGGGATGTTGAGTACAGAAACATATACTCCAAACATGTCTATCAAGCATGATGATGCAGAATAGTTGGTCGGCAGGTTTTACGATCAAAAAAGAATAATGCGCAATCCAGCTATATTATTCGAAAGCGTTGATGTAGAACACCCATACTTTAAGATAATCCACGATTAGTATACAAACATCATAGGATTAGATTTAGTATACATCTGCCAGCCTTATGCTTTTAATGTGCTGAATTATGATGATGACGACATGTCTTAGGGAGCTGTACATAGTTATTGTGAACTACCCTTTAGTTGCTTTGACGAGTTAGTAAATGGTGCTGTAGAATTCTATACAACTTCGTATAAATATGCAATATCGTTAGCTAACAAAAAAGCTACTTCTCCTAGAATAATTAGTGAAGCTAAACCTGAACAGAAATGACGAATATTAAAATCTTAGAATCGTTTGAACTTGAAATAAATAAGTTAAACGATGCTGTGGGCAAACCAGCCACAGATGACTCTTTATACTGGTTAAATCAGGCAGTTGCTAAGTTTGTCAAAGAGAGATTTAATGGAGATTTTGTTCATAGGACTTCATTTGAACAGAATGATAAACGTAGAATGGATTTAATTCATCTGTTTAAATCTGTAGATTATTCAGAAGGGAGTATGCAGTATAAACACGATAACCCTAGTTATGAAGAATATCGCATCATATATCCGTCAGACTTTATGTATTCTCTAAACGAGGATGTAATAATTTCTGACAAAGGTGGAAACAACAGCATGAACACTTTTGTTTTCGAGTGTACTCGAGATAGCTTTATGAGTAGAGTTAATAATAGTCTTACAGATTTCCATTATAGGTTTCATAGAGCTCGTCCATTGCGTATTAGATTCGACAATGGATGTGACATACTAACAGATGGCAACTATAAAGTTTTAAAATATACACTCGGTTATCTTAGAAAACCGAATGAAATAACCCTAGAAAATCCGTTTGATGAGTATACGGATTTCGAGGATATTGTAATGCCTGAGATCATTAAAATTGCCGCTCAGATGTACTTAGAGAACATCGGCGATAAGCGATACCAGACCATTACGAATGAAGTAAATACTCAAGAATAATTTTAACGTGGAAAACCCAGCTAGTTAGGTCTAGACTTGTGCTCCCGCAGAGTGGACACATGTGTATAGGGTGAGTAGAAAAAATTAATTTATTATGATTACATATGTAAATACCGTATTGGTATCTAACAATTCTTCTGCAAAAATCGTATCTAGCTTTGATCCGGCTACGGATTATACCCCAGGTGATTTTGTAATTCAGAACCTGGACGATAATGCAGAAAGTACTACTGCTGATGCAAATACTGATAAATTCCGCATTGGCGTAGTTCTGCCTTCAACGACTCGGCTTGTAGCTGCTGACGGTACCGCAAGTACTATTCACGAAATCAAGTGGTCTAACGAGATTAAGAAGGCTGATATCAAATCTTATCGTGTAGCTAAGTATGCTGCAGACACTGAAGATACTGTAACTGTAGACTTCAGCCAGTCAGCTCAGTTGACTGAGTTTGCAGAAGGCGGTAAAGTCATCGTTCTTCGTCTTACATTCAAAGATCTGCCTACGCGCTTCCGCAACTGGACAGAGTCTTATGATTATATGACAAAAGCTGGTGACAACGCTGCCGCTATTGCTTCAGCTTTCGTTAAGATTATTAACAAGCAGTCTAAGCGTGCTCGCGTAATTGCTACAGCAAGCGGTGCAGTTTTGACGCTTACTGCAATGCCTTACGACGATGACAATTCTGTTGACACGATCAACGTAGCAGGTAAGGTTCGTTTCAATGTAACTGCTTACTGGCAGGATCCTAATGCTGCAGGTTTCGCATCTAGCAACAAGTATCTTGTAGGTACTTCTGCAGGTGAGCCTATCATAACCAAGGTTGAGGGTAAGGCCTATACAGCATCCGCTAAATTGGTTCGTGACCGTGAAGCTCAGGCTATGGGTTATCAGGGTATCTTGAACCGTGGCGAATGTACTTGGCCAATCATCAAGCCTGCCATGGTTACGAGTCTTGATAGCACCTATGATGCAATTACTCTCGAATTTGAGAATATGTATCGTGCTGCTGACGACATTTTCCGCAAGACAAAGCAGACTGTTGAGATCTACGTTACTGCAGGTAAGGGCGAAACTATTGATGCTGGCATTGCCGCAATCATTGGCGCTCCTGCACAGTACCTCAACGACACTAACAACGGTGCAGGTTATATCGAACCAGCAAACGCGTAAGTGATCTCAGGTAAATAATTAACCACAACTATGGGGTAGGGGGACGCCCCTGCCCTATTTTTGTATAAACATATTGCAATATGGACATTAGAATAGGAAACGATGTTCGGATGATCCTCACATTACGGGGCCCGTAGGATTATGATTCTTCGAACATCAAGCAGCTTCGCTGTTATTTAATCAATACATCTAAGCCAGAGCATTGTGAATGTGATGGCAAATGCCCAATTCCTCGCAGGTTCCCTAATGAACCATTCCCACAATTTTATACACCTACTCCTTATACGTTGCACGGATGTGGCAAACCATGCTATCATGTATATCCGTATAACTCTAAACGTAGGTATGATGCTTACAGTTGTGGATTCCATGATTATCACTACTGGGATGGATATAGAGGATTTGGTTTAGTTCCTGGTAAATTCTCAGCAGATCCAGGATATAATATGCCACTACTTCCATGCGGACCTTGTGACTGTAAAAAGAAGTGTCCACAAGCTCCAATGGATTTCTTGGCACCTTATAAAATCTTAGAAGAAAAAAATAAGATAGAAGTTTATTTCCCAGCTCAAGATCAATTCCAAGCAGGTTCTTATAAACTTGTTGTTACTGCTGTAATCTGGGAGTCCGGATGGGGTAGAACAAATCTCCACACATATACTATGGATTATGGTATCGTATTCGATCTTGTAGACGAAGGCGGCGAAAGCGGTAACATTACAATCGACGTAGATACAAATCAAATCGAAGGTCATCAAGTTGTTGGATTGTCTATGCCAAATACCACAGTAGCTGTATGGTCGCAGTCTATCTTACCGATCAACATGCCAGACGTAAACAATAATCCGTATAGAATTAATTGCACATTAAGCAGCGGTATTATTAAACAATATGACGGAGATCCGGAAAAATGGCCGTACGATAAACTTTCGTTCGAATCTTCAAATCCAAGTATATTGTCTGTAGACGAACGCGGAACGCTGATCGCTGCCCATGTAGAAGAAGATACTTCAGTAAACGTACAAGTTTGGAATTCCGAACTTCCTGCTACTGTAATGACTTTTACTGTAATTGTAAAACCTGCAATAAAGGGTTATATTGGATTTTCAACAGCAACTGACGCAAATTCTGTAGATTTGGAAACGCTTACTTCTTACGACAGTATATATGGAAACAAGAATGTCACAAATAGTATTTATGGTGCGTATTTGTGGATAGTGTCTCCTACGCCAGTTACAGACATTGACGGAGGTAATTTCGACGTTCCGTTTGAACCTAAGGGCTAGTTGAACAATTTATATTATTACAAATCTGCAAACGCACTTATCGAGTGTTCGTTTGACATAACTATAAAATAATTATGACACCAACAAACAAAGATATTAAAGTACTTGGTAGGGTCGTTTCTGTTGCAGTAGATAGTATTGTAGTAGATGCATCATAGGTTAAAGACTCTACATTAAATGAGTTTCAAGATATAATCAACAAACGCTTACGAGACAGATTAGCTTAGTTTGATCATGAAATTGTCATAGACGGTCGTAGTCAGGGTGACGAAACTAGAATTGATGATAATGGTATTTCTACATTCAGTATTTACGCAATGTTAGGCAAATTTGACACTTTGACAGTAGATGACAATATTTCTGCAGACAATATCTCAATAGATGGCAATGGGACAATTGGCGGTGATTTTTCAATTAGTGGCGACTTAACCGTCGATGATTTGGTTACCAAAAACATTATTGTAAACCCTACTTTAGCTAGAGAAGGAATTACTATAGATAACGGAGACGTATCTCTTTAGTTAACTGCCGACGGTATTGTAGGAGAGAGTATTACATTACGTGGAGGAATAAATGTTGCTGATGCCGTAAATGCAGATACGATCGAGGCTACGTATGCAGTCAACGCAGATGTAGTTAATGCAAACAACATTAAAGTTTTATATCATGCTCCAAAAGAAGTTAGTGGTGAAATGACCAACATTCTTAATGGTTTTTAGACAGAAGGCAGGTATTATTTCAAAAACCGAATGTCTCTTGACGGCGATCCGTGTGAATACGGAGTCTTCGTAGACGTTATGGTAGAACATGATGTAGACGACAATTCTGTAATCAAAGTGTATCAGACGCTAACTACGGCTTGTAAAAACAATCCGCTGCAAACAGATTTGGCATCTTATATATACAGAACATATAACGCCACTACTAATCAATGGACTACTGTAGTAGAGCCTGGTAAAATTCCGTTTGTAACAATATCATGATAAAAACACTGCAACACATATCAAACGCTATTGAAGCTATGACACAAGGTAGCGTATTAGGTAAAATATTATTAGGTGCCGGTACCGCGATTTTAAGCTTCATAGCCCCTGTTGCAAGTCTATTAGGAATATGTTTTGCTACCACTATTGTGGACATGATCTGTGGCATTAGGGTAGCTAGAAAACTAAATAAGAAAATAGAAAGCGGAAAGAACTGGTCCGGTACTTTGCGCAAGATAATGGACGAGTTTACTATCATATTACTGGCACACGGACTTGAATGGGCAGTAATGGATTAGTCCGGAGTATTCGTTCTTACCGGCGGAGCTACAGTACTGATCACGCTGACAGAACTTTGGTCCATTATAGAAAATTTAAATACAATAGATCCCAAAGGCCCTTGGCGAGTACTTAAAAAGTTCCTTAAAAAGAAGGGCGAGGATTATACAGGAATTAGTTTAGATGATGAAGATATTAGCAATGATACAGTGGCTCAAGAGTCACACTGACATTGCCTTAAAGGCCATTTTAAGCCTCTCTGTTGCGTTATTGTTAATTTGGAGTATGTCTCTCCGTACGCAAAATAAAAAGCTATCAGAGAGCCTGGAAATGGCTCAAAATAACATTGAAGCCTATTAGGGCCTTATTCAAGGCTCCTAGTAGGCTAATAATGTTTTAAGGCTAGACATGTCGAAACTTAAAGATAGTAATGATAAAGTCATTCAACAATTAGATAGTGTTAGAAAAGAATTAGGGATAAAAGCTAAGGATTTAACGTCTGCCGCAACCCAAACTCAAATTATACTCGTTAATAAGGGTAAGGGGGTATAGGGGGATCTGACTACTATACTTAAAGATACAGTATATAAAGATAGTATACAGTATAATGATTTAACTAAAGTAACATATACGATAGGTAAAGATACTGTCAACGTAGGATTAGATATACATAATACCCAATACCTGTACACATATAAGAAAAGAGAATACAAAAACAAAAAGAATTTCTTACAAAGACTGTTTACTTTAGACTTTAAAAAGGTTGACAAGTACAAGTACGAAATTGTAAATACTAACGACCTTATTAAGGTTGACAGCGTAAGAGTAATAGAAAATCAATAATATGAACATGTTTTCACTTCGCACATTGATAGACGATATACTATTGATTGTGCGTAATAATAATATAAGTGAAAGCGAAGACTTCTCAAGAGCTCAAATTGCAGCTTGGGTAATGCAATACAAAGCAGCCCTAACAAAACGGCAGTAGGATAAAGATAAGGAGGATTCAAACGACGATAATCCGGATGACAGTCTTTAGAAAACAATAGGTCCGTTAGAGCTTGAAGATGTACCTTCGCTTGACGGAGAATGTCTTTATAGAAAAAAGACTGTAGAAAAAATTCCGGCATTACTTGGAGATAGTATAGACAATATAATAAGCGTATCAGATCAGGAAGGATGCGTTATTCAATTTATGCATGAGAAACGCAGACATTATCATTATTTCAGGAGATATACTTTTGGAGAAATGACATGTTGGTTTGAAAACGGTTATATTTATGTAGAAGGATATACTGATTTAGGAGCATTAAAATACATTACGGTTACTGGCAATTTTTCAGATGACGGTAGTGACGGAGATGTAAATGAGGACGATGTGAACATTCCAGGTTGGATGATACCTGAGATTAAAAATTCTATAATGAAGAATGAACTCGCATTCATGCTCAATAGACCGAGTGATGATAGTAATAACTCAACTTTAGCTAGTGTAAAACCACATGGACCACAAGATCAGGAAGAATAAACAATCATATACAATTTCTGACATATATAGATCATACACAAAAGAAACCGGCGTAGACGTGCCTTATTTGCGTTTTAAGCGCATTTTATCGAGATTTAATAAAAGTATACTAGAAGCATTACAAGATCATGCAGAAGGCTTTAAAATGCCTTACGGGCTAGGTTATATTCAAATAGTAAAATATAAACCCAAAAGCTATTCTGAAAAATCATTATCTGTAGATTATAAAGCATCTAAAGATTACAATAAGAAGATATATCATTTGAATGAACATTCTGGAGGATATAAATATAGATTATACTGGTCTAAACTCCCGCAAACATTCCCTGATAGATATAAATATACTTTAAATTTTGTAAGACAGAATAAGCGCAGGTTGGCTAAGTTGATATTTAATAACCAAGATTACATTAACGTCGATGATATACAAATATACCAAATGTGAGTCTGTCATAGCAAAGATTATGGCGGACGCTAACATGTCTGAGAAGAACATCAGGATTACAGATATCCGAGAATGGATTTTCGAAGCTGTTAGCAAGATTGGGGCTCCAATGTAGTATATTCATAGAGAATCTGGTGCAGACGGCGCACCTGTATTAAAGATAGAAGAATATCAAGTCCCTATTCCAGAAGATCTGGAATCTCTGGAAAACATAGCTTATTCAGAAGGACCAAAAGGACCTTGGGTGCCGTGCAGATTAGAAACTGCTACGTTCAAAGAGCCTAAGAGAGACCCGAAACCTATACACGCTGTTGTAGGTCCTACGTACGATACAAACAATAAGGCTATTACTGACATAGATCCTTATGTAGAAGTAGGCAATGAACCTGATCCGATGCATCAGCCAATGAGATATAAGTTACCAACAAGTCAGTCGTAGTTTTATGGTATAAACGGAATGAAATATCTCTCTAGGGCATTAAACAACGGACAGTTAGACGAGCCTACTTATTTCATAAAACCCGGATGGATTGTTACAAACAAGAAGCACGGATACATTAAGTTGGCATACAAATCTATTGCTACTGACGAAAGAGGATATCCATTGATTCCGGATTTACCATCGTATCAAGAAGCAATTTACTGGTACGTAATGATGAAATTAAACTTCCCTAAGTTTTTAAACGGGTCGTTGGGAGGACATAGAAAGTATAATTTTAATACTTATACGTATATACAACAGCAATGGAACTTCTATAGAAATTAGGCTTATGCAGAAGCAATGATGCCTAATGAAAGTGAAATGAGAACCATTAAGAACGAATGGACTAAGCTTATTCCAGATTGGGATTCTGATGACAGGTTCTATAGAAGCTCTGGACAAAGACAATTGAATTTTAACGATTATTATTATGGCTACTGAAAATAATACACATATAAATTCTTTCCATAAAGGCATGGACACCGATACATCTTATGCGGCACTTGAGGAAGGGAAGTATTCTTTAGCCAAGAACATAAGAATCGTATCTACAGGATATAGCAATCCTACTGTAACAAATGCGTAGTTTGAAGTAAGACCCATTAGAGGCGTTAAAAATATCACAAAATGGGCAGAATAGGGGAAGCCTACAATTACATTCGATAGAATATTAGCTACAAATTCAATTCGCGAATACGGTTTAATTGTTGCAGCAGGAAAGGCAAACGACAACGATGACAAAGAATGGTTTGTGTTTTCATTCGATTCTAATGATGTAGGAAATACGTTAAAGTTGATATTTAGATCTCACAAACCCACAGATAAAAAAAGATTCAGTACAGTAACCAAATACGAAGATACCAACATAGTTAAGTTATATATAGCAACTGGCGAAGATCCGTTGATTGTATTAAACATATTAGACAAAGACTTATATGAAAGAACTCTGGATTAGGTCAGAGCGTATCCTGCAATCACATTTACCCCACCAAAGTTCAAACAGTTGTTGGCAGGCGGATTTTTGAAACCTGGACTTGTACAATATAGTTATAGATTATACAACAAAAACGGAGTATCTACTGACATATCACCTACTACAAAACTAATCCCAGTAGTAAATTACTACGGTGAAGAAGTTAACAAAGCTGGTGTACAGGGATATCTTGAAGAAGATCAGCCTTTTATCGGTGCAGAAATAACGATAGATATTGCCCCGAGTTATGACGATTATTTGGATAGAATTCAAGTATTTCGTATACAATATGTTCATAACGGACAACTTCCAACTATTGAATGTATTCAAGATACTAGAGTAAGTACATTACGGGAAGGCAATAAGTTAACTATACGCGACACTGCCAATTTAGTACTTTCTACACTTACTCTTGAAGAGTATAATAGCATGTCTGGCATTCATATTCTTCCTGGAATTATAGAAAGCAAATATGACTATATGTTTGCTTCTAAGATAAAAGAAGAAAGCGATTGGATGACTGATGAAGAATATGATGCTGTTACAATTGAACCAAAACTTATAACTGATACGCTTGCTGGAGATTATTCTCCTGTATATGATACACAGATCGGATATATTACACACAATACTATTTCTCATACTGCCGACGATTATTCAACGACTTAGGGTTATGATTGTAAATTACCATCATACGCCGAACCAGAAACGTTTATGAATCGTAAATCTTTACGTAGAGGTGAAGTTTATAGATATGGTGTAGTATTTTATAATAAATACGGAGAAGCAAGTAGAGTAAAAAGGTTAAATTTCGATATAGAAGTTCCGTACAACACTTCTGCTAGTGATGTTCCTACACCTACAAAGGAGTTGAACACAACAACGTTGCAATACGAATGTAGTCCGGTTTCTAATTATTATACGGTTTCCTACAAAGCGGTTGGGGATGTTGTGATAAATACTACCAATAAAATATATGCTGCGACTCTTCCACAAGAAGAATCTCTATATAAAGACGGAGAATATTTTAGATATAAAAGTTTTGAAGTAAATAGGATCAATCCGGAACCATATCCGTCAGGGTCTACTGCAGATTATATTATTTAGTTGCCAAATACTGCTCCTAAATATAACAAAATAACTTTTATAGGATACTATGCTTCTGGAGATGGAACTATTGGTAATCTTGGACAATAGATAAAATAGAATAGTATATGTAAAATAAATGGACATCTTTTAGCTGACCAATTTAGTTTTCATAACTTTTCGGCATCCAACCCGAACGTCGTTGTGTATAAACACAGTAATTTAGTAAACGCAGACAATTAGATAAGGTTTACAGTTGGCCGTGGAGACGTATGGCTAAAGATTAAATTAGACTATGAACCAACAGGAGATATAGACGGATACGATGCCTTTTCTACTAACGAATCCGTTCGAGATCAAAATGTACGAATAGAACTTACTACAAAACCTATTGGAATTGAGTTTACTATAAACAATATACCAGAAAAAGCTGTTGCATATGAGATTGTTAGATGTAATAGAACAGAATCTGACATTAAATGTCTAGCGCAAGGAGTTTTATCTAGACCTATAAGAAGAATTGCAGCAGAAGAGATAAGCACACGAGGTGAAGATTAGGATATAGAACTTAATAAATATCCATATACACCTAGCGGATATTTGACAACTGCTGATTTTTATAGAGAAGATTTTACTAGATTTGCGTGGGACTCTTATAAAGATCCTTTTGTCGCAATGAATTATACAAATGGATCGGTATTTTAGTTTATATCTCCGGAGACTTCTTATCAAAAAGAATCTTTTAAAGCGCTATTGAAAAATAAAAAGATTTCTTTATTGCCCATCTAGTATTTGTATCCAAATTCGGAGTGCCATATACTACCTTTATTTCATTATACTGAGAATCCGATTTTTGGTGTAGCATTAAAATTTGATACTAAATATTTTACTGCGGGAAGTAGCGGCGCAGGAATGTATTACTTATATAAATGGATCACATAGAACATTAACGACTACCGAGCCAGACGAATAAGGGATTATTACGATTCCATTAGTATGGCGAATGGAAATTCTTTCGCTATACTACATCGTGACGGAGGGGCTAGTCAAAGTGAGGGGCGTGGTGATAAAGCAATACAAGCCTTTCTTTATGCGCAATCTAATAGAGCCGGATTTGATGTGACTCATCAGTATGGTGTTCGTAGATTTAGCAGAACAATACCTTCACATGACTATTTGACCGATGGAGATGATGTAACCATAGATGGAGATAGCGAAAGAGATTATGCTAATATTAAAACCGGATGGTTTGGATATATAAAATTATATAAGGCTACACAGTCTCTATACGAAGGTTATAAATATGACGACGACAATAGAATAGAAGAAAGTATTAATTTTCCAGGAGAAGTTAAAATAAATGCACACGCGTTCTCAAATGATCTCGGGTGGGATGACGTATTTAGTGTAAGCGGAAATTAGCTTAAGTCAAAGTACAACGGTTTTGAAATTGCCGTTGGAAATAATACATACAACAACATAATAATGGGTGGTCAATACGGCACCCCAACCGAAAATGGCAATGTTGCATTTAAAAAAGACGAAGGTGGTCCTTTTAATGCAGATGTCGGTTATAACTTTTATGCTTTAGGTGGCCCGTGCTTGTTAATACAAACAGAAAATTTACAAGACCCTGATAATAGAGATAATTGTAGTCCGTTAACTAAAACTGTAATAGGAGATCTAGTAACTGGCGATGTCGATAGAAACCTTACACAAAAATAGTTCGGAACATTCTTGTGCAATCTTACTTAGAATGTAGATCCTTACGGCGGGGATTCTGCAAATGCAATTTAGCTGAGTACGTATTATAGCTATGGAAACTACCATGTATTAGGAGATGAAGATATAAATCATAGTAGCAGTATAGAAGTATATGACGGTGACTGTATGATACAGCCGTTTGAATATATGTCTGCTCATAAATATTATACCGGATATGCAGAGCACAGTGGCTTATCGTTTTCAATGATATACTCTGTTCCAGTAGAAACTAGTATTAATTTATCTTATACGTTAGGGCAAGAATTCAGCAAAGGACGGCTTGATGCTCGAAAATCAAATTCGCAGTTGCAAGTAGGCAATGTATACGGAAGATATGTACAAGATAAACCTTTATATAGCTATAATAGTGCATACAGTTCGAACGCTTATACTAGAGCATTTACTGCGTTTACTGAAGTAGAAGACAGGAACGATTTAAATGATCCTGATTATAGAGTGTATCATTCTTTATTAAAGAGCGCTAAGGAGAATATAGACAATTGGACTAAATTCCAGCCAGCAAACTTTATAGATGTTGATAGTAAATACGGACCTGTTACAGATCTTAAATCATTTAACAACTAGTTAATATTCTGGCAAGCAGATGCAGTTGGTGTACTTAGCGTAAACGAAAGAGCTGTAGTATCTACGGATAACAATACGCCGCTGATACTTGGAACCGGAGGAGTTCTTGACAGATATGATTACATCGATAAGACTTCCGGAATGGTTGAAGATCAGTTTGTAAAAGCTAATTCTGATACTACATTATATTGGTGGAACGATAAAGCAAAACAAATATTTGCGTACAAAACCGGATCTACTGTAGAAGAACTCGGAAAGACAAAGCGTGTACAAAATGCACTTTATTCTAAAGACGA
>AUXO010062755.1_pt1 | contig 14877 bp, 9 predicted proteins | sample 768731 | NCBI WGS metagenome assembly AUXO01 (sample SAMN02715735, study PRJNA202380) | gut metagenome | biome: sheep rumen | host: Ovis aries | place: New Zealand: Palmerston North | reverse complement strand
GGTAGCCAGCCATACAGCCGTGCCTTTAGGCACCGCGAAATGGCTGGTGAGAGCGACGACCAATTTTAAACCTTGCCTTTAGGTAAGGGACAAGAGCAAACCATGTCGCCTACCTAAAGGCAGGCTGTTATTTTAATTGCACCTCATACCAGCCATTTCGCAACCCCCAGGGGGGTAGCTGTATGGCTGGCTACCTTTGTTCGATGCCGCTGGCATCTTTCTTTGCTGTCTCATCATGCATGAACCGCCGACATCATTTCATGCTGCATAACAATGCATAAACCTCCGGCATCATTCTTGCAAACAAATTCCCCCGATACCACAGGCGTTTCTGTATGGCTGGCTACCTTTGTCTGATGCCTACCGGCATCATTTTTATGCTGACAGCCCCTATCTTTAATCTTTAATCTTTAATCTTTAATTTTTCATCTTTAATCTTTCATCTTGACGCCGCTGGCACCATTCACACCACTACCCCCTCTACTTCCTCAGCAGATTAAGCTGGTGTTTTGGGCGCAGGGCGTCGCTGGTCTTCTCGGTATACGCTTTGGGGAGGGAGAAGGCGGCCTGGGCGCGGATGTCGGCTATGCTGGCACCGATCATCACCTGATAGCTGCCTGCCTCTGCCAGCGTCATCGCCTTGAGGATCTCATCAATGTTGTCTGCACGCAACTGAGGCTGTGCATTCATTGGCGTCACACAGAGTGTGGCAGCAATTCCGAGTGTGGTAATCTTCTTTTTCATCATCAACTATTCTTCATGTTATTCTTTTGTCGTCAAATGGTGTTCATTCCACAAAGATAAAAAAAGACATGATACCAACAATAAGCGGTGTCTGTTTTTTGCTATGGGAATAATGATGTGGGCATCATATTGTCATTACTTTTCATTTTACTATTCAACAGAAATCTTCTTACAGAACAGATGGCCATTTTCGATATACGAGATGGTATAGATACCTGCCTCTTTGACATCCACCGCATAATGGAAATTTCCAACATTGAGCGATTTCTGATTAAGGATGATTTGTGAGGTAGTGGTGCCATATCGACTGACGACCAATGAAACAGTCGAAACATGGTCTAATAAGAGATCTATTTCAAACTGCCTGCCATTGGTCTTGACACTAAAAGCATCTTCGTTATTGCTATATCGCACGTCATTGGCAAAGCTATCATAGCTTTTTGCCTCTCCTCGTTCGAGCAGCAAAGACTTCGCATACAATGTTGCCTCAGACAAGTCCGGGCGCACAATGCGTTGCGTGGCTTCATCAATCTGTAACTCTGGAATCCTCACTTGTTCCATACGTTTCTCAGCCTGTGAGTCTAACCGTCTGACATCCAACAAGACATAGGCAGCGATGATATCCCCATGTGACAGTTCACGCATCACATATCCTTGTGCATGGGGTGAATTCACACACAATTCCACAACTTTTCTATACTTATCTGATACCCTGTAGAACAGAGCCGGATTGCTGACATGTGACCCTTTAATCTCCCTCATCATTGCAGTGTAGGTGCCTTCAAAGGCCTTTTCCTCCGCATTGGCAGATCTGCTCACCATGTCCCCTATGGTTTCCAGTTCTTCGTCCGAGAATTCTACGTTTTCTATGATTACTTCCCTGCTTACATATTCGGGATTCTTTATCATATACGCAACCACGTGACCATAAGCATCATCATATTCATTGCCATCATTCTCCAACGCATAGCGTGGGTGCATGAAACGCCCGTGGAACCCGTCTTTACTCTCCCAGTCATACCCATACGACCGTCCGTTGGTATAAGAGCGTACAGATGCATGTGTACATATATTGTTGTGTTCCCAGATATCTATCTCACTGTTTGCTTCCGTTGCGCCATTCGTAGTGTATCCTTCATTATTGTAATAGCTAATCAAACCATTCACAGTGGTCACGCCTCCGTAATTACGATGGAAATAATACGAGTAATAGCCCAATGCCCATGCAAAGCAATTATAATCAACACCTATTCCGGTATACCGTTGTGGATCCGACAGTATGGCATCGGCATCCAAGAGGTTGGGGAAAGTATTGCCGTGGTCGGGACCGTATCTGAAGTTATAGTATTTACAACCCAGATACAAATCAGTTGTACCTTCGGGAATGGTATCCGTGAACACGTAATCATCCCCTTCTATTTCATAGTCATCTCTCTGGTCTAAGTAAGTACGGTGAGGTATTAATATGACAGCCTTCAGGTTCTCTGTCCCTTGCATGTTGACTCGCGGATCCGTCCCCCAATTGTAAAGGCTCTGAGCCGTATAACTATCACAATGAGCTATCAGACTGTCATTCTGTCCAAGCAAGAACATTTCCACATCTGTAGTCGAATTGGTCGTAAATACAGTATATGCGGTGTCGGGAAGTACAGCATCATAAAAATTATATTGAGGAGAAAGAGGAACATTACCACTTAAGAGATAGATATTCTTTGCAACTTCCCCCTCAACATGATTAACCAGTCCTTCATAAACATCATATATATCTACGCTACAGAAAGGAGTTGCAATTGGAATTGGGTCAAGACCTTGAATTACACTATTTCCATAATATTCGTTTATACCAGGATTAGAACTCAAAAAAGGGTGTATAGGATTATTCCGCTTTACGGACTTTTTGAAAATTCCATTCTCACCTGTTACTATAATACGATGTAACCCGTCATAGATATTACCTACTGCAATAGTATCACGGTATTTTCCATTAGAATAACTGTTAATATGAAATATGTTATAGCCATCATTTTGATTATAGTAATTTTTACCATAAATAATAATACGACAAGGAACTGTACTTTCAGCAATCAGTAGAATACTATCTCCCCGAGTATAGAAAACAGAGTCTAATGTATGATTTACCTCACAATTGAATGCTGCATAAAAATCATAGGGTATGACATTTTTAGTACCATTATTAATCCCGATGGCTTCAACTTCTGAGTCTGCTACGGGGGTGATGTTAAACGATACAGGAAACAACATGTTTGAAAAACCACCTTGTGCTTTTGCATATAAAAAGAGACACAAGCAAAATAAAGATAATAAGCACTTTTTCATAATTCTAATAGTTATTTGTTATAGTTCACAAATTTACAAAAAACATTTAATCTAACAAAAAAATTGGCTTTTTCCTTTAATGAGAAAAAGCCAATTAGATAGATATATGTTATTTAATTCTATTTACGAATGAATTTCTTACCGTTCTGGATGAAGATACCCTTTTGAGGTCTGTTCACACGCTGTCCGATAATGTTATAAACAGTTGTATTCAGTCTCTTGGTGTTCTCAGAAACAACGCCCTCAATAGCATCGGTAATGGTCACATCGCCCTGAAGAAGAATCACAGGCAGTTCAGACTTGTAACCCTTACCTTCGAAGTATAGCTTTGCTACACGACCTTTCGTACCAGCAGGAAGAGGCTCACACTCAAATGTAACCCATCTCAACCCTCTGCTTCCATCTTCACCATATACTGTTGTTACCCATTCTGGTACATCAGCAGCATAGTTTTCAAAACCCTCATTATCATACCAGGTAAATGCTGTACCGATGTAAGCACCGCCTAAATCGGTCTCTTCTGTAGATCCTTCAGTAGATACTGTCTTTCCATCTGTAGATACACGGAGGATATTTATATCATTGTAGATAGTCGTTTTCCCATCTTCACTCGTTCCAACAACTGCATCAAGTGCCTCGCAATAGTCAAAACAAGAATTGAAATTCAGTTCTGCAATGAGGTCATCTGAATAAACGGGCTGAATCCATGCACCTTCACCATCGTAAAGAATCATCTCTGCAGTAGGATGTACCTTGTCTTCGGGGTTCTCGATAGCGCATTCAAAACCAATATTGTTCCCTTCATCTGAAACACCTGTAACGACAACAGCAAACTTATCATTCACGGTAAATGGTTTCGTAGCCTCTACACCAAATCCGTCAATCTCTGTCTGCTTGAACTCCACGGTATACAGATATACCTGTCCCGACTCAACTCTATCACCTACAGGATATGGTCCTCCAACTTTGGTTTGTGTTTCTGGCGTAGCCTTTAAAACAGCAATAGTATCATTTCCAAGAGACTCATTTCCATTCTCGTCAACCACAACACTCATAATAGTCATTTCAAGCGGATAATTGCCTCCGATAGGTCCATCAGCATTCTCGGTACGAATCATACAATGAACGCTCTCGACATATAATGGAGAAATTGGCTTAGGACAATACTGTACAAATCCAAGACTTAAAGCTTGTGTACCGTCAGGAAAAGTCAGACCACCAGAACCAAAGATATAACCAGATGACAAGGCACCCCATCCATAACCACTGTCAGAAACACGATTGTCATAGAAAGCATGCGCATCTATACTATCAATCATCATGTAGGCAGGACCTCTTTCAGCATAATACTCATTTCCTTCACCATAGTTATATGTAATATCTCCCATTGCAAGGGTAGGAAGATAAAAATATGAAGGATAGCCGTTTTCCATATAGCCATAATCGAGGTTACCATTCTCATCAACACTCTCCTCATCCAGTTCACCATTGATAAACCAACTTGTCAAAGAAGGATTTGTCGATTTATTCTCAAAAACCACATGTGAAAAAGGTGCAACTACCACAGTATTGACATAATAAGACAGTCCATCAATTGTTGTTCCTGTCACCATAGATCCTGCAGGGCGGCTATAATAAACGCCGTTTGCAGCAGATTTCCTTGCGGTACTCATTCCTCTTTTAATCAGAGAGGGAGCCATTTCAACTTTCTTTGTATTCTTTAAGAATTCTCTTTTCACCAGACCACGAGACTGTGCATTTGTCATAGTCTGTGAATAACCTATTGTCACTAAAACCGATAACAATACGGTAAGTAAAAATCTATTCTTCATATTCTTACTAATTAAAATTTATAATTTATATTTATTAATACCATGTAACATTAAACCAAGTATTGTTGTCATTTACCATTGCAAGTTTAACAGTACTCAGATTAAAATTCGAGATAGCCGGTGTAACTGCTACTTTCTGAGATAACGCAGTAAACAAATCGTTTATTGAGGGGATAGCTGTCAAGATACGCTCACCAGAATTGTTAGCCGTAGGAACAGGGCTAACATATTTCAACACTACGCCATCAGCCTGTTCATCAACTGAAAATATATAGTCAACAGCAGAGGAAGATGAACGCTGCCTGTATTGAATGCGAAGCACTACATTTTCATTTACCCGACGGAACTGCATGTTTGTAAACGTATAGCCAGCACTTCGGAAACCTTGAACAACTTGAGACAACAATGTTGCAAAAGAATCTGACATATCAGATGACGCAGTCCATTGCCAACGATGACTATTACTATTCATCTGCTCAACAAAGAAATGCTGCACAGGTTCTCCTTCAATCCTCAATGCGTCATTACCTTCAACCTCAAAGCGGTCAGCATCTTTATTATAGACAAACTCTTGAACAGTAATGTCATCACTCTTCATAGAAGAACGGAAACGCAGATAGTATTTACCGTCTCGCTTAGTAACCATAAAAGGATGCTGAGTTGTTGTCGTAATAGGATCTTCATTCTCTAAATACATCCCGGCAATACCCGTGCCAGCATTTGTAATATAGTAATGCTCTTCCCCAATAGTCATCATACATTTATTCGGAATAGATGTAGAGAACTTACTTTTTTGGAAGCTCTGGACGTCAGCGAGATACTGCTGGAAGTTGGTTGTGTCGGGCAGCTGTGTCATCCGGTTATAGGTTCCGCGCTTTTTTCCTTTGAGCATGACGAACGGCTCTTCTGCGGCATTCTTAGTGACAGGAGCATCGACAATGACAAACTCGTAATCGCCACCGACACCTACTCCCCACACGTTATCATCGTTTCCAGGGATAGACTGCACATCGGGGTCGGAGAAGGAATGTACGTTCTTGTTAAATGAATTAAACGACAGCACCGGTCCGTTATCGGTGATCACCTCCCATGCAGAGCTGTCCTCAGCATAAATGTTGTTTGAGAACTGATTGTTCATGGCGACGAGCACCTGCTGGTCGTTGAAGAACTTCACCAGCCAGAGGTAGCCCTCACCCGTCGTGGGCGCATTGCTGTTGGTGGGATAGTATTCAACGACCCATCCGCCTTTCGCCCCCTCGAGGATGGAGGAGTACTTATCGCTGGAGGTATTGAGTCTTTCCGCTGCCGACTGGTCGAAGATGTCTTCTTCTTCACCGGCGCACGCATTGATCATGAGTGCAGCTCCAAAGAGCATTGCATACTGGAATATCTTGTAAATCTTCATATTGTCTTATTTCTTGATGATGAGTCCCTTGAATTTGTTCACCTCATTAACCAGAGAGTCTATCAGCGTCTGCTGAGGATTGGAAGGCAGCGGAGAGACGAGTCGGTTGACGAATTGCCCGTCTTTCTTGACAAAGCTGCCGTCGGGGTTGGTCAGGAAGGTACGTGACTGTACCTCGCGCCGCAGGTCGTCCAGATTGGTGTTGAACTCCTTCTGGAGCCATTCGCGCACCATCTCGAGTTTTTCCAGTATGACGGTCTGTCCGTTGATGCCGTCCTTGTCGAGGAACTCGGGCTTCCCGTCCTTCAAAGCGGCATAGCCGTTCGCATTGCGGGCGATGACCTTACGCACCAGCTTGATGGAACTAGAGCTGATGACCTGCACATATCCGATGGTGTCGGGGTCGCCACCACGTGCGAGCAGACGGTTGATGGAATCGACATTCACCAGGTCGATGGATTCCCACTCGTAGGCTGCCGCCCCGATCTTCCGTGCCCATTCCTTTTCATCGTTGGTGATGTAGCTCGACATCACCTCTACCCAGTCTTCACGTGCAGCCGAAGAGGCATAGGGCGTGATGAATCCCTTGCCCACAGAGACCGAGTCGTGCTGCTCTCCCCATGACTGCGGGTCGTACTTACCGTTCGACAGGAGGTTGAATGCCTGCGGACGTGAGTGCGTCTGGTCGAGGATATGGGCAAACTCATGGTGCATGGTGTGGAAGAAGTAGTAGTTCAGGTGGTCCACGTCATTCTCGTTCAGCGTGTTCACCTTGTAGAGATAAATCTTCAGTCCGCCTTCAGCCGTTCCGAGCGTCTCGGTGTGCGACGAAGCGTTGACCGACGGTGATCCTGTGAGCAGGAGGATACGCGGCGAGTAGCTCTTGAGGAAGTCGATGCCTGCATGTTTCAGATAGACATCATACCACAGGTACTTGCACAGCACGGCAAGCTTCACGCTGTTCTCATAGGATGCCGGAATCAGGTTCTTCTGCAGGTCGGAACTGATGTCGGGCAGCTTATAGATGAACTTCAGGTTGTACGGCTCCAGGAAGTTGGCTTTGACAAACGTGTCAAGCGGGAAGGTGAAGACCGTTCTGTCGAGCGGCTTCTCCTTTGTATCGAATATCGACGGCCCTAAGTCGTCGTCGGAGCATGCTATGAATGCCGTGGCGGAGAATGCCAGCAGGCTGATGAGCAATATACTTATTTTTCTCATATCCTTATTAATTATTTATTCTTGTAACTCTCCTCTTCTCTTTGGAAATCGGCAAAGGGACGCAACACGAACTCGCTGCCCTTTTCGATCTTCGTTGTGGGACGCGACGGCTCCAGTCCTGCCATGATGGCATCGTCGGGCACCTCGATGGCACGGCGCGGATCGTCCCATGTCAGCTTGATCTCCTCGCTCTCAGGTCCGTAGATATGACTGTACTCAATGCCGAACCGCTTGAGGTCGAAGAAACGGGTACCGTCCCAGCAGGTCTCGATGCGGCGGAACTCATTGAGGCAGTTCATGTACTTCACCGCCTCCTTGGGTACGATGAAGCTGCTGCTCATCCTCTGTGTGAAGTCCCAGTCGGCGAAACAGTTGTAGTTGTCGGGGTTGCTGAAATAGCCGTCGATGTCCGACTGTCTCAAGTCGCGCATACCATATCCACCGGCAAACGTCTGCATGTTGGCTTCAGAGAACGACTGCAGGCTGTGGTTATAGGCGATGAGGTCGAGGGTGGCATCCTCGTACTTGCCCGTCATGATCTCAGCCTCGGCGCGTTCGAGCAGCAGCATGTTGTTGGTGAACTCGCGGCGCACGGTGTGTGGGAAGCCGATACCGGCAAGCTTGTCGGTGTACTCGAACTCCTCTCCTGCCTTGGCAGAGAAGTAGCCATAGTCGTTACCTGTCCAGAAGGTCCAGCCTCCGACATAGATGAACGGGTAGGCATAGAGTCCGTTGAACGGTGTCTGATGGTAATAGACCTCACGTACACAGAGGCTGTTGTGGGCATAGCGGTAGCCCAGTCCGTGACGTGCCATCAGCGACATGGTGTTCAGCAGGAACAGGTTGTTAGGAGAATCGGGACTCTCGTAGATCTGTACGTAGTCGGACATGTAGGTGCAGTTGTCCATCCCTGAGAAGTCGATGAGCTTCTGTGGCAGCAGTGAACGGTTGGTGTCCAGCACGAAGTTGGCGTGCTGGATGACCTTGTCGTACTTGCGGCAGAAGAGGTAGAAGCGTGCGGCAAAGGCATGGGCAGCATTCACGTTGAAGTGGTACTTGGGTGCATCGTAGCCCGCATCGCTCACATACTTCAGTCCTTCCTCAAGGTCGGCCTCGATCTTCTGGTAGGTCACCGCCACATTCTCGCGGTCGTACTTCTTCGTAAAGTCGGTAGAACTCTTGTCCACATAGGGCACTCCCACATCGGCCTTGCTTGCCTCGGGATCCTTATAAGCCTGAGAGAAGACGTTCACCAGGATGAAATGACAGTAGGCACGCAGCAGCAACGCCTCACCGCGGCATCGTCTGAGCCGCTCGGTCATCCCGCTCTTGGCAGCGATGGCATCGATAGCCTCAAGAGCCTCGTTGGTGGAAAAGATGGAGGAGTAGAATGACTGCCAGAGATAGGAAGGAGTGTCCTGCTGGTCGGACGACACACAATGCTCGAAGCGGAAGAGCTCGTCGTCCTGTCTTCCGTAGGAACCGAGGTTGTAGCGTGTCGGTATCTGCTCAGCGGTGGAGCTGATAGGCAGGTGGGGTGCATTATTATCCATGAAGTTGTCGCTGGAGATCTCACCGATCCATCCGTAGTTGGCTGTCGGATAGGAGGCGATGAGCAGCTGTTCCACCTTCACCTCTGTGTCGATATGAGTACGCTCATCGGGTTCCTGATCGAGGAAATCGTTGCAGGAGGTAAGCATCAGCGCGGCGGCTCCAAGCGATACGGCAATATATCTGATTGATTTCATATATCTTTTCGGTTATTATCAATTATCAATATTCATTCTATGCATGACTGTTAAATACCAAGACGCACGGTGAGCGTGAACTGCTTTGAGAGTGGTGTTGCCACACCGCCGGAATTGACGAACTCAGGATCCTGTCCGTTGAGTTTCTTGTCGGCATAAATCAGGAAGAGGTTGGTGGCATCAAGCTTCAGTGATGCTGAGTTCAACCCGATGTGACGCAACAGCTGCGGTGAGAAGTCGTAGGTGAGCGACACGTCCTTCAGACGGATGAAGCCGCCGTCGGCAACGCGAGCCGTCGAGTAGTTGTAGGCATTATAGGCATAGCCGAGCTGCGAGTCGTTGTAGTACTGGCGCACGCTGGCGATAGCCGGTATATCGGTTTTCTTCTCGTCACCCGGCTCCACCCAGCGGTTCTTGAACTCCTTCGGCATGGCACTCATGTCTGAGTAAGCCACTGAGAAGACAGGGTCGAGACGGAGCTTGTTACCGAACGAATAGGTGATGAACACGTTCAGCTTCCAGTTCTTCCACTGGATGCTGTTGTTCAGACCACCGGTGATGGTAGGCTCTGTCGGTCCCTCATACTTCAGGAAGTCGAGCTTATCGTATTCCTGGAAGTTGATGCTGGTGGTGGTCACCTCGTTGTTCTGGTTGAGGATGGTCGGAATACCTTCGTCATTCAGTCCCATGAAGGGGATGGAGAACAGTGCGCGGTGGTCGTAGCCCTTGCGGTAGGAACCGTTGGACTGTACGAGGCTGATGACATTTGCGAACGAACGGAACTCTGTGATCTCCGTGGTGTTATAGGCGAATGTCAGGTCGGTAGCCCACTTGAAGTTCTGTGTCTGGATGTTCTTTGTAGAGATTGTAGCCTCCACACCCGACGACTTCATGCTGGCGACGTTTGCCATCTGGATGCCCTGCAGCTGTGTCTGCATGTATCCCATGAGGTCGAAGTTGTCGCGGATATAGAAGTCGGACACGAGATTGATGCGGTTGTTGAGGAAACCGAGGTCAACACCCACGTTGAACTCATGCTTCTTCTCGTAGGTCAGATGCTCGTTACCATAGGCGGTCATCTCGATACCCACTTCCTGTTGAGTGGCCTGCGGGCGCCAGATCTCAGAAGAGCGGAAGATTGGCAGGGCGTTTGAAGCAGTTGTCTGCTCACCTACGAGAGAGTAGGAGAAGCGCAGCTTGGCGTAGCTCCATGCTCCGTGTGTGCGCTCGATGAACTTCTTGAACCAGCTCTCCTCGTGAGCGTTCCACGATGCAGAGGCGTTCCAGGTGGGGAGCCAGCGGGCATCGCGTGACGGACCGAGCTGGTTGGAGCCGTCGTAACGGGCGGTGAAGTTGACACCATAGATACCTTTATACGAGTAGTTCACGTTGGAAAGGAAGGCTGCACGGCGGTTCCAGTTCTTGGCAAAAGAAGTGATGACCGTACCTTCCTCCTTGGCCTGCTTGTAGAACTTCGGGTTCTCGATGACGATTCGTCCGTTGTCATAGTCCACACCGAATGTGTTGTGCTCGGCAGCATCATAGTCGGCCTTGTTGATTTCCACACCACCGATGATGTTGAAGATATGGGTATCGTTCCACACCTTATTATAATTAACGGTGCCACGGAAGTCGAGCTGCTGCACAGAGTTGGTGTTCAGGGTATTGATACCACCCTTCTCCATCACAGAAATCGGGAGTGAGTTAGGCTCGTCGGGATCCTGATAGAGATAGACGTTGTTGTCGCGGATGTTCGGGTCGTCGACACCGGCGCGGTAAGCATTGGCGCGGTTGGAGTTGTTCAGCACGAACATCTCACGCGTTGACTTGTTCTTACGGTAAGAACCCAGCAAGTTGATTTCCAGTCCCATCAGCGGCTTCCATGAGATTTCACCCTGGAACTTCAGGTCCATCACCTGAATGTTGATGTAGTTATTGTCCAATTCATCGAAGATGTTGAAGGGAGCATAGTTTCTTGTATAGACATTATTGGGGTCGAGCGCACGCGACGTGTTCATCGCAAAGCTGAACGGGTTGATGTCGAACGAACGGTTGACAGCACCGCTCACCACGTCGACGCTACGGCTCAGCGTTCCCGGTGCATCCTGATTACGGTAGCTACCGGTGGTGCGCATCGTCAGTGTCAGGTTCTTGGAGAGGTTGAACGACGCATTCAGGTTGGCGGTGTAACGCTCCACCTTCGAGTCGGGAGTCCATCCCGGGTCGTTCAAGGCAGATAGAGAGGCATAGAGGTTTGCCATCTCAGTACCTGTAGAGATGCTGACAGAATGGGTCTGCATCACATTATTCTTGAAAAGGAGGTCGAACCAGTCGGTGTTACGGAACTCAGCTTCCTGGAGGTAGCGGTTCATGGCAGCCTCAGAGAAAGGCAGTCCGAACTCTCCCGTCTCCTTATTATAGGTATCAATCTGTGTGTACATCTTACCATAGAGACCGGCTGTGGAACCGTTGGCAAGCTGTGAGAACTCCAGCCATCCCTTGGCAGCCATCTCCTTGTAGATACCCATCTGCTCCTGTGAGTTGCTGATGTTGTACTCGCGGTAGCTGGGTTTCAGACGATAGGTGAACTCACCGGTATAGTTGATGGAGCTGTGTCCGACACGTCCCTTCTTCGTTGTGATGACCACCACACCTGCCATGGCGCGTGCACCATAGATAGAGGTGGCAGAACCGTCCTTCAACACCTGGAAACTCTCGATATCATCGGCATTCAGACCAGCGATGGCATTTGAAATCAGCGTCACGGCATCACCCGAACTCAGGTCGTCGGCACTCACATTGACGGCGTCCTCCATGATAACACCATCGACCACCCACAAGGGGCTTGACGATCCGAAGATAGAAGTGGCACCACGCACGCGGATCTTCGGTGCTGTACCGAAGGTGCTTGATACGTTCTGCACACTCACACCGGCAGCACGTCCTTCGAGGGCACGCGTTACGTCAGCCACACCGTCGAGCTTAGTCTGTTCGGCATCAATCTTTGTCGTGGCACCCGTGAAGAGTCGCTTGTCCATCTTCTGGATACCCGTCACAACCACTTCGTCGATTGTCTTCGAGTCGGGCTGCAGTTTAATCATCATGTTCTGTGTGCCTTTCAGGGTCTGCGTTATGTAGCCTACATAACTTACTATAATCGTGGGAGAACTTTTGCCACTATCGAACGAGAAATTACCGTCAATGTCAGTAACTGCTGAGGCCTTACCGGTCTTGCTTCCCTCCTTGAGGGATATTGTAGCTCCGATAATCGGCTCGCCGCTGTCTGCTTCGACAACTGTTCCCGAAACCCTGTTCTGAGCCAAGGAGATCCCTATCGACAGGAAAACCGCGGCCAAGAGCATCGTTAGTCTTTTTTTCATAAACTCTCTAAAATGTTAATTATATTCTTGTTTTCTTTTTCCGTAACAATAACATAATGCCTCTACGAACAACACAATAATTCACAATAATTTCCATTCTTTGTGCCAAAGTGTTGCGTAAAGTGCATAGTAAGTTGCAAATTTAGCGCATTTTTATTAAAGGAACAAAATATTTGGTTAAACGACCTATCAAACTAACATATTTTAACAATATCAAAACTGCATGTTGTCTCTTAACTTACGGAGATGCTGGCGTAGTCCTTCGTCCTCAAGCACCTCAATATCCGAAGCCAGACCGATGACAAACCGCCCGATTCCGGCATAGTTTGCCACTTCGGTTTCGAAGATCCAGTGGCGGTCGCCGTCGGGTGTCAGAAACTCAATGGAAGCAGGATATTCCTCTCTGAGAAGGTTATAGGAAAGCAGTCCGAGCCGCAGTTTCACATGAAATAGCTGTTCGCCGCTGAAGAGGAACACGTCGGTATAATAATTGCGGTGCCGCGACTCATTCTCCCAAAAGATATCCTGAAGGGGTATCACCTCCCCGATGCGTGACACTTTGAACGTCTTGTTCTTTCCGCTTATCAGTTCGTAGCACCGCACATCGTTCCGGTCGTTGAGGAACATGAACGGCTCAACCACTCTGTTGCTGACCGTCCCGCTGTGTGATGACGCATAATCACGCAACAAGACCGTCCGCTTTCTGTCGATGGCCTGATAGAGCAGATTGACATTCTGTAGCGTCTGGTTCGACAACTGCTTGTCGTGGAAAGTCTTGAGTTCGTAGGCACGCTTGAGCTTCTGGCGCACCGAGTCGGTAATGTTGTTGCTCTTCTCCACAGCATCTGCCAGCTTATAGAGATAAGCCGCCTCTTCGTACGAGAATCTGACGGTGGAAGCGATGCGTTGCAGGAAGGGAGAGTCGTAGCCTATGTAGTAGGCGCGTCCCTCCTTTTTAAGTTTGAAACCATAGTCGCGTAGGAAGGCGAGATGATAATAGAGGTCGCGCCTCGATACTTTGAGCAGTTCGCAGAGCTCGTTCACCGTGTAGCCGCGTCCACTGATGAGGGCAAGGACAAGATCAAAATCCTTGATGTGTCTTCGGTATTGAGGTATAGCCATGTCTTAAAAGTCGAGAAACAGTTCCTGAGTTCCTAAAAGATTGTATGATTTACGATGAAATGGGGATATTCCGAAGTCTCGAATGCCCTGACGATGCTTCTTCGTGGGATAGCCCTTGTTCGATTTCCAGTCGTACATCGGATAACGTGCATCCAGTTCATCCATATAGTCGTCACGATAGGTCTTGGCAAGGATGCTCGCCGCAGCGATGGCCTGATACTTGCCGTCGCCCTTCACGACACAAGTATAGGGCACGTCGTGGTAAGGCGTAAAGCGGTTGCCGTCGACGATGATGGCTTCGGGTCTGACCGTCAGTTGGTCGAGTGCCCTGTGCATGGCGAGGAAACTGGCTTTCAGGATATTGATCTTGTCAATCTCCTCGGGCGTGACGATGCCTATCGCCCATGCCACGGCATCACGCTCAATCTGCTGACGCAGCTCATAGCGTTTTTTGACCGTGAGCTGTTTCGAGTCGTTCAGCTCGGGATTGTCGTATCCGTCAGGTAGGATGACCGCTGCCGCATAGACACTACCTGCCAGGCAGCCTCTCCCTGCCTCATCGCAGCCAGCCTCTACCTTATTTATATAATAATGTGGTGTCAACATCGTGCCGTAATCGAAGAAGTCAGAACATCTGCACTACCCGTCTAAGGGCTGCAACGAACGAATCAATCTCTTCCTTGGTGTTATAAAGTGCAAAGGAAGCCCTGACGGTTCCCTGCACGCCGAGGCGGTCCATCAACGGCTGGGCACAGTGATGACCTGTCCGCACGGCAATGCCGAGACGGTCGAGCAAGGTGCCGATGTCGAGGTGATGGATGCTGCCTACATTGAAGGAGACCACGGCATCTTTGAGAGCCGACGACTGGGAGCCGGAAGAGCGCGGCCCGTATATCCTGATTCCATCAATACCTTGCAACTGCTGCATGCAATAGTCGGTGAGCTGCTGCTCATGCTGACGGATGTTGTCCATGCCCAGTTCACTGACATATCGGATGGCGGTGGCAAGTCCATGCGTCGCCACAAAGTCGGGAGTGCCCGCCTCGAACTTGAAAGGCAGTTGCCCGAAGGTGGTTCTGTCAAAGCTCACG
>AUXO015204041.1_pt1 | contig 14878 bp, 11 predicted proteins | sample 768731 | NCBI WGS metagenome assembly AUXO01 (sample SAMN02715735, study PRJNA202380) | gut metagenome | biome: sheep rumen | host: Ovis aries | place: New Zealand: Palmerston North | reverse complement strand
GGGATCTTGATAATATTCTTGAGGAGGAGCTTGGCAAAGCCCAAAGGGACAAGAATAACACTGTCAGAATGCAGGCATCGGAGGCAGAGACAAAACTGCTCCTACCCATGTTTATGATGCTCGTAACTGTTATAGCAATAGTTATAATACCGGCATTTATAGGTCTCAACGATTAGACTTCCCTACCATTCCGGTGGCCATGCTGTAATCTATGCCTTTGTATTCTGAAGGGGCTTTTCCGAAATATCTTTTAAATGCTTTTGAAAAAGTAAACGTGTCGGTATATCCTACTGCGGCAGCTACATCCGCTACATTAAGGATGTTTTCAGATAACAGTTTTATTGCCATTTTCATTCTGTAAGTCAGCAGATATTCCTGAAGAGAATAACCGGTCGCTTCCTTAAACAGGCGGGTAAGATAACTTCTGTTAAGACCGAGCGAAAATGCAATATCTTCGATTTTGATGTGTTCCGAGTATTTAAGCTGTATGTAAGAGATAACATTTTTTACATATGTTAAAGAATTATCAAAAGACTCCTCCTGTTTTGACCTGGAGTTTTCAATCATATAATCACAGATTTTGTACAGTGAACCTACACAATAATACTGTCTTGTATAGTTTTCGAGTATGTCACGGGCAAGGTCTTCAATTTTGTCCGCACAGGCAAGCGGGGTATAGACAGGGTTGGAAGGTGTAAGACCTGCCTCTTTAAGAATAAGGGGTATTTTGGGACCTCCTATATGAAACCAGATATATTCCCACGGATCATCTTTATCGGCCTGATAAAAAGTCCTGGTATCCTGGGGTATCAGGAAAATCTGGTGAGGACCTACATCATATTGCTTTCCGTTGAGGCGTATAATACCTTTTCCGCTTATTACAAAGTGTATGATTATGCGGTTCCTTACAAGATGTTCATAGGAGTACAGAGGCTCGCATTTGTTTGTTCCAAGCTCGTAAAGGTAGAAATCATCTGAATCTTCGTAATTAACAAATTTACAAAAATCACATCCACGAAGTTCCTGAGGCATAATCATTACCCCCTGTCAGTTGAGAAAAACCACAAGTAAAACAGATGTCAAAATGTTACCTGACTATTATAGCATTCTGATAAAACGCACTCAATTAAATAATTATTCGGTCACATTTTGACATCAAAAAATCAAATAATGCCATTAAAGTGGTCCGTAACGGATAATATACTTTATATACCTTTACTGATTGCAAGATGTATCAATTTTCTGATGAAAGGGTTTACGAATGAACATTATTTGGAACAAAATATCAGGGCAGTTTCATTTGTATAACGAAAGAATCAGCTATATTATCGGGGTTGCACCCGGAGGAGAACTTACCAATCTGTATTATGGAAAGCGAATCCATGACAGGGATGATTTTTCATATGTTCTCTTCCGCATGGGGATGCCTAATGTAGTTGTAGATGCTGATACCGAGAGTTACTCAATGGAACTGAACCGTCAGGAGTATCCTTCATTCGGAACAACGGATTTCGGAACACAGGCTTATGAAATTGAAACAGTTAACGGATCGAGAATCAGTTCATTTGCATATAAGAGCCATAAAATCTATTCCGGAAAAGGAAGTTTGAACGGTCTTCCGGCATTGTATGCGGATGATAGTGAAGCGATGACGCTTGAGATAGTTCTTGAGGATGAGATTGCAAAAGTTTCGGTTACTCTGTTTTACACAATTTTTGACAGATTTCCGGTTATTGCAAGGCATGCCCGCTTTACCAATTGCGGCGATTCAAAAGTCCGGCTTATAAAGGCATTATCATGCTGTCTTGATCTTCCCGACCAGGATTACGAGATGGTTCAGTTTACGGGTGCATGGGCAAGAGAGAGGATGCCGCAGACGAGAAGGCTGTGTAACGGAATTACTTCTGTTGAGTCCAAGCGGGGAGTCTCAAGTGCTAATTTTAACCCATTTATTATAATCAAGAGGCCGAATACTGATGATTTTGCCGGAGAGGCGATCGGCTTTTCGTTAGTTTACAGCGGAAATTTCATAGCTACCGCGGAAGGGGGAACACACGGGAGAATGAGAATCCTGATGGGTATCAATCCCGACAGGTTCACATGGATTCTTAACGGTGAAGAAACCTTTGAAACCCCTGAAGCAGTAATGGCTATAACCGACAAGGGACTTAACGATCTGAGCCAGACGTATCACAGGCTGTATAACAATAATCTGGTCAGGGGGAAATGGAAAAATCAGCCGCGCCCGATCCTGAATAACAACTGGGAAGCGACTTTTATGGATTTTACGGAGGAAAAGATACTCAGGATCGCCAAAAAGGCAAAAGAGGCCGGAATAGAACTGTTTGTTCTTGATGACGGATGGTTCGGAGAAAGAAACGATGATTTCGCAGGGCTCGGAGACTGGATTGAAAATCCCAAAAAACTTCCCCAGGGAATGGCCGGTCTTGCCAGCAAGATTACCGCAATGGGTATGAAGTTCGGGTTCTGGATAGAACCGGAAATGGTTAATCCGAACAGCAACCTGTATCGAAGACACCCTGACTGGGTACTTGTTGCTCCGGGTAGAAAAGCATCCCTTGGGAGGCATCAGCTGGTTCTTGATTTTTCCCGGGAAGAAGTGGTTGATCATATTTATAACATGCTCCATAAGGTTATATACGGCGCTCCAATAAGCTATATAAAGTGGGATATGAACCGTTCTCTTACGGAAGTTTTCAGTAATGAGCTTACTTCCGAAGAACAGGGTATGGTTTATCACAAGTATGTGATGGGTGTATATGATCTGTATTCTAGACTTACGGAAGCATTTCCGGACATTCTGTTTGAGTCATGTTCATCCGGAGGCAACCGTTTTGATGCCGGAATGTTATACTGGGCGCCGCAGGCATGGTGCTCCGACAATACGGATGCAATTGACAGGATACGGATTCAGTACGGATCATCATACGGCTATCCGATTGCTTCAATAGGCTCTCACGTATCGGCGGTTCCCAATCAACAGACCGGAAGAAGTACCTCAATAGCCACAAGGGCTAATGTAGCCTATTTTGGTACGTTCGGCTATGAGCTGGATTTGAATGAGCTCAGTGAAAAAGAGTTTGAAGAGGTTAAAGAACAGATCAGGTTTATGAAGAAATACCGCGAACTCATTCAGTTCGGAGATTTTTACAGACTCAGATCACCTTTTGAAACCGACCAGGCAGCATGGATGGTAGTTTCGGAGGACAAAAAAAGAGCTGTTGTGGGATTCTACTGTCTGAGGGCTAATGTTAACACTCTTCCGGGCTTTCTGAAACTGAAGGGACTTAACGAAAATATGCTATATAAAATGGAGGATGGGGAGTTCTACGGAGATGAACTTATGAATATGGGAATAACACTTTCCCGGTTTTATAAAAAAGGATTTACGATTTCCGAGGACTTTTCATCATTTGTTACTGTTCTGGAAGCAAAGGAATAAACCGATGTCACAAAATGACATCAAGATAACACGAAATACCATATGCAATCCTGACCCGATTGACTATTATGAAAATGCAATCAGGGGAAGGACAAAGAAACAATAACTTGTCTAACTTTTATTAGGAGGAAAACTTATGAAGAAGAAGGTAATTGCTATTTTACTTAGTGCCGTTACTGCATTCTCGATGATCGGATGCGGTGCAGCAGCACCTGCAGCTACTGAAAGTGCAGCAACAGAAGCACCTGCAGAAGATACGCAGGAAGCGGCACCGGCTGCTGATGAAGAGGCACCCGACAGTATCGGAAGCAGTGTTGAGGGCGAACTCTCGGTTACAATCTGGGATGAAGGTCAGAGACCGGGACTTCAGCAGATAGTTGATGACTGGAGCGCACAGTCCGGAATCAAGGCAACTATACAGGTTGTTGACTGGAATAACTACTGGACACTTCTTGAGGCAGGCGCAACAGGCGGCGAACTTCCCGATGTGTTCTGGATGCACTCAAACGTTGCTCAGAAGTATATGGAAAATGACATGCTTCTTGATCTTACGGATAAGATTGCAGCAAGTGATAAGATTGATATGAACAATTACTATGATGGTATTGTTAAACTTTACCAGTCTGACGGCAAGCAGTATGCGGTTCCGAAGGATATAGACACAATCGCTCTTTGGTACAACAAGACAATCTTTGACGAAATGGGAGTATCATATCCCGATGATACATGGACATGGCAGGATTTTGCGGATGCAGCGGCTAAACTTACAAATGATGATCACTGGGGATATGCGATTGCTCCGGGTAACAACCAGGAAGGTTACTACAACACCATATACTCAATGGGCGGATATGTTATCAGCGATGATAAGAAGAAATCAGGTATGGATGATCCCAATTCAATCAAGGCTATGAAGTTATTCACAGATATGATAGCAGCAGGCTATTGTCCGGACCTTGCAACAGTTTCCGAGACAGCTCCCAACGAACTTCTTTGTGCAGGGAAGACTGCTATGTCGATTAACGGTTCATGGATGCTTGCAGGATACCGTGATAACGAATATGCAGCAGCTAACTGTGATGTAGCAGTTCTTCCTTATACCAATTCTCCGGATGACCGTGTATCAATTTATAACGGACTCGGATGGGCAGCAGCTGCAAACGGAAAGAATATTGATGCGGCATGGTCTCTTATTGAATACCTCGGCTCCAAAGAAGCCCAGCTTAAGCAGGCAGAACTCGGTGTGACAATGTCAGCTTATATGGGAACATCGGATGCATGGGTTAACAGTGTACCTAACTTTGACCTTAACGGACATATGAAAATGCTTGATGCCAAGCTTGTATTCAGACCTTACTCAAGAGATACGACAGTTTGGGAAGATATGATGATAGAGAAGCTTCAGGATGCATGGACAGGTGCTAAACCTGTGGAAGATGTCTGCAAGGATATCGCTGAGCAGATGAATGCTGACCTTGCTGAAGAATAATTTGTGGTAGAATAAGGAGGGTGCGCTTGGGGGATAAGCTCCCCGGGCGCATTCTTTAATTAAAAATAAGGAGAATCACGTGAAGAAGAAAGCTTCATCAAGACAAATAAGTGAGTTTATGTGGGGATGGATATTTATCCTTCCTACGATGATCGGTCTGATCGTACTTAATATCTATCCGATGCTCGACACTATAAAGCAGAGTTTTTACAATGACATCAAGATAACACGAAATACCATATGCAATCCTGACCCGATTGACTATTATGAAAATGCAATCAGGGGAAGGACAAAGAAACAATAACTTGTCTAACTTTTATTAGGAGGAAAACTTATGAAGAAGAAGGTAATTGCTATTTTACTTAGTGCCGTTACTGCATTCTCGATGATCGGATGCGGTGCAGCAGCACCTGCAGCTACTGAAAGTGCAGCAACAGAAGCACCTGCAGAAGATACGCAGGAAGCGGCACCGGCTGCTGATGAAGAGGCACCCGACAGTATCGGAAGCAGTGTTGAGGGCGAACTCTCGGTTACAATCTGGGATGAAGGTCAGAGACCGGGACTTCAGCAGATAGTTGATGACTGGAGCGCACAGTCCGGAATCAAGGCAACTATACAGGTTGTTGACTGGAATAACTACTGGACACTTCTTGAGGCAGGCGCAACAGGCGGCGAACTTCCCGATGTGTTCTGGATGCACTCAAACGTTGCTCAGAAGTATATGGAAAATGACCTGCTTCTTGATCTTACGGATAAGATTGCAGCAAGTGATAAGATTGATATGAACAATTACTATGATGGTATTGTTAAACTTTACCAGTCTGACGGCAAGCAGTATGCGGTTCCGAAGGATATAGACACAATCGCTCTTTGGTACAACAAGACAATCTTTGACGAAATGGGAGTATCATATCCCGATGATACATGGACATGGCAGGATTTTGCGGATGCAGCGGCTAAACTTACAAATGATGATCACTGGGGATATGCGATTGCTCCGGGTAACAACCAGGAAGGTTACTACAACACCATATACTCAATGGGCGGATATGTTATCAGCGATGATAAGAAGAAATCAGGTATGGATGATCCCAATTCAATCAAGGCTATGAAGTTATTCACAGATATGATAGCAGCAGGCTATTGTCCGGACCTTGCAACAGTTTCCGAGACAGCTCCCAACGAACTTCTTTGTGCAGGGAAGACTGCTATGTCGATTAACGGTTCATGGATGCTTGCAGGATACCGTGATAACGAATATGCAGCAGCTAACTGTGATGTAGCAGTTCTTCCTTATACCAATTCTCCGGATGACCGTGTATCAATTTATAACGGACTCGGATGGGCAGCAGCTGCAAACGGAAAGAATATTGATGCGGCATGGTCTCTTATTGAATACCTCGGCTCCAAAGAAGCCCAGCTTAAGCAGGCAGAACTCGGTGTGACAATGTCAGCTTATATGGGAACGTCGGATGCATGGGTTAACAGTGTACCTAACTTTGACCTTAACGGACATATGAAAATGCTTGATGCCAAGCTTGTATTCAGACCTTACTCAAGAGATACGACAGTTTGGGAAGATATGATGATAGAGAAGCTTCAGGATGCATGGACAGGTGCTAAACCTGTGGAAGATGTCTGCAAGGATATCGCTGAGCAGATGAATGCTGACCTTGCTGAAGAATAATTTGTGGTAGAATAAGGAGGGTGCGCTTGGGGGATAAGCTCCCCGGGCGCATTCTTTAATTAAAAATAAGGAGAATCACGTGAAGAAGAAAGCTTCATCAAGACAAATAAGTGAGTTTATGTGGGGATGGATATTTATCCTTCCTACGATGATCGGTCTGATCGTACTTAATATCTATCCGATGCTCGACACTATAAAGCAGAGTTTTTATAAAACCGGAGACTTCGGAAAGGGAAATGTTTTTGTCGGACTGGCGAATTACAGAAAAGTCATGGGAGACTCCGAGGTATGGCAGGCTTTGTGGAATACGGTAAAATATGCCATAGTGGAGGTTCCGTTTTCACTTGTGATCGCACTCTTGCTTGCAGTACTGTTAAATAAGAAAATGAGAGGTCGTGATGCATTCCGTACAATCTTTTTTCTCCCTATGGTTGTAGCACCGGCTGCAATCGCAATGGTATGGAAATGGCTGTACAATTCGAACTTCGGTTTAATCAATAATGTTTTTAACATTAAGGTAAACTGGATCTCTGATCCTGATATAGCAATATATTCTATTGCCCTTATCGGAATATGGTCGGTTATAGGATACAATATGGTTCTGTTTTTGGCGGGTCTCCAGGAAGTACCGAGAGATTATTATGAAGCCGCATCTCTTGACGGTGCAAACGGATGGCAACAGTTTATTAATATTACAGTTCCGCTTATATCGCCAACCATTTTCTTTGTTCTTGTTACAAGAGTGATCGGAGCGATGCAGGTGTTTGACCTGATTTATATGATGATCGATCTGAATAACCCGGCATGGAAGAAAACGGAATCGCTTGTATTTCTGTTTTACAAGTATTCCTTCCAGCAGAGTAAGAAGGGTTACGGAGCAACCGTTGTCGTTGTTCTTCTCGTATTTATACTTCTCTTGACGGTTATTCAGTTGATTGGACAGAAAAAGTGGGTTCATTACGAGTAAGTGACCGGAGGAGAGAAGATGAAGAAAATAATAAGTAAAATTCTTATATATATAATTTTGGTCTTTGTATCGATCACAATGCTTGTACCGTTTGTCTGGATGTTTTTGACCGCGTTCAAGACGGTTTCGGAAACCATGCAGATAGACCCCTTTGTTATAGTACCCAAAGTCTGGCAGACACAGAATTTCGGTAATGTAGTAAGAGCAATGGATTTTGTTAAGTTATATGCGAACACTCTTTCCATGGTGGCTCTGAGAATTCTGTTTGCGGTATTGACCGCTACACTTTCCGGATATGCATTTGCGAGATTGGAGTTTAAAGGGAAAAACTTAATGTTTGCTCTTGTACTGCTCCAGATGATGATACCGGTTCAGATATTTATCATTCCGCAGTATGTTATGGTGAGCAAACTTCATATGACCAATACCGTAGCCGGACTTGTATTTCCGGGAATCGTTACCGCTTTCGGAACTTTTCTGCTCAGGCAGGCATATATGCAATTGCCGAGAGATCTGGAAGAGGCGGCAAGACTCGACGGGTGCAATATTCCCCAAACATTTTTGTTTATAATGACTCCTCTTACCAAGTCATCTATGGTGGCGCTCGGAATATTTACGGCGGTATTTGCATATAAGGATCTGATGTGGCCGATGATCGTATGCCCGGATAACAGGGCGACCACACTTGCAAGTGCTCTTGCCAAAATGAACGGGCAGTACCAGCAGAAGTATCCGGAACTGATGATGGCAGCACTTATATCTTGTCTTCCGATGATAATTCTGTATATATTCTTCCAGAAGCAGTTTATTGAAGGTATTGCAACTTCAGGCGGAAAACTATAGGACCGGAAAACAGTATGAGTAAGGAAAAGATAACAAGAATACCTGTAAATGATATGGATGCAATTTACATTACATCCGATGAGGGAAATATTTCGTTTCTGCTCATACCGCATGGTGATAATGACCTGTGCTTCGAAAAAGCCAAGGTTGACCCTCTGATTCAGATATCTGTTACCGGAGATGCATCTTCAATAGGATTTGCGGCAGGTGAAACCAGGCATGACAGCGCACTTTCAATGTCGATGAAGTTTGTATTTCAAGAGGTTATAGAATCAGGGGACGAAAAGAAAATAATTACCGGTTTAAGGTCACCCGAAGGAATAGAAGCAAATCATACTGTAATATCCCGCATTAACAACCGGGGAGTCAGGGTATATACGGAGATTACGAATAAAACCGGTAATCCCGTTACGATAGAAGCATTGTCTTCGATTAACCTTTCGGGAATTACACCGTATTGCGAAGATGAAGGCAGAGACAGACTTGTTATTCACAGATTCAGAAGCAGATGGAGCGAAGAGGCAAGGCTTGAGACGAGAACGGTAGAAGATCTTTTGCTTGAACCTTCGTGGGCTGATTTTGGTGTAAGATGTGAGAAGTTCGGAACGCTCGGTTCTATGCCGGTAAGAGGCTATTTTCCGTTTATCGCCGTAGAGGATACGCAGGAGGGCACAGTATGGGCATTATCGCTGGCATGTTCTTCTTCATGGCAGATTGAGGCAGTCAGGATCGATAAATGTCTATGTATTACCGGAGGACTGGTGGATTACGAATTCGGACATTGGAGAAAAGTTCTTGATAACGGACAGAGTTTTGCAACACCGGAAGCATATGTTACGGCCGGAAAATGTGATCTTCCGACAGCCTGTGACAGATTGCTTGATGTACAGAAGAGTAAACTTCTTCCGAATCAATGTGTGTCCAAGCTTCCCGCTGTCTTTAATGAATACTGTACCACATGGGGTGAGCCGAGCGAGAAAAGCATAGAAAAGCTGCTGTCCGTAATAAACGGAGATGATTTTGAGTATTTTGTGATTGATGCAGGCTGGTATGCCGATTCCGTCAAGGGCTGGCAGGACAACATGGGAGACTGGAATGTGGCGTCAGACCTGTTTCCGAACGGAATCAAAAAATCAGTTGATTCCATAAATGCTGCCGGGATGAAGGCAGGTATCTGGTTTGAATTGGAGGTTGTAGGAAAAGACTCCGACGCTTTATCCGATACGGCACACCTGCTTACAAGAGACGGTAAAGTTATCATATCGGGAACGAGAAGATTCTGGGATATGAGAAGTGAGTATGTAAATCGGTATCTTACCGAAAAAGTCATAACTTTCCTTAATGAAAACGGGTTTAAGTATATAAAAATAGATTACAATGATACGATCGGGATCGGATGTGACGGCGCCGACAGTCCGGGGGAAGGGTTAAGGGCTTGCATTGAAGCAACCAAGGATTTTTTCAGAAAAATAAGAGAATCCGCTCCGGATATAGCGATTGAAATATGCTCTTCGGGAGGGCACAGGCTTGAGCCGGGCTTCATGGAACTTGCGGACTATCTTTCATTCTCGGATGCACATGAGGAGAAGGAAATACCGGTTATTGCTGCTGACCTGCATAATCTTGTGCTGCCTCAGAAAAGTCAGATTTGGGCGGTATTAAGGAAAAATGATGATTTAAAGAGAATAGTGTATTCAATATGTGCGGGGATGTACGGGGTATTATGTATATCCGGTGATGTTACTGACCTCTCCGAAGAACAGCGGAACAAGGCAAGAGAAGGAATCGATTTCTATAAAAAAGTCTCACCAATTATTATCAGCGGAACAACAAAAAGATTCGGTCCGTTTCAGAATTCCAACCGTGAACTGAAAGGATACCAGGTTTCTGTCAGGTATGGTGAAAACGGAGGAATACTCGTTATCGCTCACTCGTTTAAGACAGAGCAACCGCTCAATATACTGATTGATATTCCGGATGGTTATAAAGTAATTGATAAATATGAAACCGCCGACCATAGCATTATGACCGGCGGATGTAAATTAGAATTCACATTTAGAGATTCTTTTGATGCGTTTGCACTTTTGCTTGAAATATAATGAGACAAAGCTGCTCATTCCTATGTTCATGATGATCGTGTCAGTACCTTATGCTTTATCATTGCAGCCGCATATAAGGATTTTTTCCTTTACAAGTTCGGTAACGTTCTTCATTCCGACAGCGCAGTATTTCTTTGGATCAAACACATCGGGATCATCTTTCATGTATTCTTTTATCCCGTTTGAAAATGCTATACGAAGTTCGGTCGCAAAGTTGACTTTACTTATTCCTCTTCTTATGCAGTCCTTTACTGCCTCATCGGGAACACCTGAGGCGCCGTGAAGCACAAGAGGGATCGATACGACCTTTCTGATGGCGGATAGTCTTTCCACATCAAGCTTTGGTTCGCCCTTGTATATACCGTGAGCAGTCCCTATCGCAACGGCAAGAGATGTAACCCCTGTTTCGTTGACAAATCTTACGGCATCATCGGGATCCGTGTATCCGGGATCATCACAGCTCATATCATCTTCCTTACCACCGACCTTACCGAGCTCTGCTTCAACGGGTATGTCGGAAGGCTTGCACGCATCAGCCACTTTTTTTGACAGAGCTATATTGTCTTCAAATTCAAGCTTGGATCCGTCGATCATTATCGATGTATAGCCGGTACGAAGCGCCTGCATGGCAAGCTCGAAACTGTTTCCGTGGTCGAGGTGAAGAGCTATCGGTACACATGCACGCGCTGCGGCAGCCGCGACATTAGCGTAATACATGTCTAGTCCCGCATACTTAACAGTTGACGGGGTCGTCTGAAGGATGGCAGGAGCATTTAATTTCTCACATGCTTGTATGACAGCCATTACCATTTCCATGTTCTCGACATTGAATGCTCCGATCGCATAGCCCTCTTTGTCTGCTTTTGCCATCATTTCTTTGCTTGTTACAAGTGACATAACCGTTCCTCCTTATCATTGATTAATCTGCTTTGATACGTCCGGATTCATATATGCTATTTGCATGACTTTCACATCGTTTGTTACGACCGCATTTGCCATTACGGTACCGTTGCCGCTCACCCATATCTCACAGAAATTACCGATACCGTCATCGCTTTTGCTCTCTCCGTGAAGATTTCGCATCTCTTCAACTACGTCCCGGTAAATGCTCATAACGCTCTCATCGTTATCACCCGTATATGACCAGGAGATATTGCAAAGCTTTCCGGTGTCATCATACATGTATTTTATTATACCGGGTTTTCCGAGATACTCCTTTGGATAAGTGTACGTCAGTCCTTTGTAGATGCTGTTGTAAGTGTCGTATCCGTTCCCTTCGGCTTCGATCATGTCATCTGTTGTCGAGTCCCATGACATTATGGAAAAGGGGCAGTTGATATCATTATTTTTCAATGAACATCCTGCAAGCATGGTTAGAAGCAAAGCGATGAGCATAACCGGCACAGGAAATACAGCTGTTTTTTTGAAGATCATATGTCAGAATTCTTTCTTTGTAAACTGTTTCGGTGTTGTGTTTTTGTATTTTCTGAAAGTCTTTACAAAATAACTTTCATCGGAGAAACCGCATGAAATGGCGGTCTCCTTGATGGATATATTTTTGGTGGAGAGCATCTCACAGGCACATTCCACACGGTAGTAATTAAGATAATCAATGGGTGTGCGACCGGTCATGCTTCTAAAGTACCGGCAAAAATATTTGGGATTCATACCAGCTATCCTGGCAAGTCGTCCAAGGCTGATGCTGTCGGAGTAGTTGTCGGATATATAATCAAGAACATTCTTAACGGAATTAAGGCGTTGTGCGGTTATCGTATCGCTGACGGATTCTTCATAAAGCCTTTCTTCGATTATCACTCCGATTAGCGTATACAGGTAACCCTGCGTCATGAATTCGTAACCGGGTTTTTTTTCTGCAAGGACGTGGCACAGAGCCTTGACTATAGGAAGAATTTTATCACATTTCTTGGAAATAAGTATATTAATCCTTATCTTCCCGTTCATAATGGCCTGGATAGTGCTGGCACATGCATGATTGTCCTTCATGAGCATATTCAGGTCAAAGACGATACATTCATATACACAATCCTCCGGCTCACCTCCGTGGAGAACTCCCTGTGTGATAAATATCACATCACCGGCATGGTAAGTGGTCGTCAGGTTGTCGAGTGTCAGGTGAAACGATCCTGAAACTATGCGCATTATCTCATAGTGGGTGTGCCAGTGATAGGGCATATAATAGCGTGGGCTCAGAGGCGTCTGATGATAATATGCAATGGGAAAGTTAAATGTCCCTTGTTTTCTGTGTTCGATATAGTCTGTATATTTCACAGGAACTAACCCTTTAGTAAGAAAAAGTGAATATTGTTATATTTTTTTATAGTATATCACTTTGATTTTCAAATTGACAGGGATAAAATCATTATTTGAGAAGGTTACTATATCACGATTTTACTACAATTTACAAGGAGGATCGCATATGGCAAAGAACAGGTACATCGGTGATTATCCCGCTATAGGAATCAGACCCATCATAGACGGAAGAAGAGGCCCGCTCAAGGTGCGCGAGTCTTTGGAGGGGCAGACAATGAACATGGCAAGGTCTGCCAAAAAGCTGTTTGAAGATAATCTTAAGTATTCGAACGGTGAACCGGTCAGAGTGGTCATAGCCGATACGACCATAGGCCGTGTTGCTGAGTCTGCCGCATGTGAGGCAAAGTTCAGAAAAGAAGGTGTTGCGGTCACGCTTTCCGTCACTCCTTGCTGGTGCTACGGATCGGAAACTATGGACATGAACCCACTTACCATAAAGGGCGTCTGGGGTCTTAATGCAACGGAACGTCCGGGTGCGGTTTATCTTGCAAGCGTACTTGCGACATATGCACAAAAAGGTCTTCCTGCATTCGGAATATACGGTAAGGACGTACAGGACGCGGATGATACAGTTATTCCTGAAGATGTTAAGACTAAGCTTTTAAGATTTGCCAGGGCCGGAGTCGCTGCCGCAACAATGAGAGACAAATCATATCTTCAGATCGGAAGCCAGTGCATGGGTATCGGCGGTTCCATAATCAATCAGGATTTCTTTGAGGAATATCTCGGAATGAGGGTGGAGTCCGTTGACGAGGTTGAGATACTTCGTCGCATAGAAGAACACATCTATAATGAGGATGAGTATCAAAAAGCCCTTGCATGGGTTAAGAAATACTGCAGACAGGGATTTGACAAAAACCCCGATTTCGTCAAGAAGTCCGATGAGCAGAAGGAAAAAGACTGGGAGTTTACCGCAAAGATGGCGGTGATCATCGAAGACCTGTACCAGGGAAATCCCAACCTTCCTGAAGGGTGCGGCGAAGAGTCGGTGGGACATAACGCAATATGCGGAGGATTCCAGGGACAGAGACAGTGGACGGATCACTGGCCGAACTGTGATTTTCCGGAGGCGATACTTAACACATCTTTTGATTGGAACGGAGCAAGGGAACCTTTTATCTTAGCTACGGAAAATGATACGTTGAACGGTGCATCGATGCTCTTCATGAAGCTTCTTACAAACCGTGCCCAGATGTTTGCCGATGTACGTACATATTGGAGCGGATGTGCAGTCAAGCGCGTTACCGGATATGATATAGAAGGTCATGCGAAGGATGCGGATGGATTCATACACCTGATCAATTCCGGGGCATGCTGTCTTGATGCATGTGGAGAAGTACAGGATGAGAGCGGTGCTCCGGTTATGAAGGAGTGGTATAACGTAACGGATAAGGATATCGAGACAATGATGGGTGCGACCGAGTGGTGTCCCGCTGACAATGGTTACTTCAGAGGTGCTGGTTATTCGGCGAGATTTTTGACCAGGGCCGAGATGCCTGCAACAATGATAAGGTTAAACCTTGTGAAGAACTTGGGTCCTGTGCTTCAAATTGTAGAAGGATGGACAGTAAACCTTCCTGATGAAGTGTCGGATGTTTTGTGGAAGAGAACTGACTATACATGGCCATGCACATGGTTTGCACCGAGAACCGACGGTGTAGAAGGATCACCGTTTAAGACCGCTTATGATGTGATGAATAACTGGGGAGCCAATCACGGGGCCATCAGTTACGGGCATATCGGAGCGGATCTTATCACAATGGCATCCATGCTCAGGATACCGGTATGCATGCATAATGTTCCGGCTGATGACATTTACCGTCCCGCTGCATGGAATGCATTCGGAAGCGATAAGGAGGGAGCAGACTACAGAGCCTGCAATGCATACGGACCTTTGTACAAAACGATAAGATAGACGTCAGACGGAGGACCTGTAAACTGTGGGACTGATCCCAAATGTCTGCTTAAATGACTTGCTGAAATGAAAAGGATCATTATA
>AUXO010818464.1_pt1 | contig 14878 bp, 10 predicted proteins | sample 768731 | NCBI WGS metagenome assembly AUXO01 (sample SAMN02715735, study PRJNA202380) | gut metagenome | biome: sheep rumen | host: Ovis aries | place: New Zealand: Palmerston North | reverse complement strand
TACTCATTCAATGGAGATTTAAATAATGATAAAAACTATTTAAGACCATTCAACGAACTGCCGTACCATTTGGATGAAGCACAAAAATATGATGAGTTGGCGAAAGTTCTAAGCTCATATGACTTCATTAAAAACAAGCTTGAACTATCCGACATTTATAATCTAATCCGTGATTACCAGTTTGCAAAAGGCCATGAATTCAACCAAACAGAAGACCATCCAATAGTCCTGATAGGAAGGGCACTTGAACTCTCTTCTCCGATATTGAATGAAAACAGGGATCAGCTTCCGGCTCAGCTATGGGGAAGAATGAACGGAATTGAAGATGAAACTATTGAAGGGCTGCTTGCTAAAATCGATGAGGGAACTTCAGGGGAATGGTTGAAATCAAAAGGAAATGCATTATACTCTCCTAAAAGCTCAATCATAAAAAGAATCAAACCGGATGGTAAAAAAGACATCTCTGCAATTGACATAACTGACGATAGAAAAATCATAACATGTAACGGTGATGGTGAAATAGACATTTTTGATATGGAATTGAATGAGTTTGAAACTCTGGAAAATGGAGAATCAAGAATCGTTAAAATCATACCTGATAAAGAAAACCACTCATTACTCATAGCATATGCTGACGGTACAATTAAAAATTGGGATGTCATCAATAGGATGATTATTAAGGAGGATTATCCGAAAATTGAAGTTGAAGGAGGCATAACTGATATTTACCTCTCAAAAACCTATAATAAAATATATGCTTCCTCCCACAATGGAATATTCACAATTGATTTAGAGACTGGCGAGTTGAGAAAAGAATATATTGAATCTAAAAACTACAATCAGATTCTGGTTCCAAGAAGAAATGAAGCAATTCTGGTATGTGATGAAAGAGAAGTTGACGGATGGGATGTATATGAGATGAGAAAGGCATATAACAAGCAACATCAGCAAAACGATGATGAAGAGTCTTCAACAAAATTAGATTCATCTGAAGAAATCAGGTTCATGGGACTGAACAAGAGATTTTTAACCTTGATATCTGAAAACGGTCAAATGAAATTCTGGAACACCCTTAAAAACTCAGGAGGTGGAGAAAGCATAGCAGAAGAGCGTGTATGCAGCATAAACGACAAGTTCAAACAGGCACAAACACTTGAAGATGAAAACCAAATCATCACGATCTCAGATATGGGGGTGCTGAGAGTATGGGACATTCCGGAGCCAAGAAGCCCTGAATTTACTATCGCAACAAATGATGCGGGCATGAAACTGGACATTCAAACAGGTATCACATCACCAACAGCCATTGACTATTTCAGTGATGACGAGGACAAATGGGTCGTTGTTGGAAATGAAAACAATGATGTAAGTGTCATTGACCTTGAGAAAAAAGTTGATGTTGAAGAAAATATTAGGCATGCTGAATCAGTATTTTCAATAAAAACCGATGAAAATCACATGATTACAGCATCAAACAATGGTGAAATTTTCACATGGGACATTGAAAGTGAAGAATGTATAAATCAGTTTGCCTGTGATTTCAGGTTCAATGCAATTTCATATAATCGCAGTGATTCAAAACTGGTATTGGCCGGTTTTAAAACAGAAAAGGACAAAAAAATAAATAAAATTGCCATCTGTGATGTCAATGATGGCATGTGGCAATCTATTGAAACTGATGAAGATAAAGTTGAATTGGATGTTGATGACTATAAATCAGGAATGGGCGAAGTCATTGATATTGCCCAAACGTCATCAGGAATTGTATTTATCGAAGAGGATAAATTAACTATTGGAGATGATGAAATTAAATTGGATGGAACTGCAACTACACTGACAACAGACTTTGACTCTGATGGGGTCTTTGTAGGATTTGAAGATGGTAGTGTTGTTAAATATCCGAGTGGAGTTCGTTTTGCTGAAATTGCATCTCCTGTTACTAAGATTACTATCTTTAATGATAATGTTATAGTAGGTCATGAAAATGGATTTATAGAAATATTGGATTTGAATTTAAGTAATTCTGTAAAGTTAGCTGTGCATGATAAAGCTATAACTAATATTTTTGCTGCTGAATCTTATTTGGTTAGTTTAAGTAAAGATAATACCATAAAATTCTGGAATTTCGGCGGTGAAGAACGGGGACATGTTTATTACTTAGATATTTTTGCAACCTCAATTAGTATTATGGGGGATAATTTAGTTATTGGGGATACTTTAGGTAATGTAAGATTCTTTAATTTTTAAAATTAAATTATGAATTTTGAGTAGATAGATTTTAGCAAAAATTTGATAAGTGAGTATATAATATATTTACTTATTTCATTTTTTCTTTTTTTTTAAATGTCAATTATATTTTACCTATGTAAAAATAGGAGTTTTTCTATAAAGTTTTTCCTTTATGTGACTTTTATATTTAGTTGTCCATATATTTTAATGAATTAATTATATTTTATAGGGGTAGTAATATGGACTTAGCTAGAACATTAGGTCATTCTATTGGAGCAATTTTTTGGATAGTAATTTTGGCACTTATTTTTGCAGCAATTGTGCACTTTATTTTAGGAGATAACATTTGGGCAGTACTTGTATTTTATATTATAGTTGCATCACTTCCTCGTATTTTATTACTTATTGCTGATTCAAAATCATCAGCATTTGTTGGATCAATTTTTACTGTAGTTGTAGTATTTTTAATAATAACTTTCGCTTTTCCAATGATTTTTGGTCAAAATATTGGTTTTCCATATTCAATGTTAGGATTGGGACCATTTATAACTGGTTTGATTGTTGTATTAGGTGTAGATTTACTTTCACTTGCGTTGTTTTAAGTAAATATTTTGCATAATGGTTTTATATAAAAATGGGAATAATTGTGAGGTAAAATATGGTTAAATTATCTAAATGTGTATATTTAGCATGGGAATTAGGTTCTGCTGAAGCAGCTAATCTTAAACAGAAATTTTTCACTGAAGATGAACTGTTAATTGGTATTTGTAGTTTGGAAAAAATGGTATTTTTAATTAAAGAAAATAAAATTAATTTCAATGATGAATATGCGGAAAGCATTTACATTGAAAATGATGAAATACAGGAATTTTTTGATAAATTTAATATAAGTCTGTCATCTATTCGAAGAGGGATACGTAAATTAAAAGGAAATGGGAACATGGTCGACGAAGGGCAGATGTCCCGGTCAGAATCATGCAAAGCAATTTTCAATGATGCGAGTCGTATTGCAGAAAATACAAACAGCGATGAGGCTCGTTGCATTCACTTTTTAAAAGCAATATTAAACAAGCCTTCTGATATTATTAAAACTTTTTTTGAGGATAATGGTGTTAATTTTGACGAATTAAAAACTACTTTGGATATAAAATCTGAATCAAAAAGATTAAAATTATCCTCAAATAGCATATTGGTTAAATATGGAACAAATTTAACAGAACTTGCTAAGGAGGGTAAATTAACTCCAGTAATAGGTAGGGATGATGAACTGTTGCAAGTTGTCAGAACTTTAAATAAACGTAAAAAGAACAATCCTTTAATTATAGGTGAGCCTGGTGTAGGTAAAACAGCATTGGTTAATGGTTTAGCTATAAAAATTACTGATGGAAGTATGAAGGACTTTTTAAAAGATAAACAAATTATTGAAATTAATATGGCTTCATTAGTTTCCGGAACCAAATATCGTGGGGAGTTTGAAGAGAAAATAACAAAACTTGTAAATGAATCAAAAGACAATCCTGAAGTTATTTTATTTGTAGATGAAATTCATACAATGTTAGGTGCAGGTTCTGCCAGTGGAAGTTTGGATGCATCAAATATTATTAAGCCCGCCTTAGCTAATGGGGATTTGGTAATGATAGGTGCAACCACATTGCAGGAATATAGAAAATATTTTGAAACAGATCCTGCATTTGAAAGAAGATTCCAGCCTGTGGTATTGGATGAACCTACTCCTGAAGATACTCTTTTCATTCTCAAAGGTTTAAAGGAAAATTATGAGCAATATCATAACGTTAAAATTTCAGACGAAGCAATTGAAGCTGCAGTCAATTTATCTGTAAGATATATTCCGGATAGAAACCTTCCAGATAAGGCGTTGGATGTAATTGATGAGGCATGTTCTCGTAAACTCATTCCAAAATTGGATATAACCAATTCTTTAAATATCGAGTCTGTTGTTGGTGAAGAGGATGTTCGAACAGTTGTATCAGAATGGACTGGAGTTCCGATTTCCGATGAATCTTCCCAATTAGAGAAAGCCCAGAAAATCGAAGAATTTTTAAAATCTAAGATAATCGGTCAAGACCAAGCTATAGAAAAGGTTTCAAGAAGAATTAAAAACTCTTATGCAGGCATTAACAATCCCGAAAAGCCGATAGCAGTATTTTTATTTTTAGGACCGACTGGTGTCGGTAAAACATTTTTCTCAAAAACCTTAGCTAATTTCCTGTTCGGAAGTGAAAAGTCATTAATTCGGGTTGACATGTCAGAATATAAAGAAGAACATTCAATTTCAAAATTAATCGGCGCACCACCAGGTTATAAAGGCAATGATGAAGGTGGATTTTTAACCAATGCTATTAAAAACAATCCTTATTCTATTGTTTTATTGGATGAAATTGAAAAGGCGCATCCAAAGATATTTGACGTATTTTTACAGGCATTTGATGAAGGTAGACTGACAGATGGTAAAGGAAATACGGTCAATGCAAAAAATTGTATTTTTATCATGACCTCAAATATTCAGCTTGAAACAAAACAGGATTACAATGTTGCATTTGGAGGAACACAAGAGGACATGAACACATTAAATGTTTTGGATAATTTAGCTCAGGTAATGAGGCCGGAACTTGTAAATAGGATTGATGATGTGATAATTTTCAACTCATTAACAAAATCAGATCATGAATCTTTAGTAAAATTATATGTTGATGACTTATCCAGGCGCATTTTAGATGAAAAGAATATTGTAATTAGCGTTAAAAAATCTGTTTATAAATATTTGGCAAATAAAGGATACAACGCCAATTTTGGAGCAAGATATCTTAAAAGAACTGTTGAAAAACTTGTTGAATATCCAATTTCAGACATGATAGTCAACCGTGAGGTAAACAGTGGAGATACTATTGTTATTTCAGCAGGAAAAAGCGATTTAAAATTTAAGATTATGTAGGTGTTACAATGAATCATAATGATGTAAAACGTATGGTTGATGAGTTTTTCAGAGGCCAGTATGAAATAGAAAAATTTTTAGGTGCAGGAGGGTTTGCAGATGTTTTCCTTGTTAAGCACATTTATTTAAACGACCGTCGTGCAATGAAAATTAATAAGCAGCCTTTACCTTCTAAAGATATTGACAACATTTTTAAAGAGGCGAGAATCGCTACTTTAATTAGACATCCGAATGTTATCAGTATGCATGATGCGGGAATTATTTCCGTTTCAGGAAAAGACAAAAATGGTCTTTTTAATTTTGGTTTGAAAAACAGGCGCGATAAGAATTATGCATACTTTGTCATGGAATTTGTTGTGGGTGGAGATTTATGGGAATATTGGAAATCCTTTGAAAGTCAAGATAAGATAATGCCTATTATTGAAGTTTTAGACATTATGAAACAAATTGCTATGGGTTTGGATGTTCTACATAGTAATAAACCTAAAATAATTCACAGAGATATTAAACCTCAAAATCTTTTAATGAAAATAGAGGATGGTAAACCTCTTATAAAAATTACAGATTTCGGTTTGGCAAGTGCGAAAGATAGTGACAAGTCATTTGATAATTTATCAGTTGCTGGTACTCCACTTTATATGGCTCCTGAATGTTTTAATAAGAATTTTTCACCAATGAGTGATATTTATGCTTTAGGAGTTATATTTTATCAATTGTTAACAAATAAATTCCCTTATGATATTATGCGTTTTGATATGGGGGACATGTTTTTTGGAAAACCTTGGGAAAGGGAATTAAAACCTCCAAGTGACTATAATTCAGAAATTCCACAAAAATTAGATGAAATTGTAATGAAATGTTTGGATGTCAATCCTAGAAAAAGATATAATAGTTCAGGTCAACTTTTAAAAGTCATCACTGATTATATGGAAGGTGATTTGGGTGTTGATGAAACAACTATGATTTATACTTCTGAAATTTCCTCTTCAGGTTCAATTGATGATATTGATGAAACAGAAAATGTTGAACCTGATTTCACTGAAAGTATGGATGATTTGTTATCTGAGGCTTTCACACTTGCAAAACAAGAAAATAAACTTGAAGAGGCTATTGAAATTCTTGAAAAAGCTATCATTAACAACATTGATGTGCGTGAAAAATACACTTATCGCCTTAGACTATGGAAGAATGAAATCCCTGATGAAGCTTTGATAAAAGAGGCATCAAATGTATATAGTCAAGTTAATCCTAACTATACTCTTGCTTGTGATCTTTTAGAAGAAGCGATTGCATATAATCCTAAAATCAGCAATAAATATGAAGGTTGCATTTCTTTATGGTCCTTACTTTATGAATTATCCGAAAATAAAAATATTGATGATGCAGTGGATAGTCTTAGCGATTTAATGGATGAGTATCTACGTGTCCACGAAATGTATGGGTCATTTATGGATGTTTTAAGAACATGCGATGTTGATAAAATTGTAAATGAATCTTTAAAATTAATTAAAAAATATAAATGGGATGATTCTAAGAAGAAAGAAATTGCAAGATTAATGGAATTTGCTGTTCTTGCAGATGATGATATTAAAGACAAATATGCTATTAAATTGTCTTTATGGAAACGTGGTTTATCCATGTGAGGTGTAATTGATGAATATTGATGAAAATATTTATAAAACTAATGGTTTTAGAATTCTTGGTTTGGATATAACCAGTAAAAATAGAAAAATCGACAACAGAATTTCTAAAATCGATAGGTATAGGGAGAGAAAAAATTATAAAGACAATGAACCTTTAAAAGGAGTTTTTAAAAATTCAAATATGGATTTTTTATTACCTGTTTCACCTGAACCTTCATATAATGATTATCAACAAGCTAAAAATAGATTATATGATGTACAATCTAGATTGGTCGATGAAATATTTTGGTTTTGGCCTAAATCTTTTGATGATAGTTTAGATGAAGAAATTGTAGGATATTTAAAAGAATCTAAATATGGCAAAGCAATTTCATATTGGGATGATTCATCTTCAGCAAGTACTATGAATATGACTTCAATTCATAATTTGGCTGTAGTGTATCATGTTAGAGCATTAGATGGATTTTTAGAAGGTAAAGGAAATAAAAATTTATTTGAAGATTTAGATTTGGCTTTAAAATATTGGTCTCAGATAATTTATTCAAATAAATTTAAGGATTTTGTTAAAGAGAGGGTTAATTCTTTAAATGACCCTCGTTTGACTGAAGAGTTTGTAGATAAAGTATTTGATGAGTTGCCATATGATTTATTGAATATTAGTTTTCTGTTCATTAAAAAACATTTGGATTCTTCTACTATTGGTAAACGGAAGTTGGATTATATATCTAAATTTATAAATAGTATTCAAAATTCACCTTTTGATAAATCTGTTATCTCTAAAGTTTCTTCTAAAATAATCAATATTCTTGAAAATTTGATTAATAAAAATAAAGATTCCTTTGCAAGATCTTTTGAAACTAAAGAAGATAATGAGAAATATGATTTATTATTTGCATATAGTGAAGAAGTAATGCCATATTTATCAGTGTTGCATGATTCTTTAAATAATGACACATTTGCTAATAACTTATTAAATAATACTTGTCGATTTATTTATAATAAAATTCCAACAAAAGAGGCATTAATCATTATCAAATTATTAAATGAATCTCAATTTAATGATTTCGTAGATCTTCTTAAATCATTGCATGAAAAAGTCATGGATTCGGAGTTAAAAAGTCGAATAAACGAAGATATTTCCCTTTTAACCAATATAAATGTGGATGAAACTTCTAGTGAAATTAATACGGAAACAAATGATGAAATAGAAAATGAAGGCACACATGATGAAGTATCTCAAAACACTGCAAATGTGGATTTATCTGTTAGAGATGGGCATGGCAATAACTTAATTAGTAATGTAACATTCACTAATTCTGAAACTGGTGAGGAATATGGGTGTAATACCAGTCTTTCAGGTTCAAATTCTTTAAATGATATTCCGTTAGGTAAATACAGATATAAAGTTGAAAAATTAGGTTATGAAGATTATGAAAATACGGTAACTATTAAAGATGGTCAGAATAGGTTGGATATAAAACTTAATGAAGTAGAATCTCAACCTCCTGCATCTTCATATAATAAAAAATTCTTTATTTTTGTTGCAACTATAATCTTTTTATCATTAGCATATTATGCAGCAGTAAATTTACTATAACTTATGGGGAGTTTTAATATGAGTGAAAATCCTTTTAATTCTGTTAAAGGAATATTTAATAGAAATCCAAAGATTAATAATCAAAAAGATAAAAATGTCGTTCGTAATAATAGGCAGGGATTAAATTTAAAAAATCAAAATTTAAATTTAAATCCTAATCAAATAAAAAAAGCAAAGCAAATGCAAGCCAGTCAAAATAATAGTGAATTATCAGAAATGGATGCTGTATTGATGAAACGCATGCGCGAAATTGAAAATAGTGTAGGTAAACTTGTTGCTGATATTCAGTATTTAGATTCAAAAAATCCCGCTGTTTCATCAAAAATGACTGGGATGTTGGCTGAAATGATTACAACTCTTTGGAAAATTGGCAATATTGCGATTAAGTATCAGGAAAATAATCAATTAAATATTGTTAATAATTTTTTAGCAAAACAGGAACAAAAATTATTGAAATTTATGGAAAATCCAAAAGTTGATGCTTTAAAAGTAAATCAGGATTTGGATGAAATTAGAACATGTCAGAAAATTGTCAATGATTCATTATATCCTCTTAACTCTGTTGTTGAGTATTATAATGTTTTAATGTCAAAATTGTCAGGTTGGGGATTTGAAATTAAAAATCCAATAGGTCAAAAGTATGATGCACATATGGATATTGATGTTTTAACTTTTGAGGATGCAAATCCTAATTTTAAAGAACCAACAATTACTGAAACAAAAAAACCTGAAATTTATTTTAATAATAAAAAAATTTTAAAAGCACTAGTTGTTGTAACAAGAGCGGGTGCATAAATAAAAATTAAAAATGGTGAAACAATATGTCAAACAACTCTGAGGAATTAAGAACAAAAACTGTTGATTTTGGAATTGATTTAGGAACAACAACTTCTATTATTTCACATTGTGTAGGAAATGACACTCCCATTATTCCAAATTTAATCAGTAATAGAAACTTCACTCCATCTGCAGTTACTATTGATGAGGATGGCACTATTGATGTTGGGGATTCAGCAAAAAGACAAACTTTATTTGATCCAGATAATGCAGCGGCTGAATTTAAACTTAATATGGGTTTGAATAAGAAATATCTTTTCAAAGATTCTGGAAGGGAATTGCTACCTGAAGAGTTATCTGCTGAAGTTTTAAAAGATTTAAAAAATTCTGTTCAAAAACAACTGGGTATTGCAGTTAACTCTGCTGTCATTACGGTTCCCGCTGATTTTGGACCGTTACAAAATAAAGCAACAAAAAAAGCTGCTGAACTTGCTGGATTTAAATTTACTCCATTTATCATGGAACCGGTTGCTGCGGCTTATGCATATTCTAATATATCTGATGAAAATGGTACATGGTTAGTTTATGATTTGGGTGGAGGTACTTTTGATGTATCTATTGTTAAATTAGAGGATGAGGAATTTGAAAATTTGGCACATTCTGGTGATGAACATCTTGGTGGAAATTTAATAGATTGGGATATTGTTTACAAGATTTTTGCAAAAAAAGTTAGTGATGATTTAGGACTTGAAGATTTTAATAAAAAGAATGAAAATAAGTATAGGAGAGAATTTGCTAAACTTAAAGGCGCTGCTGAAGAGGCAAAAAAAGATTTATCAGGTATGGATAAAGCAAAAATTTTCATTGATAGTTTATTAGTCCAAAACAATGAAATTTATGATTTTAAGTATTCCTTAACAAAAGAAGAACTTGAAGGAGTTATGCAACCATATATTAAACGAACAATCAATCACTGTAAGGATGCAATGAGAAAAGCTAATTTAACAGAGGAAGGTATTGATTATATTATTCTTGTTGGGGGTTCTACTCTCAGTCCGGTTATACGTGAAAGTCTAGAAAAAACATTTGGCATTCCTTTAAAATATGATATTGATCCAACTACTGTTGTTGCAAAAGGAGCTGCATTATATGCTGGAACTATTCCTGATCCACATGTTGAAATTTTACCAGGTAATTTTGGATTGAAATTAGATTATACTGCTAAAGGTCCAATTGATGAAGAATTTTTTGTTTCAGGTGAAGTATTATCTGACCAAGTTGATGATTTTTCAGGATTCGCTATTGAAGCGATAAATATCAAAACCAAAAGAACCACCGGAAAAATTTCAGTTGAAGATGATGGCTATTTTGAATTTGAGTTAATGCCTGAAGATGAAGTAAATAAGTATTCAATTAGTTTATATGATTCCAGTGGAATTTTAGTTGAGCTTGATGAAAATTCTCCTAATGCTGTTGAATATAAATTAGGTTATGACCAACAAATAATCTTACCTCACACATTAGGATTGGGCTTATATGATGACACATTATTTATTTTAGCTAAAGAGGGGTCACTTTTACCATATTTTAATATGGCGCCCTTTAAAACAAGTGCTGAAGTTACAAAAGGGGATGAAACATCTTATATATCCATGCCTTTGTATAATGGTACTGCAAAAGTAGCATCTAATAATCAAAAAGTAGGTGAATTATTGATATCTGGTTCAGATGTTAAAAAAACTATTTTGAAAGATAGTGAAATTACTATCACTGTAAATATTGATAAGTCAAGGGACATGACATTTGATGTTACCGTTTTGGATAGTGGTCAGAAGTTCGATTTTAAAATATCTCAGAATATTGAAGATTTCGCTTTTGATGATGTAAATAACAAATTTATCAAGGCAAAAAGTAATTATGAAAGCATTAAATCTAAATGCCGCGTAGAAAATATTAATGAGGAAATAGAATCATATTTAAATCAAATTGAGGAAGAAAATCTCATTGAACATATTAGTGAGTTTTTAGAAAGTGCAGAAAGTGATGCAGGTGCTCTTAATCAGGCAAATAAACTTATCAATAAATTAAATGAAATTTTGAATAATATTAATAATTATTTTGCTGATAAAGATAATTTTGAATTTGTTTTAAATCTTAGGGAGGAAGTTAGAGAATTAGTCAATGCCAATGGAAGTAAAGAGGATGAAGATGATTTTGAAGCCCTTTCAAGACAATTAGATGAAGCTATTGAAAATGAAGATTCATTAAAAATTGACCAAATCAAAGATTCTTTACTCTCATTAAAAGCCAAGTGTTTAGATGATCCAGTTGGGGAGCTCAAAAAGGCTTTGATGTATTTATTGCTATTTGCCAATTATCGTGATGAAGATGAGTCATTAGTTAATGATTTAAAACAACAAGGTCATGAGGCTTTAAATAATGATGATGTTCCTGCAATGGCTAATATTGCACAGAAACTTATGAATCTTGCAATTATTGATAATACTCCATCTGGACCTGGCCTATATAATGATGATGATAATGTTGGTGGGGTTTATTAATCAAATTTTTTTATAATTTAATTTTTAAAGGTATTTCTCATGTTAATTGATAAATTTATTCAATTACCTGCAAAAGGTCGTCTATTAATCGTAACTGATTTGCATGGCGATTTACAAGATTATGAAAAATATATTGATTTATGGGACTGCGATAATCCTGATAATCATTTAGTCTTTGTAGGGGACTTTATTCATTCTATAGATGAAAATGACGGATCTATTGAAATAATCGAGGATGTGATTGATAAATTTAATAAATATCCTAATTTCCATCCACTTTTGGGTAATCATGAATGGAGTCATATTGTTGGAAGCCCTGTTTTTAAGGGATTTAACAATCAGACACAGGATTTTGAAGATTTAATAATGCAAAAAAAAGGTTCTCTTGAACCATATTTGTCAGATTATATTAAATTTTTCAAATCCATGCCTTTTTTTGTTCAGACAGAAAACGGGCTGTTTATATCCCATACTGGACCTTCAAGATTTATTAACAACATATATTCATTTTATAGTATTTTTAATAATGATTTCAATAATAAAATTTTGCATGATTTTTTATGGAATCGTTATGGTAATGATTACTTAATGGAAGATGTTGATAATTTTTTAAGCATTATTGGTTCAAAATGCATGATTGTTGGCCATACTGTTGTTGACGGATATTTTGAGTTTGGTAATCAATTAATTTTATCTTCTAGCTTTGGTTCATATAATAAAGCGTATTTAGATATCGATTTGTCAGTGCCTATAAACAATATGGATAATGTAATAGATAATATTAAATTTATACAAGGAGAATGAGGTGTAAATATGAAAGTAGCAGATTTTAATAAGTCTATGGGATATCAATCTTTATTTGGTGCAATTGCTATATTAATTATAGCCATATATTTCAGATGCTATAATTTATCATATTTTGGTATTGATTCAAGTACTTTTTCATTAATTTGTTCCGCTATGGGTGGGATAACATTAATCATTGGTTTTGATTATTATAATAACGGAGCTGTAGAAAGACCATTTGGCCTTATCCCATTATATTTGATAGGAATTATACTAGGGGTAATTATTTACTATTTAGTTATTGCAAATGTTCCGATGGATTTATTGGCCCAGATTCAAAGTTTTTTAAAAATTGAAGCGGTGAGATAAATTTAATTTTATTTTTTTTGGTGAGCATATGGATAATGAATCATTATTTAAACGAGCTATTCATCATATGGGCTTTAAAAATTATGCAAGAGCCATGGATTATTTTAATGTTATTCTTTCACAAGATAAAAATAATGATGATGTTTGGGTATTATTAGGGTTATGTCAAACTAAAGCAGAAGAATTCGATAATGCATATATATCATTCAGTAATGCTTTGAAAATCAACAATAAACATTCATTTGCATGGAGTGGAAAGGCATATCTATTATTTTTAGCGGGCAAATATGAAAAAGCGTTGCTTTATTGCGATTTTGCTTTAAATTTTTACAGTGAAAATGCTATGGCGTTAATGATTAAAAAGGATATCTCTGATGTTCAAAACAGTAATGATAAAAAAGAGTCTTTAAATAATAAATTCGACATTGATAATATTTTAAACTCATTCAATAGTCATAAACATGGTTTTGATGAATTTGATTCAGTTAATTTAAATAAAAAGGATGGTTTTACTACTGTTTCAGATTTAAATGAATTTGAAAATATATTCACTAAAAAAAGAATAAAATTATTAAAAGAGAATTCTTTAACAGTCGATGAGTATAACAGAATATTGAACAGGATAAAACAAGCTGGATTAACTAATTTTAATGAAATGATTAATGAACATGATATAGATTTGTCGAAAATTAGCATTTTTAAAAAAATTAGTTTATTGGCTTTATCTTATACGGATATTGAATATAAAACTAAAGGAGCCGAACATGGCAGTTTTGCATTCAATGTCATTAGGATCGATGATAGGTTGGATGAATCAAATCAGATTTCAACTCTTATTCATGAATTAACACATTATATTTTTAATGAGATATTTACACAATCATTGATGTATATCTGGAACAGTGATAAAACCGATGCCATTGAAGCCATCTCCGTCTATTCGATTTCGAGAAGTAAATCTTATAAGCTGATGAATGAATATTGTGCACATACAGTTCAGGGAAGGTTTTTACCCTTTGGATATCAAAACTATGGATCTTTTAACATGCTGCTTAAGGGATTTGATTCTAAAAAGGATAAAAAAAGGATTAAGTATTACTTGAGGTTGGGAAATAGTTTGGCTGAAGATATAATTTCAATTTTAGAAGAATTTATTTCTAAAAATTGGCGAAATGAAATTAAGGAACAATTTAAAAAAGATTTTACAAATCCTCCGAAATATGATGGTATTCTATTAGAAACAAAAAAGACTCTTCCTGCTGAAGATATTGTAAAAACCATTAATAAAATTTTAACAAAAGGGATGATAAGCATAATTGAAAATGATGATGCAGAAATCATCAAGAAGTATAAAAAAGAATATGAAAAATTATCTCGTTGAACAAATCATGATAATATTAGGAAATGATTTTTTTTAAGCCTTTATTTAAAACATGAAAATGTAAATTAATTTAAATATTGGATAAATATAATGCTTTATATCACTTTTATACTATTAAAACATACGTATAATAAAAAAGGAGGTTAAATATGTCTGATGCATCAAGTGCAGTTGTTAGAATTATTTTAACACAAATAATTGCCATAATTGGTGGATTAATCTTAGGAGCAATAGCCCATTTCCTATTAGGTGACTGGGGAATAGCAATATTAATTGTGTATATCTTATTGGGTTTTGCTTCTGGAGGACCGACACTTACTGATATTCGTTCTAGTGCTGTTTTATTTATTTCTTCAGTAATTAGTTCAATTCTGGTTTTCTTTATAATGAGTAATCTGTTAGTGATAGTGTTTGGACCAGCATTTACATTTTCAACATCTATTGCGGGATTAAGTCCAACTATTACTGGTATATTGATGACAATAGTGTTAGGGTTAATTTCAGCCAATATGGTTAGATTTTTAAATGATGTTTAAATATTATTAACATCATCAAATTTTTTTATTTTTTTTTTAATTAAAC
>AUXO010009999.1_pt1 | contig 14878 bp, 10 predicted proteins | sample 768731 | NCBI WGS metagenome assembly AUXO01 (sample SAMN02715735, study PRJNA202380) | gut metagenome | biome: sheep rumen | host: Ovis aries | place: New Zealand: Palmerston North | reverse complement strand
CCAGTCTTACCAGACGGCTTTTATCAGTCGGAAGCGCACGAGCTACTACACGAAGCTGAGGCAGAATCTTCTTGACTTCTTCATCACTGAGTGCTTTGAGTTCATCAGAAGTTAATCTTACATCTTTATCACTGCGAATAATTCCGGCTTCTTTGGCAATGGCAACTGCCGTTTCTTTTCTATCGCCAGTGATCATGATAACCTGAACACCAGCTTTTTGTACCTGTGCAATAGCCTGAATGGATTCCGGACGCACATCATCACGAATACCGGTGATCCCGACCAATGTCCATTCACCAGAAGGCAGACCCTCTTGTGTGATTCCGCCGTCACTAATCGCAAAGGCAAGCACACGAATCGCACGAACTGCCAATTCATCAATCTTACCCATCATCATTTTAGCATCAAAAGGCTTTTTCTGACCATTGGCATCATAATAATATTTACATCTGTCAATAATCTTTTCTGGTGCGCCTTTGATCAGTGTTCCTGTGACATCACCTGTCACAGCGGCCAGAGAAAATTTATTTGTACTATTAAAAGGCACAGTATCCACGATCTGGATTTTATCATTATTTTCCACATTTTTGACAAAATTCAGGAGTGCCCGTTCTGTCATATTACCGCCGACAGCCTGACGCTGTGCGCCCTGTCCGGAGATCACGGCACTAGTATTATTAAAAATACTTGCTCTGATCAGCAAAGCCTGTGCAGAGCCGATTTTATCATAGCTATCAAATGCATTGCCTGCGCCATCTGTGAAATTTACAACTTCCAGCTGACCTTTTGTGATTGTACCTGTCTTATCACTCATAAGCAAGTTCAGGCTTCCGGCTGTTTCAATACCGGAAATTTTTCTGACAAGGACATTTTCTTTCAGCATCTTGCCCATATTCTGAGCAGATACAATAGAGATCATCAGCGGCAGACCTTCCGGAACAGCTACTACAATTACAATAACCGCCAGAATTACGGCATCTACCAGATCAACAAGAATCTGCTGCCAGTCGCTGAAATAAGCACTCACATCACCGCTGAATGCAATTCTCTGGATCATGAAAGCGATGGCAATGGCAACACCACCAATATAGCCAAACGTACTGATCTGATTGGCCAGCTTGCCAAGCTTGAATTTCAAAGGTGTTTCTCTGTCATCATCTGCCTGGAGTTCTTTAGCGATTTCGCCGTAGATGGTTTTATCTCCCACAGTTGTGACCTGCATCACGGCATTGCCGGAGCAAACGACTGTACCTCTGAATACTTTATGAGGGTGCAGCAATTCTTTGCTGTCTCCGTCCTTAACTTCTTCATCAGCTGTCTTTGCAGCTTCTTCAGATTCGCCATTCAATGTGGATTGATCCACTTTGATATTTCCCTCGATCAGAATACCATCTGCCGGAATTTTATCACCGGACTGGCACAAGACAGCATCACCAACAACAATATCATCAATCGGGATTTCCACGATTTCGCCGTTTCTATAGACTTTACATTTAATCTGTGAAGCTTCTGCCTGGAGTTTCTGGAATGCATTTTCATTCTTATATTCTGAAAATGTAGAAACCAGTGTAGCAATCAGCACAGCAGCAGCAATGCCGACAGCTTCATACCATTCTGTTTTTCCCATGAACGTAAACACGACATTAATAATCAACGCCACGAGCAGAATTTTAATCATAGGATCGCCTAAATTATCTTTGAACTTATCCCAAAGACCCTCGGCGGCTTGCTCTGACATTTTATTACTGCCATTTTTCGCCCTGGAAGCTTCGACTTCTTTGTCTGAAAGCCCTGTAATCTTCTTCATTTTTCTTTACCCTTTCATATGTTCTGATATTAGAACAGAAATAAATCCGTCCCGCAATTATTATAGCACATTTTCAAAAAAAAGACAAGTTATTTTACAAAGATTTTTCATAATTTTAACGCTGTCTTTTCATAATCGTCATTTTCACTAATTTGTCTTATTCCCATTTGTGAATTATGACGAGTTATAATCTTGGATCTACTGGCTCACTCTCAAAGGCCAGCACACCAAACACACATTCATGAATCTGATATAATGGCGCATGTTTCACAAATCGATGCAATGCTTCTATACCCAATGCAAATTCTTTCAAGGCAAGCGAACGCTTTCGATTTAAAGATCTCTGTTTCAGCCGGCTCAAATATTCTGGGCTGAGATATTCTGCACCATAAATCATTCTTAAATATTCCCGTCCTCTGCATTTTACAGCTGGCTGTAATAATTCAGACTGCCGTTTTGCTGTAAAATATTCCGGCTTGATTACCATGCCTTCGCCGCCTGTGCCTGTCAGATCTTCCCACCATGCAACGCCTTTCTGAATGCTGTCTTTCTCCTGTGTATTCACAACAAGATAAGGCGTTTCCATGAATACCAGATCAGAACCATCTGCAATATAATTTCTAATATTTTCCATATGCCAGATATGAGATTGTTCTGAAAATACCTGATCTTCACAGGCAAGCAGATGAAATGGCGCAATCCGGAAATCATCAGGAGAATGCACTGTCCAGCAGTATTCCCTATAGGCTTTGGCATAATTTGCAATATCTTGCTGTTTTTTCTGATAACGCTCCAAAAGCTCTGAATTCTGAATTCGATCAGCTGTTTTCTGCAAAGCTTCCACAGCCATTGCCAATGATTGACTTCCGGCCGCACTCACGGGCGCATATTGATTTTTTAATAATACCTGTGCTTTTTCACTCCATGGCATCAGCTCGGCATCCAGACAGATCCAATCTGTATTAAATTCTTCCCAGAAATGATTTCTAGTCAAGACAGCATCTAATCTATCCAGCAAAATTTTTTCTATTTCTGGCTGATCAAAAAACCGCCGTCCAGTTCGGGTATAAATAATTCCTCTTGTGCCGTCTTTGACACCAAATCTATTTTCAGCTGTTGCAAGCGTATGACAAAGTATCATCACTGCTCTTGATCCCATATGCTTCTTTTCACAGATCACATATTCAACACCCTTTTTATGATAATATTCAAACGCTTCGAGCGGATGTTCTAAATAATCCTGCAATTCACTTGTCCGACAGGGTGACATTGTTGGCGGCAGATAAATCAGCCAATGCGGATCTGCTGCAAATCGAGACATAATTTCAAGTGCGGCAGCGGCATGATTTTCCTGAATCTGTATTCCGGGAATCAAATCCGTATGCAGATATAATTTCCCCTGATATTCGCCGATTGTGAGCAGATCTCCCATACTTTCGGCTTCTTTTTTCTCATCCAGCGGCCGGACAGGGGCATAATATTCTTTCAGCGCATCGACACTGATGCATTCTTTTTCCGGCCAGCGGAATGCTGTCAGCTTTCCTCCGAATACACAGCCCGTATCAATGCAATAAGTATGATTCACGGCCTGCACTTCTTTTTGAGAAATATGGCCATATACGACAACTGCCCGGCCACGGTAATCCGCCGCCCAATTCAGGCGCACAGGCAAACCATATTCATCCATTTCCCCGGTTGTCTCGCCATACAGACAAAAATCACGCACTTTTCCCGATCCACGGCCAATATATTCCTCCCGGAGTCCTGCATGTGCAATCACAAGTTTCCCATCATCCAGCACATAATGACTGATTAATTTATCCAGAAATCCGGCGACTTCTGCCCGAAAATCTTCACTTTCCTGACTGAGTTCTGCAATCGTTTTATCTAATCCATGTGTGAGCTGTACCTGCTTTCCACGGAGATATTTTAATAATTTCATATCATGATTTCCAGGTACAGCCAAAGCATTCCCAGAACGAACCATTTTCATGACCAATTTCAAAACATTGACATTCTGATCTCCTCTGTCACAAAAATCCCCCAGAAATGCGGCTTTTCTTCCTGCGGGATGCTGATAGATCCCATCTATTTCTTGATATCCTAATTTTTCCAGAAGCATGACAAGTTCATCATAACAGCCATGAATATCCCCGATCACATCGACTGGATCATGCATATCTTTCCGATCATTCCAGAGTTTTGTCCTGATAATTTCAGCATGATCAATATCATCCAGAGAATTCAGGACATATACAAACCGGAAGCCTTCCCGTTTCAGATTGCGGATACTTCTTTTCAGATCTTGACAATGCTTTTTGATCACCCGTTCCGGATACCCTCTGTTTTCTCTTGCCTGATTACGCTCCAAAAGAATGCTTTCGGGCAGATTCAGCACAACAGCTGCCGCATGGACATTCTGCTTTTTGGCAAGATCCAGCACTTTTTTTCGAGCAGACTGCTGCAAATTTGTTGCATCAATCACAGTTAATTTTCCATTTGTCAGGCGAATCTCTGCGGCATGATATAATAAATCAAAAGCATCCTGCGAACAATCCAGATTATTCTCATCATCTGAGACCATTGCCCGAAAGAAATCAGAAGACAATACTTCTGTAGGTTTAAAATATCGATTTGCAAAGCTAGTTTTCCCGGAAGAGGTACTCCCGATCATTGCGATGAGTGATAATTCAGGAATTTCTATCCGCATTTTGTAAACACTCCCATCTGTGTTGGCGCACCATATTGAGGATCTATCTCCCCGATTTCCTGCAATTCACAAGTATATCCGAATGCATTGCAGATATGATCTGTCCATGTTTGAAATTCATTTCTTGTCCATTCAAATCTATGATCTTCATGGCGGAGCTGTTCTGCCGGAAGAAATTCATAATTGCAATTATATTCCCGGTTAGGCGTTGTCAAGATCACCGTCCGGGGGGCGGCGAATTCAAACAAAATGCGTTCAAATGCCGGAATTCTGAGCGGCTCAAGATGTTCAATCACTTCGATCACACAGGCACAGTCATACCCTGAAAAGCGATGATCTTTATATGTCAAAGATGCCTGCATGAGTGTGAGCTTTTGTTTTCTATAAGCTGGCATTCTGTCATAATGCAGTCTTTGCATGGCTTTTTCCAATTCTCTGACAGAGACATCACAGGCAGTGACTTTCTGGATCTGTTTTTCATCCAATAACATAGAAGTCAGCCGACATTCTCCACAACCCAGATCAATCACAGAAGATGCGCCACTTTCCAGAACAGCCTGTTTCACGGCTTCTAATCTCTGCTGATTCAAAGATTTCTTCTGTTCTGTTGGTTCAGATTCTTCTGATTCTGTCACAGAAAGCGGCTCTGTTTCGAGTAATCTATCAATTGCTTTATGTGCATAGCTTTTTCTTTGATAAAAATATCTATGAATAATTTTCTCTTTTGCCGGATGATCTGCAAGCCAGCTTTCGCTATGGGATAATAATTTATCAATTTCATCTTCGCTGACATAATAATGCTTTTGTCTGTCAAAAGCCGGGATCAGGACATATAAATGATTCAGCAGATCTGAAAGGCGCACTTCTCCTGAAATTGTCAGATTGATATAGGGACTTTCCCCCCATTCCGGAAACATGGGATCAAGCAGGTTTCTTTCCGTATGCACCTCATAGCCCAATGGGGCAAAGCATTCTTCTGCAAGCGATGGATTCCCCCCATCATAAAGCGCAGAAATACAAGCCGTCAGATGCAGTTTTTTTTCAGCCAATTCCGGGCGTTCATCACAGCGGCCGCTCATCGCCGTGCCAAATACTCTGGTCAATGCATTGCTCATGAATGAGGAAGATACATATGGTCTGTCATTGACATAATCAAATAAGCCGCCTTCTTTTGATCCGGCTTTTCCTCTGGCAAGCTCGATTGCATTCAGATCCAGAAGCAAAGCCGCCATTGTTTTTTGCTCTGATACTTCAGGATAAAATACATGTGCTTTTCCATAACTTAACTCAAATGTCTGTATTTTATCAGGGTGCTTATACAACAAATAGCCTAATTCCTGTGTATGCTCTCCCTGATAAGTAATTGTCAGCAGCACATTTTTCGACCCCCTTTAGATCATATTTAACTTTTTAGTATAGCATAAAAATCATTTTTTGTCAAGTAGTTCATATCCTTTTTCTGCAATGGCTTTCTTGATCTCATCCAAATTTTCTAATCTATGACATAGTGTCAGGATAGCAAGATTTTTTTCATGATCCGGTTCAGCAGAAATCACCTCTGGAAAAGATTCTAGTACTTTCTTAACAGTCGCTTCACAATGCGGACACATCATTCCCTCTATACATAATGTATCCTGCATCAAGCTTTCCGGTTTTACATCTGTCAGATCAATCTGCTTTAAGGCAGATTTCTGCTTTCTGTCATGATGGGAATCATGTAGTTTTACAAAATTCAATCTCAATGCATTCGTCACAACACAAAAACTTGATAAGCTCATTGCGGCCGCCCCAAACATTGGCTGCAATTCCCAGCCAAATAATTTGATAAATGCCCCTGCCGCCAAAGGAATGCCGATCAGATTATAAATAAATGCCCAAAATAAATTTTCATGAATATTTGTCAATACTGCCCGGCTTAATCGCACCGCACTGACAGCATCTGATAAACTACTTTTCATTAAAACAGCATCTGCCGCATCAATGGCGATTTCTGTCCCTGCTCCAATCGCAAGCCCAATATCTGCCCGTGTCAATGCTGGTGCATCATTGATTCCGTCGCCAATCATCATGACTTTGCCTTGTTCCTGCAATTTCCGGATCACATGTTCTTTTCCTTCCGGAAGTACCCCAGCAATCACGGCATCCGCCTGAATCTGTTTTCCCACTGCTTGCGCTGTGATTTCATTGTCACCTGTCAGCATCATCACTTTCAGCCCCAGATTTTGCAAATCATGAATCGCTTGTATGCTATCCTTCCGGATCACATCCGCCACAGCGATTAGCCCATAGATCTGATGAGCATAGGCAAAAAATAACGGCGTTTTCCCTGCTTGTGCCAATTCTGCTGCCTTTTCCTGCATCGTTTCAGAAATCAGCATCTTAGATTGTAAAAATTGCAGGCTTCCGGCATACATCCGTTTTCCCTGCGCTTTGGCCGTCAGGCCATTCCCTGGCAATGCTTCAAAATCTGTGATTTCCATCGGAACAGCACTCCGGATTTCCGGATTTTCCAAAATCGCCTTTGCAATCGGGTGTTCACTCCGGATTTCCAATGAAATCGCCAGCTGTAATAATGCCGCTTTTGGCACATTCTCCGGAATAATATCCGTCACTAATGGCCGCCCTTCTGTGATCGTTCCTGTCTTATCCAGCACAGCAATCTGCATTTTCCCGGTTTCTTCTAATGATACAGCTGTCTTGAATAAAATGCCATGCTTCGCACCGACACCATTTCCCACCATAATCGCCACAGGTGTGGCTAATCCTAATGCACAGGGACAGCTGATCACTAATACAGATATACCCCTTTCCAGCGCATAGCCTATGCTTTGCCCCGTCATCAGCCAGATACAAAATGTCAATATAGAAATTCCGATTACTACGGGCACAAATATACCTGATATTTTATCAGCGATTCTTGCAATAGGTGCTTTTTCTGCTGCCGCATCACTGACCAGATGAATAATCTGTGATAATGCTGTATCTTCTCCGACTTTCACCGCCTGGCATTTCAAATAGCCTGACTGATTGATCGTTCCGGCAGAAACAGCATCATGCAAATTTTTATCTGCTGGAATGCTTTCCCCTGTCAATGCAGATTCATCCACTGCGCTATTTCCCTCTATCACAATCCCATCTGCCGGAATGCTGTCTCCGGGTCGAATGATAAAAATATCCCCTTTTTGAATCTGCTCTGCTGGCACAGTGATCTCTGTTCCTTCCCGGATAATCACGGCTGTTTTTGGGGATAATTGCATTAATCCTTTTAATGCATCCGTAGTTTTTCCTTTTGAATGCGCTTCCAGCATCTTTCCGACTGTGATCAGCGTCAGGATCATGGCCGCAGATTCAAAATATAACTGCATCATGCAATTCATAACAAGTTCCTGATCTCCATCTGTAACAGCTCTTGTCATGATAAATACTTGTACCACGCTCCATAAAAATGAAATTCCTGATCCCATTGCTACAAGTGTATCCATATTGGGACTTTTATGCATCAGCCCACGGAAGCCATTCACAAAAAATTTGCGATTCATCAGCATGATCACAGCAGATAATAATAATTCCGCTAATGCCATAGCAATATGATTCCCCTCAAAAAATGCCGGGAGCGTCCATCCCCACATCATATGACCCATAGAGAGATATAACAGGGGCAATAATACAGCCGCTGACATGAGAAATCTTTTTCTTAATTCTGGTGTTTCCGTATCTTCGAGCGCATTCTTTTGCAATGCAGGCGCATTTTCAGAAAAAGCTCCATATCCGGCATTTTCCACGGCATGGATAATTTCCTCTGCGGAAGCTGTTCCGTCAACTTTCATAGAATTTGTCAAAAGACTTACAGAACATGCCGTCACGCCGGGCACTTCATTCACAGCTTTCTCAATTCTGGCACTACACGCAGCGCAGCTCATACCTGTTACATGATAATTTTCCATCACATCATTTTCCTATCACAGATAATTTCTGTGCCAATATTTATAATTTATCAGCCAATCCAAGCATTGGCTCTCTGTCAGAATGGCAAGAATCTCTGTTTTCTGAGGAAGAAATCCTCTGGATTCCCAGCATAATATTTCATAATGCCTGTTGCCTTTCTGCATACAAGATTCATAAGCAAGAGCCTCTTTCCAATGCGATTCTTCATAAGAAGACCGGACAAAATTTTCCAGCTGATTGGGATACATTGGCATCATCTGCAATTCGCAAACAGTCTCCTGATATTCATCTTCGAATTCTTCAAAAGCAATGGGAAAGATCTCATCATCATAGCGCATGAGAAAATATACATCTGCATAGGGATGCTGTCTATATTTTTCAAAATCAAATTTCCGGAGATATTTCTGCAATTTTTCCCTGTTTTTACATTTTTTATACTGATGCGGATCAGCGGCGGACTGCGGTGTCCAATTTTTCAGCCAAGATTTCGCTTCTTCTTCCTCTGCAATTTCTGCCAAAGTTTTCACACTCATAAAAAAGTCTCCTTTCAGGGTTTTCCTTATTATAACATATCTCAAAGAAAAAAGCAAGTGATCCTGCATCATTCACTTGCTTGAGAATATTTCTTCTTATCAATCTTGGCAAAGCATTCCTGCATTCATGCGAAAACTTCGATCTGCATAATTTTTAGCATCATTCTCATGTGTGACAATCAAAACAGCCGTGCCATTGTGCGCACTTTCTTTCAGGAATGAAAAAACGATCTTAGTCGTTTCATCATCAAGATCACTGGTTGGTTCATCTGCTAGGAGAATTCCGGGCTTCTTCATCATGGCTCTTGCAATCGCCATGCGCCGAAGCTCTCCCCCCGATAATTCCGAAGGCATGGCATTTCTAAGATGTGAAATTTCTAATCTATCCAATAGGGCACAAGCGTCTGCTTCATGCGGCTCTTCCCCATAAAGCGTATACGGCAGACAGATATTTTCCAGCATTGTTAAACTATACAGTGCCGTTTGTCCCTGCGGTATCATTCCAATATGCTGATTTCTCAGCTTTGACAGCTCCTGATCTTCCAGATCATAAAGACTCTTATCATCCAGAAATATTTTCCCTGCTGTCGGCTGTAATAATCCGGCAAACATATTTAGCAATGTACTCTTTCCGCTTCCGGAACGTCCCATTATGATGACCAATTCCCCCGGATTTAATCTAAAATCCGTCTCCTGTACCGCTGTGAAACGATTGGCATTTTTCATCTGCCGTGGAAACTCTTTGCTGATTTTTTCAGCTTTTAATATCATATTAATTATCCCCTCTCAAAATCAAACCTGTATCAATCCGGCTGATTCGAAACGCTGATACACTTGCTGAAATCATGCCCGTAAGAACAGATAATATCACCGCACTGATAATATATACTATCAGCTGACTGACATCCGGAAGCAGAAACGGCAAATGCAATTGCTCCTCAATCAGATTATTAAACGGGATCATAATCAGCAAGCCGATGCAGATCCCCCCTGTACTTCCTGAAAATGCTGTAATACATGCCTCTTGCATGACAATTCCGGCAAGCTTCTTTCTGGATGCCCCCAATACTCGCAATACAGCAAATTCTTTCTTTCGTTCATTCACGCTCATCGTAAACGCCAATAATAAAATCATGATTCCTAACAGCCATACCGCAATAATCAAAATACTGATCACATTTGATACACCTGCTAAACTATCTGACACACCTGAAATCATTTCTTTTGTCTGAATAGCCTTGACTTTCTTCACATGCAAATTAATATCATTTACAATTTCTTCCGGCGTATGCTCTTCATCTGCATTGATCAACACACAAGAAACGACTTTATCCGGATCAATATTCTGAAACGTATTCAAATGCAAATCCAGAGAGGATTGAATCAAGGCTTTAATAGTATCCGCATTTGTGAATACCGTTGTATCAAAGCTCGTTCCTGTTTTATCCAGCTTTGCGGCAACATGGCATTCCACGCCATAAAATTTGAGCGTATCCCCCACGAATGCATTTAGATCATTTCCAACCACAATATCATATTTCTGCAAAGTATTGCGATAGCTTTTTTTGATCCATGGCGAAATGGTGAAATCTGTATCCGGATCATAGCCAATAATCTGAACTGGGATTGTACAGCATCCCGAATTCGCAGATGCTAAATAAAATTGCGCTGAAATCTGCCCGATTCCTTCCCTTGATTGAATTTTTTCCAGTCGTGCGGTATCCATATAGAAATAACCTGTATTTCCCTGAAGGACAATATTTTCAAGATTGGCCTTTGTTGTGGCTTCATAGGGAACAACCATAATATCTGCGCCAAGTCTGTCCTCTAATGAATGCAATCCGGTTTTCAGGCTGGTGATCATCAATGTTCCGCCGAACACTGTCAGTGATAATAATGCTGTTAATAAAATCAAGATTGCTGTCCGGATGGGCTTCCCTGCCAGATTCCGGAACGGCAATGACTTAGATAATCTCATACATCATTCTCTTTTCTATGTATTATAATAGCAATCACGCCGACAATCATAATCAAAATGCCAAGAATCAAAACCGCTGGTTTCATGACAGAATGACATCTCATATCCGTCATCATACAAAGATTGATCAGATGATTTGGCAAAATTGCCGCTAATGCCGCAATTGCTTCCATGGCTAAGATCATACCGGATTTCGTTTTCCCATCTTTAAAAGCAAACATGACACTGCTCAGGAAAAATAATACCAATCCCAGCCCGAAAACGGCCTGTTCTGCCCAATGGCACACCATCCAGCCGCCATCTTCTTTGGGCGCACACGCATGAAACACAAATTTTGTTCCGAAACAAAGTGCTGTACTCAGCATAAATAATATGATATCTAAAATCAATCCTGTTTTCTTCATAAATCAACCACTCCTATTTTTTAATAGCTTTTTCTGCCATTGGATACGCCTGATAAAAGCTTTCTGTTTGATATTCCGGATCTCTCACATGGAATTTAAAATCTGCATCTGTTTTCAGAAAATAATCCTCTGTTTTCCAAGTAGCATCCAGATTATAATATACATTCCCGATTCTAACAAGATTCCATGCATGAAATTCTGTGCTTCCATCTGTCAATTCTGCTGTTCCGGTGATCACACGGGCATCAATCCCGGCTTCCCTCAAAAGTCGATACATCGCTACTGCATACCCCTGACAGACAGCATGATGATAAATCAAAGCCCCGTAAGCTGTCGCTTTCAGATGATAATATTTATTTTTCTTATGAATCACATCATAATCCACATGTTCACAGATATAATCATAAATTTTTCTGATTTTTTCATAATCCGATGTCCAAATATGAAAATCCATTTCAGCCAGCACCTGCCGGATCTGTTCAGATACTTCCTGTTCCTGCGTCAATGTTGTATAATATTCCGGTATGATCTCGATTTCATATTGATATAAATCTTCCTGCTTCTGATAGCTATAATGCATTTCATAACCGCCATATTGATGAAAAATATAATCTCCCTCTGTGGGATCGTCTGTTTCTTCCAGCGCATATTTCATCAATTCCCGGACAATTACATTAATATCTTCCATATTATCGCCATGTGAGCTATAATAAATAATAATCTTTTGATCATGCTTTCGAAGAGAATTCCGGATTGCTGTAATTATCTGATCAGCATTTGTAAAATAAATACTCAAATCCTGCCTAATAGAATAATGCGCCTGTGAAGCGCATCCTGTCAGCAAGATCAGCACCATCAGCACAGAAAGGATTCTATATTTCATGCTTTTTTCGCTTCCAGATGGCAACAGCATTAGAATTCACAAGCAAATGCTCTATCTCTATCCCAGCCGGACAGATCTCCCGGCAGGCAAGCGATTTTCCACAGCCTTCATAAATATGATCCCGATAAGCTTTACAGATTTCCTGTTTCTGCTTTTCAGGAACGGCTGTCAATATTCTTGCTGTCAGTGTCATTGATGCCATTCCGAAAAATGTTCCTCCAGCATAAAAATTCGGACAGATCTCTAAACAGCATCCGCATTGCAGACAGCGGGAAGCCTGATAAGCTATTTCTGATCCATATGTTTTAGCTTCCTCTGCAAACCAGATTCTCATGATTTTCAAATTTTCAAATAAAATACTCCTGTCAACGATCAAATCCGCAATAACAGGGAATTTCCTCAACGGTTCTATTTTGATCTCTCCGTTGAATTCTTTCAGACGTGCATCACAGGCAAGCCTTGGCCTGTGATTGATCACCATGGCACATGCGCCGCATTTTTTCTGCATACAGCTGCATTCCCATCTGACAGGATCATCCAGTTTTTGATTTAAATCATGCAATACTGACGCAACACTTGCATTTTCATTCTGTGCCTGATATTCATAACTTTCCCAATGCGGACTTGCATCCGGTGATTCTCTCCGGAGTATCTGCAATTTCAGATTCATAATTCTGCCCTTCTTTCAGGGATCTCCCGGAATGTGATCTTGATTTCCTGCGCAAATTCTGCAATCGTTGTTTTCCGGAATGCTTCCTTTTTTTCAGGATAATCTTCCCGATAATGCGCCCCCCGGCTTTCTTTTCGTTCCAATGCAGATAATAGCATTGCTTTTGCTAAATAAATTCTATTCTCCTCCCGGAAATTTGAGCCTTTCAGGCTCTCCAGCTGATGCAATGCCTTTTCCAAATCTCCGGCATTCCGGATTATCCCTAATCCAGATACTAAAATTTCACCAATTTTTTGTATCAATTCCGGAGAAGCCGGACGAAAATCAGAAATCATGCCAGAAACATCTTTCTCAGAAATATCCTCCGGATTCTGCAATATTATTTCTGCGGCCTTCCGCCCCCCATACAGCGCACCAAGCAGAGAATTCCCCCCTAACCGATTCGCCCCATGATATTGACAGGCACATTCCCCGGCCGCATATAAATTCTTGATATTTGTCTGATGCTTCTCATCAACGGCAATGCCACCCATAAAATAATGAATCCCTTCTTTGACAGGGAGCGGCGCAGATGCCGGATCAAGTGCCAGATAATAGATGATTTCCTGACGAAGATCAGAAAGCTTTTTCTGCCATGTTTCCTGAGATAATCCTGTCATATCCAAATAGACAGATCCGCCGCATTCCCGGCGGATCATATACATCTCCCGGGAAACGACATCACGGGGCATGAGATTTTTCAGCTCCGGATATTTTTCCTCCATGAAATACCATTTTTTCTGATTCTTCATGATATATAATCTTCCGCCTTCTCCTCTGGCGGCCTCTGTGACAAGACATCGTTTTCCATAAATCCCGATCGTTGTCGGATGATATTGCAACATTTCCAGATTTCCCAGCTCTACCCCCTGCCGGAATGCGATTGCTGTCACATCTCCTGTATTTTGCGTTGTCCCTGTTGTCATCCCCGGAAAAATGCCATTCATCCCCCCGGAACATAACAGCACGATTCCAAAAAAATCCCGGATTTCTCCTGTATACAGATCCCGAATTCTTGCACCCATGCAGATATGATCCCGAATCAGCAGACAGATCAGCTCATGATGGGAATATCTTCGAATCTTTCCGGAAACTTCATGCTTTCTGGCTTCATCAATCACAGCTGTCATGATGATTTTTCCTGTACTGCTCTGTGCATAGGCAGTGCGCTTTTTTTTCTGTCCGCCGAAATTCCGGAGCATAATATCCTGATCTGTCATATTAAACGGAACGCCTAAATTTTCCAGCCATCGGACAATTTCCGGTGCATGGCTGGTTAAATTCCGTACGGCATTGGGATCTGCCAGATATACGCCCCCTCGTAGCGTATCTTCATAATGATTCTGCACCTGATCTTGTTCCCCCATGGTATTCAATGCCGCATTGATGCCACCCTCTGCCAGCACAGATTGTGCACGTTCTGAATTCTGCAAAGAAATCAGATCACAGGAAAACCCCTGCTCTGCCAGTGTCACAGATGCGGATAATCCTGCCAGCCCTGCACCTATGATAATCATTCTTCCCATGGCTTCACCTCCAGCGCAGATAATAAATCACAAATGCGATTCCTGCTAATAATAATATCACTGATAAAATCATTAAAATATCTATTATCATTTTCTGATAATTCCGTTTTCCCAGCGCAATCATCAGCGGGCGGATATTACTAATCACATGCACAGCGATCGAAAGCACAAGCAAAATCTGTGAAATCAGCTGCATCATGCCGAAATCATTTAGTCTGTAAACATCATGATTTTGATTTCCCAGAAAGATCAGCACATGAAATAAAATAAAAATCATGATAGCAAAGCCGCTGGATCTTCTTAGCCAGAATAATCGATTTTCTTTATAGTAAGAAACCCCTGCTTTTTTACAGGCTCGGCATGTATCCGCCGTTAATTTACAG
>AUXO015636062.1_pt1 | contig 14882 bp, 15 predicted proteins | sample 768731 | NCBI WGS metagenome assembly AUXO01 (sample SAMN02715735, study PRJNA202380) | gut metagenome | biome: sheep rumen | host: Ovis aries | place: New Zealand: Palmerston North | reverse complement strand
GCCGTGGTTTATCAGGTCGTGGAAAGCCTGCACGTCGGATGCCTGCCACTGGTTTCCTGCGGGGTTCACCACGCAGATTCGGCCGCCGTTCTGGGCTGCCAGGTCTATGATTTTCAGTTCACGTGCCAAGGTCAGGGCAGTGCTCTCGTCTAGCTTCTGGTCTGGGAAGATATAGAAGGCGGGGCCGTATCCGGCACGGGACTCTATGTTTCGCTCCATGGGGAGGTTGTACTGCAGGGCAGTGGTGCCTTCCATGGCGGAGAACTCGTTCAGTGGGCCCTGAGGGCGCATCATGGGTTGTGCACAGGCTCCCAGCCAAAGGGTAGCCAGCACGGCAGTAAGGATACTTTTTTTCATATTAAAAAACCATTTAAGTTATTAACTATTTTGCAAAATTAGCTAATTTTACTGATTTATGGATAACCTTTGTCCTTGAAAAAATTACCTTTATTTCTTGACTCTTTTTTTCGGCATAAGATTTCCTGGATGGAATAATTTCTGTATATTTGCAAGAGTATAATCTTTTACTATGATTCAAAAGCGCGTTTGTTTGGCCACAGGGTGGGACCTGAGGCCGGAATTCCTGGAAATGGCTGGGATGCTGGTGGACCTGAACGTGGTGCTGGCTCACTATAACCAAAGTATTCTACTGGACAAGTGGATCTTCCGCGATGAACCTTCTGCTGAACAGCGTCTGGATGCCTGGAAGGAAAAACTGCTGGAGTGCGATGCGTGTGTCATGATGTTCTGGAAGGGCATCAGCCCTAGTACGGAACAGGAACTGAAGTTGGCGCTGGAGTGCGCAGGGCAGGAGGGCTTCCTGAAGCGGGTCTTCGTGTTTTTTAAATCTACGGAGCAGGACGATGAACAGGTGCGCAGCTTCCTGGAACATTTCACTCAAACTTACCATAAGCATTTTAATGTGTTTACTTCGGTGGATGAACTGAAGTACCAGTGTGTGAACATCTACCTGAGCTTTGTGGAGGATGTGCTGGATAAGCATATGCTGGTGCAGCACTTCCGGGGGCGTATGTCGCTGAACGGTAACCCCATGGCGGACCTCTCCCAGGTGCCTTGCTTCGGAAAGAACCCGGTGTTCATGAAACTGGCTCAGGAGGCGCTGGACCTGAAGCGGGACATCCGTCTGCTCTCTCCAGAAACACTGGAGTATGTGGAGAAGAGCGACAGGCTGGCGGGGCTCTACACGCGGCTGGACGGTATGGTGGAGTGCATCTGGAACCTGTCCTTGCTGTACATCAGGGTGCTGATGAAGGAACCGGACAGGATACTGGTGAAGATTCTGCAGCTCTTTAATCAGGGGCAGTTTGAGAAGGCTGATGATAGGCTGAGCCTGGAGGGGCTGGAGAACTATGCGGAGCAGATTCTGAATGGGGAGATAGACCCCCAGTATGCTAGGAGTCTGCTGGATGGCTATGAGGCGAAGCTGGAGATGGTGAAGTGTATGGAGCGCCCGGGATGGGAGGAGCAGACGTGCCAGCTCTATGAGCGGATGCAGCAGCTGGCTGGTCTGGGCTGTGAGAAGCCGAACGAGGAGGTGAGCGACTACCTGTACCGGGAGGCGAAGTTCCTGCTGACGCACACGGAAAACTATGTGCCGGCGCTGAAGAAGGCTCAGGCGTGTCTGGGCACCCGGCAAAAGCTGCTGCATGCACGGCATGTGAAGGTGGCTCAGGCGCTGAACGTGGTGGGCGTGGCTCAGGAGTGCACGGGGAACTACGACGAGGCGCGGGAGTTCTATCTGCGTTCATACGAGCTGTGTGCCATGCCGGGTTCTCAGGGGCAGCCTTGGGACATCAGCTATGCTACGGCGGTGGTGAGTGCCAACCTGGCGAATCTGATGGCTAGGGAGGATAGTCACCGGTACTACCTGCAGTATGAGCTCACGGCCCTGCAGAAGCTGGAGGAGGCGTGCGGAAAGTTCTCGCCCATGGTGGGGCATATGTATGAGAATGTGGGGCTGATGTACCTGAACCTGGGGGTGACGGACTGTGCGTACGACTATCTGAAGGAGTCCGTCAGAATACGGGAAAGGCTCTATGTGGGCATGCCTACGGGCGACCTGGCCGGGGCGTACGATGCCTACGCTCAGGTGTGCAGCCTGAAGGGTGTGAACGACCAGGCACTGGTGTACTTCCGCAAGGCACTGGAAACCACCCGGGCCATCTACGGAGAGTATCATGTAAACACCACGCACTGCTACACAGACCTGGGTGTGGAACTGCAGCGCCAGGGGCTCTATGCGGAGGCTGAGGAGCAGTTCCTGAAGGTGGTGGAGATTCTGAACATCATTCAGGATGAGGAAGACCTGCTGGAGGCTTACCATCAGCTTTCTAAGCTGTACCAGAAGATGGGTGCCCCGGAGAAAGCCGATGAAATGAAGGAAAAAATAAAGGACCTAAAGAGTAAAATGAATTAGACTTATGCTGAAACGTAAATTTGATAATCTACTGTCCCGGGGAAAGGGCCGTCAGCTGCTGTGGCTCTTCCTGGTGTGTGTGGCCATGATTCTACTGGCGGTGTGCATCACCCGGTTCATCTTCCGCGACGGCACGCTGGTGTGGCAGGATGTGGTAGCTATCTTCCTGTCGGCTGGTGCCTTCCGTGGGGCTGGCGTGCACGATATGTTCCGCCTTCTGCTGGCCCTCACGGGTGTGTTCCTGTTCTCGGCCTTGCTGGTGAGCGTGGTGAAGAACATCTTCGATAACATATCGGAATCCGTGAAGAAGGGTACGCGCTACTACCGGCTGGAGAACCATGTGCTGATTCTGGGAAGCGGACGGCACCTGAGGCAGATGCTGCGGGAGCTGAGCCAGGCAGAGCAGAAGCACGATGTGCTGGTGATGACGGCTCAGGATGTGGAGAAGCTGCGCACCAGCGTGCTGATGGAGTTCAGCGATAAGGGGTTTACGGACCGGATTATCTTCTATGCCGGAGAGCTGGAGAACCGGCGTGTGCTGAAGGAGGCGCACCCGGAACTGGCGGAGTGCATCTATATAATAGGTGAGGACGGGGAGCAGGATCATGACTCCCGCTGTATGAGCTGCCTGGGGGTGGTGGAGAAGCTGTGCCAGGGTGCGGAGCGGAAAATTCCGTGCTACGTGCTGCTGGAGTCTTCTACCAGCCAGGACATCATCAACTACTCTCAGCCGGGGGCTCCTGCGGGCTCTCCGCTGCAGACGGAGCTGGTGAATCTGGATGAATACATGGCAGAGTGCCTGCTGCGCAAGGTGGAGAACGGGGTGCCTTTCCTCCCTACACTGAAGAAGGAGGATGAGCGGACCTTGCATCTGCTCATAGCAGGGAAAAGCTCCATGGCTCAGGCTATGGCTACCATGGCGGGGCACATCTGTCATTTCCCTGATTTCAAGGAATTCGGGAGGCGTGTTACGAAGGTTACCTTCCTTTCTTCTAAAGGGAAGTTGGAACTGGAGGATGAGTTCATGGCTAAGTTCAAGCGCATCATGAGGCTGAACGGGCTGATGCTGGACGTGAGCTGGGAGTATATGGATCAGGACTTGGATCACGAGGAACTGCAGTACAATCTGCTGAATATGCTTTCCCAGGATGTGATCTTCCGGGTGGTGATGTGCCAGGATACGCTGGAGGAGCGACTGAAGGACCTGACCCGGCTGCCAAGGCAACTGCTGGAGCACCCGGACTTTGCCTGTGCCGTGTATATGGACCGGGATTCCTGGTTTGTGCGTCAGGCTCAGCGCAGTGGCATGTACGGGAAAATCTTCACCTTCGGCCCTGCCGATGAGAATGCCGACCCGCTCTTCCTGCGCCGTTTCCAGCAGGCTAAACGGGTGAATCATGTGTATGCCACCCAGGGGAACATCGGCACGGGTGATATAGAGAAGGAGTGGAACGCACTGTCCTGGACGTACAAGCTGAGCAGTGTGTATTCTGCCATGGGCTATGAGCTGCGTAAGCGGTGCTTCAGCCCGGAGGATAAGGAGGGAATGTACGAGGCAGAGCACCGGCGCTGGATAGTAAGCGAGCTGCTCATGGGCTACACTCCGCTGACCCGAGAGGAGGATATGGAGCTGGAAAAGCTGCGCTCTAATCCCGATGAATTCAAGATAAAAGCGGAGGAACTGAAGCGGAAATTCCATCACCCTCTGCTGAAGTATTTCGAGCTACTTTCCCCGGAGGAGCAGGTGAAAGACCAGATTCTGATGGAGCATGTGGACTATATAATAGGTGAAAACGGCTAACTATTCTGGGAGTCATGCCTACAGAGAAGCGTGAGGAGCGTGAGGCCCTGATGCTGTGCGGTATGAACCCGGTGAATGCAGAGAAATTCTGGCATGAGCTGCTGGCTTGCTACCTGGGTACACGCGATGAGATTAAGATTAAGGAGCTGAACAATAGGGCGCTGGCTTACATGCTGCTGCGCTTGGCTCTGATGCCAGCCCTGAAGACGGAGTTTGTGGAGAAGTACTTGCAGCAGATTCTTATCTTTGTGCGTGTGCTGTTCTTCCCCAATGCAGAAGGGCTCATCGGACTGGTGAAAGAATAAGCTTATTAGTAAAATACGTAAGAGCCGGACTTCATCACGAGGTCCGGCTCTTTCATAGTTTTAGTTTAGATTAAGGTTAAAGTTGGGCGGGAATCTCTCCCAGCGCGGTAAATATTTTCAAAATTTGTGCGTAAATTTAATGCTTTTTTAGGACTTGCGGAAAGGATTTTCAGTGGAAAATGATAGTAAATTAGGATATATTAAACCTTTTTATGGTTTTGTTAAATATTATAAATTTAAGGGGATTTTGTCGATAAAATCGACGGTTTCGTCGATTTTTTACGATTTTGGAAGTTCGGGGGTGGAAAACGGCTTGGAAGTTATTGATTTTCAATTTAAATTTGCAGAAGTATTAAGGTTAAATGTAATTTCTCCGGGTCTGAAGGAGAAATTTATGTATATTTTTTATCTCCGTTATGCTACTGAGAAGTAGTTGAAAGAATTTCATGTAAGAGAATGGGGGAGGAATGAGTTGAGGTTTAGGCTTGTTCCTCCTTTTTTTGGCCCTTATTTAGTTAAAATGTAAAATATTTGGAAAAAATTAGTTTCAAGTGAAATTTTCTTGCAAAAAACTTTGGAATTTATGCACAAACTTTTTATATTTGTGCAGAAAAGAAATTATCTACAAAGGTTAACGGATTTAGAAAGAGGCAAAATCCGAGTGTTCACATCTACACAAACTAGAGAGTTAGGGGAAAATGCTTGGCATTTCTCAGAGGATACAGAACCAGAGGTAAATAAAGGGGTTTAACCTCCAGGCTGGTGAATGATGCTGATAGAGAAATAAGTAAGTATAAATGCTGGAAGGCATAGGAAAAAGGGGAATGACTCATTTCCCGATTAACTCTTTAGGTGAATTATAATAGGTTTGGGGAGGAGCTTGTAGTAAAGGGCTACAATGTCTCCTCCCTTTTTTTGTGCATTTTCACGGCTTTTTTTATGGGTGGTGTGAAACTTTTTATTATTTTTGTGAAAAATATGCTTTAACCTTTATCTGTATGACACGGAAGACTCTTTATTCCATTTGTTCCCCGCTTTATCTGTATTCTTTCATGGTGGGTGCCCTTCTGGTGTATTTTGCTCCGGATGCCTGGTATACGTATTTGGTGCTGTGTGTGGCTGTGGTGGCTGCACTGGTGGCTTATATAGTGGACAACAACAAGCGGAAGCATGTTACGCAGTGGCTCATCTTCCTGTTTATTCTGGCAGTGGGGCTGGTGATTATGCATTTCCAGCTGGGGCTGGGTATTTCCGTGCTTATTCTGGCACTGTTCACGTTTTGGGTGTACACCACCATTAAAGACTTGGAGCGCAGGAACCAACGGGAGGAAAAGAAAAAGAAGAAATAATTTACTAGTATACAGTTATGAAAGTTTTAGGAAACATTATCTGGCTGATATTCGGTGGTTTGGAATGTGCCCTGGGCTATTTCTCTGCCAGCGTGGCACTGATGGTAACCATAGTGGGTATTCCTTTCGGTATAGAAACTTTAAAGCTGGGTTTGCTCAGTCTGTGGCCTTTCGGGGCTAAGATCACGCCTACGGGCAAGCCTCAGGGGTGCATCCGTATTCCGTTGAACATCATCTGGTTCATCTTCGGTGGGTTCTTCACTTGGATTATGCATATCTTCTTCGGTGTGCTGCTGTGCATCACCATCGTGGGTATTCCATGGGGAAAACAGCATTTCAAGTTGGCTGGCCTGGCGCTGCATCCTTTCGGACACAAGGTGGATATCAATTTCTGATTGCATGAAGCGGCGCTTCTTTCATCGTCTGAGTATCTGGCTTTGCTACCTGTCTATCCTGGGGCTGGCATTCGACCATCTTATTCGGGAAATAGTATGGCTGGACGATATTTCGCTCTGTGTGCTGTATGCGGGACTGCTGATGTATGCCTTGACCCTACCGTACAAGAGCCGGATGAAGCTTTCCCTGATCCTGCTCATAGCGGTGACGGTGAGTTTTCTGGTGATGGTGGTACTATCTTTCTTCTTTGGGCTCCTGATGCTGTTCTGCATCTTTCTGCTGGAGCTTTCGGGCTTCTTCCGTGACCCGAAGGAAGGGCTTTCTAAACGAAAGCGGAATAAACGAATAAAGGAAGAATAAGTAGTTGAGAGTATAAAAGGAAAGCCTCCTCACGTGCTTTAGGGCAACGGTAGGAGGCTTTCTGCCATTATAATAAGTTAGCTTTACTTTCCGTAGATTTCTTGCAGTTTCTGATGCAGACCCTCGGAACGGAGGTCGCATGCTATGATGTTTCCTTCTGGATCCAGCAGCACGTTGGATGGGATGGAGTTCACACCGTAGATTTCATTGGCTGCACATTCCCAGTATTTCAAGTCGCTCATCTGAGGCCAAGGCATCTTCAGGGTTTCAATACCTTTCTTCCAGGCAGCCTCGGTTCTATCGAAGGATACACCTACGATTTCAAAGCCTTCGCTCTCGTGGTACTTCTCGTAAGCTTTTACCACGTTTGGCATTTCTTGGCGGCAAGGTCCGCACCAGCTAGCCCAGAAATCTACCAGGGTGTAGTGTCCCTGAACAAACTGTGACAGCTTCACTGGGTTTCCCTGTGGGTCTTTCATCTCCAGCTCATGGAACTTCTGTCCTGGCTGACGCTTAGCCAAGTTCTTCAAGTGTGCCTTTGGACGGAGCATAGCTACGTGGCTATAATAAGCGGTACCTGGGTCCAGGATTTGCTTCAGTTCCTCAAAGCTGTAATCGTAATAATCAGTTGATAGATAGAACGCTGGGGTTACATCGTTCTTGTGTTGCTTCACATAATTCTTCACTGCAGCACTGTTTTCCTCTATGATGGCATCCAACTGCTTTTCTATTTCAGCACGTTTTGCTTTATCTTCGGTATTCCGGTATTCGGTGTAGACGGTTTGCATTTTCTGCTGCTCTTCAGCCACCTTATTCTGGAAAGCTGCAAACTCATTGTTCAGGGCAGAACCCTTTACGGTTTTTGCGTTGAAATCAATGGAAACAGGGGTTCCATCGTTCACCACGGTGTACTGGTTTTGACGGTCTTTCATAAAGGTAATGAAGGCATTGGTCTGCTTGGTGCCGGTAGCCTCAAACTTTCCGTTGCTTACCTTTACGGAATCCACCTGACGCGTATCATTGTTGGTAATGATGTAAACTGTGGTTACATCGGTAGGCACGGTACCAGTGATTTTATACGCAGTGTCTTGTGCCAGTGCGCTTCCTGCCATGAGAGAAAGGAGAGCGAGTGAAAAGATTTTCTTCATTTTAGTTAGATTAATATTTTGCGATGCAAATATACTGGTTTTTAGAGAAATGCTATTTCCTATTATATTTTTTTAGGAAAATAGTGGAGCCTACTTTTCTTCCAGTTCATGAACAGGGAAGGTGAAATAGGTTTCTGGGAACGGTTCCTTCTCCAGACGGAAGTGCCACCACTCGGTATCCACCGGCACGAAACCGTGGTTCAGCATGGCTTTACGCAGAAGCATGCGGTTGGCAAACTGCTCTGGGGTGATACTTCTAGGGCTGTCTCCGTGGTCACCGGTATATTCACCGGTTTCCGGGTTTCCACAGAAATCAGGGTGGCTCTCAGGGCCGAACCAGTCGAATGTTCCACCCATATCCAGTTCCTTCTCCGTGTTCATATCGAAGAGGGTTAAATCCACGGTAGAACCGCGTGTATGTCCGCTCTTTTCAGCAATGTAGCCTTGAGGGAAAAGCACATCTTTCTCTAGGTCGGGGTAGAAATAATCCTTCATGAGGGAATCCGACATCTGCTGAGCCCATTCCATGAAGTGATCCACTGCCTCCTGAGGACGGTAGGCATCGTAGATTTTCAGACGGTAGCCCTGCTTCATCACCTCCTGGCTCACAGCCTGCAGACTATCGGCAGCCGCACGTGTGAGGAGTGCAGTAGGCTCCTGGTAGCCATCTATACGCTTTCCTACGAAATTATAGGTGCTGTAGTAGCGTATTTCTAAGATGGCATCGGGCACCACATCGGTAAGGTTTACAAACTGGCTGGTATCTTCGGTAGGCGATTCTGCTTCTATTTCTTCCACCCGGTTGCAATACGTAATGGCAAAGGTACACAGGAAGATAAAGCAGATTATCAGAAAAATAAAGTGTCTAAATCTCATTTTATTTTAGGTTTTATGATAAACTGTGCAAAGATAGCAATTCTTTTTTCTGCGTTCAGAATATTTTTTCTATTTTTGCAAAAAACCTATTAAATCTTCTATCTATGGAAAAACAGTGGGCCTCAATGCCTAATTCTATTCTGTATGGAAATGGCCTGAACCGGATGACGACCGATGACCCGCAGTGGGAGGAGCTGCTCCGGAGTGTGTGCAAGGAGGGGACTTCGCCTCTGGATAATACGGTGCCAAATGCGATGAAATGTGAGGAAATCTATCTGGCGGATAAGGCAGATCCGGTGGGAACGAACCGACTGCTGTCGAAATCGGACTTGTTCAAGGTGAAAAAAAAGATAGCGGATGCCAGTAAGCTGGTGACGGGAAATGTGTACTACGACCGACTGGCGCATCTGGATGTGGTGGAGTACATGACGACCAACTGTGATGCGGCCCTGAACCACATGCTGGAGAAGTATGGCCTTCAGATTAAGGATTATAATTCCGAGGAGATTCTCTATAGCACCTGCCGACACTGCACGTACGGGGAGCCTCTGAAGCGCATCTGGAACATTCACGGGTTTGCCAAGAGCCCTAGCAGTATTATGGTGGGGCTGGACCAGTACTGGGGAAGTGTGGCGAAGCTGCAGAACATTCAAGACAATGAGAAGCCCATCCTGAAACGCTTGGAGAGAGTAAAACACCAGGTGTACTGCTGGGCCGACCTATTCTACGTGAGCAATGTGCATATAGTGGGCTTTTCCATGAACTATGCAGAGACCGACATCTGGTGGGTGCTGAGCGAGCGCATGCGACGGATGAAGGAGAACCCGGGGCTGATTCAAAATGAGATTCATTTCTACTACATTCAGGAGGGCAAGGAGAGCCGAAGCTTTGAAATGCTGCTGAAGAGCATGGGGGTTACGGTGCATAAGTACCGTTTGAACAAGCACTTGAGGAAGAATGTGCGCTGGGTTAGGCTGTACGACCAGATATTTGCAGATTTGGAAGATTCCATCGGAACTCAGGAGTTTGAAGTGCCGGAAATCTCACCTATGTTTTAATAATAAAGCCCCGATTTCCACGGGGCTTTTTCTATTAGGCTAGGCGTTCCAGGAGTTCCGTAACTACCTGCCAGATGTTCTCTACGGTGCTCATTTCCACCCGTTCCTGAGTGGAGTGCGGTTCCACGATTCTAGGGCCGATGCAAGCGATTTGTATCCCCGGATATTTCTGAACGTAATATCCTGCCTCCAATACGAAGTGCATGGCTACTTTCCGAGGGGAGAAATGAAGGGTATCCTGGAAAGTTTGATCCACCAGTTTCAGGAAAGGAGAATCGGGGTTCTCCTGCCAAGAAGGTGCATTCATAATCCGCTCTATCTCAAATCCTTCAGATTCTAGTATTATAGCAAAGGCTTTACTCCATTCCTCTAGTTCTTCGTTGCTGAAGCTACGGGTGTGCAGGGTAAGCATCAACGCATCATCTTCTGTACGCACCAAACCGATATTATTGCTAGTCATCACCGTATTTTCCAGTTGTTCATGCATCTTAAGCACCCCACAAGGAATCAAATCGATGGCAATCAGCGCGTTATAGCCATTTTCCAGCCTAATGATGGAATCAGGCTTTTCTACAGGTTCCAACGTAAACTTGATGTCGGGGTCACTGCTTTCAAATTTTTTATTATTCTTCTCGGAAAATTCCTGAAATCTATTCTCCAAAATAGGCAAATCCTTTTCTTTTACTCCAATGACAGCTGTAGCCGAAGAGGCGATAGAAGCGCTGGCATCGCCTCCATTGATAGAAACCAGCCGAATATCGTTTATAACATAACGATTGAAGAGAAATTTAACTAAAAGTTTGTTGGCATTCATCCGACCCTTATTGATATCCACTCCAGAATGACCGCCCCGGCCTCCGGTGATTTGCAGCTTACGGAACACATAGCCCTCAGGAACCTCTTCACGCTTAAAAGCCATGCGTGCACGCTGCAAGTTGGCTCCAGCAGCCCCGATGGTGATGGTGTCATAATCTTCGGAATCCAAGTTCAGCACTTTCCGCCCCCGGATGAAATCAGGAGAAAGAGCCGATGCCCCGCTCATGCCATCTTCCTCATTCGTGGTGGTCAGCACCTCGATGGGGCCGTGAACCAACGTATCATCCTGAAGGATAGCCAGTGCCATGCTGAGCCCTATACCATTGTCGGCTCCCAAGGAAGTACCCCGTGCTTTCATCCAACCGTCTTCTACGTAGGCTTCAATGGAATCTGTGAGGGGGTGGAAATCTTTTCCCGGCTCACTCACGCACACCATATCCATGTGGTTCAGGATAACGATGGGTTCAGCATTTTCATGCCCTGGAGTGGCAGGCTTACGGATGACTACACAATTCTGGGCATCGCGTTCATATTCGAGCCCTAGCTTTTCAGCAAACCGATAGAGAAAATCGGCTGCCTTTTCCTCGTGATGGGAAGGACGTGGAATCTGGTTGAGCTGGTGGAATATGTCCAGCACAGGGGTTACATCGTGTTTTTTCATCTTTTCCTTCATTTATAGATTTGTGTACAAAGATAGCTTAATTTGAAATTTATGAGCTATATTTGCTCATCCAAAATAAAAAAATATGAAAAAGTTTCTCTTCCTTCTTTGCCTACTTACTGGCGTAGTGAACGTTATGGCTCAGAAAATATCCATTCTGGGTGATTCTTATTCCACTTTCCAGGGGCATGTTTCCCCAGCCTGGAACTTCTGCTGGTACGGTACCGATGATAAAGGGAAGCTTGAGAACAACGATATACGGACCGTAGACCAGACGTGGTGGAGCATCGTGCTGAAGGAAACGGGGTATGAGCTGGTGAAGAACAACTCGTTCTCTGGTTCTACCGTGTGCTTCACGGGATACGATGGAGAGGATTATGCCGACAGAGCGTTTATCACCAGAATGAACAACCTTTCCGACCCGGTGAAGGGAGAGCCGGACATCATTCTGGTACTGGGAGGAACGAACGACAGCTGGGCTGGGAGCCCCATGGGGTATTTCACCTATTCTAATATCACCCGCGTGATGTGCTACAGCTTCCGTCCTGCCTTCTGCTACATGATGGATTATCTGAAGAAAAACTATCCGAAAGCACGCATTATTAATATCTGTAATTCAGAACTTTCTACCGATATTACCTAAACCCAGGCTGAGGTGTGCAGACACTTCGGGATAGAGAACGTGCAGCTTCAGAATATAGAAAAGCAGTGGGGACACCCTTCCATAGCTGGGATGAAAGCCATAGCAGAACAGGTGCTGAAAGTACTGAAAAAGTAACTTTCGAAAAAATAATTAAAGGAAAATAAAAATTTCTTTCGTTTTCTTTTGGTTTGTTTCGTGGAATATTATATATTTGCCCCCAAGGATGTTATAATGTCCAAAATCATAAACTTTTATCCAAAAAACAACCAAATGAAAAATCTATTTCTAACATTGTCTTTGGTAGCGGTGGTACTTCTCTCAGGCTGTGCTCAGCAAGAGAATACCCCTGTTTACCAGAAACCTAGAACCATCGTTACAGCCGATCCTGAGCTGGACGACAACAATTCCATGATTCGTTTCTTGCTGCATGCCACCGACTTCCAGATTGATGGTTTGGTGCAGACTTCTTCTCGTTTCCACTGGAGAGGCGATGGCACAGGAAAGACTCAATTCATTGAATTGTCGGAGTATGATCAACTGGGCTTAGGTCCTCAGACTTCCTGGCGTTTCCGTGACGATGAGCGTTTCATTCTGGACATCATCGATGCGTATGAAAAGTGCTATGAGAACCTGAAGGTGCACGACCCAAGTTATCCTACTCCTGAGTACCTGCGTTCTGTGTATGCAGAGGGTAACGTGTTCTTTGAGGGCGACTATTCTTACGACAGTGACGGTTCCAACCTGATTAAGAAGAACATTCTGGATGATAAACCAGGTCCGCTGTTCCTCCAGGCATGGGGTGGTTCCTCTTCTATAGCTGCTGCCCTGCGTTCTATAGCAGACGAGTACAAGAATACCGACCAGTGGGATGCCATCGTGAAGAAGGTGAACGAGAAGGTGGTTCTCTGTCTTTCAGGCGATCAAGACAATGCGTATAACAAATATATTGCGGTGGAATGGCCCGATATCTACGTTCAGAACCTGGGCTGGGGCACAATGGGATACTGGGACAACTCTAAGGTGAACCAGACTTCTCCGGAGTGGACTGCGAAGTTCATGCAGAAGGGTCCGATAGGTGCTCTGGTAAGAACCTGGGGTGATGGGAAACAGATGGTTCCTGGTGACCTGTACGACCCAATAGGTCCTTCTGGCACTAGGACTGCAGAGGAACTGAAAGCTGAGGGTTATGTGATGTGGACTCAGATTCAGCCCAAGGGTACCCTGTACGGTGATGGAGACAGCGGATGCTTCTACCAACTGATAGACAACGGTCTGCGTGCATGGCAAGATCCTACCTGGGGCGGATGGTCCGGTAGATGGGATGTAAAGAAGGGTAAGCCAGAATCAGGACATCCTGCTTACATGCTGAACGACCTGCGCGACTTGATAGCTGGTAAGACCGACAGAATGGATATGTCTGCCTTCCGTGCCTTCCTGAACAATCCACGTGAGGAAGATCATACTTTCCCTAACTTGAATCCAGAGCGCAACATCGCAGAAGCTGCACGTATGGCATGGTCCGTTACTCCTAAGTTTGAGGATGCTAACCACTATCCAGTGGTAACTGGTCCTTTCGACATCACTGCTAAGGCTGGTGAGAAGGTGACCATCAAGGCGAAAGCTACCGACCCAGATGGTGACCAGCTGACTCTGAAATGGTGGTACTTCCCTGTAGGTACTTATGTACTGAACAACGACCAGGCTCTGTCTGTGGATTCTCCTTCAACTGCAGAGACAACCTTCACCGTTCCTGCTGATGCGAAACCAGGTGAAACCATTCACTTCGTGCTTCAGGCAGTGGATGATGACGCAGATCTACCTTTGACCAAATACCTGAGAACTGTGATTACAGTGGGTGAGTAATTAATATGTGTTTTTCTACTAAAATCAGTCGGAGAAAATTCCCCGGCTGATTTTTTTTGCTTATTTTTGCAAGGTTTTTAAATCAATTTTTCATGAAGAAGATTTTATTCCTAGTCATTTTGGCAGCTGCAGTAGTAGGAGCTGTGGTGACTTGCCCCGACAAGAAGGCTCACAAGGAAGCACTGGCAGATACTTTTGCTGAGTATGCTTCGTACAAGATAGATGAGAATAAGGACAACGGCCTGAGCGACGTCCTGAACGAGGGGCTTAAAGCTCTGCGTAAGGTGGGAGGCGACAAGGTGGTGGAAGCTACCCTGAGCCAGTTCCTGGAGGTGGACAACTATTACGTGCTTTCCATCGGAAGGTTGAAGCAAGGCGGTGAGAAAAAGCTCATTTCCATCGGCTTATTCGGCCATGTATTTACCCCTACCAGCTCTATGATAGACCATGCGCTGAAAGGGCAGAAAGACCAGAAGGAAGAAGAAGGAATCGTTTCTGAACCTCTATGATACTGGAGCTGGAGAAACTGACTGAGCAAGTCTGTGAGGTGGCTCGGAAGGCTGGAGACTACCTGAGGAAGGAGCAGCAGATGCTGGACCGGACACAGGTGGAGCAGAAGCATACACACGACTACGTCTCCTACGTGGATAAGTGTTCGGAAAAATTCATTGTTGCTGAATTAAGTAATATTCTGATAGCAGGATTTGTGACAGAAGAGGGTACAGCCCAGCATCACGGAGAGCCCTACTGGTGGGTGATAGACCCCCTGGACGGTACTACGAACTACATTCACGGAGGGCACCCTTATGCGGTATCTATAGCCCTGCGCAATGCAGAGGAAGTTCTGCTGGGAGTGGTGTACGAGGTAGTAGCCGATGAGTGCTTCTATGCCTGGAAGGGAGGGGGTGCATGGCTCAATGGAAAGCCCATCCATGTGAACGAGCACAATGACATCACCCAGGCTCTGCTGGGAATAGAGCTCCCTTATCAGACTGATTATAAAAACTTTGGCATCTATCTGATTCGTCACTTCTACGGTTTGGCAGGAGGCATCCGAATGAATGGTTCTGCAGCTGTAGCCCTGTGCAACGTGGCATCGGGTAGATGGGACGGATGGATAGAGAAATATATAGGTCCGTGGGATTTCATGGCAGGACTGCTTATAGTGC
>AUXO013259920.1_pt1 | contig 14882 bp, 6 predicted proteins | sample 768731 | NCBI WGS metagenome assembly AUXO01 (sample SAMN02715735, study PRJNA202380) | gut metagenome | biome: sheep rumen | host: Ovis aries | place: New Zealand: Palmerston North | reverse complement strand
GGAATTCTTTATATAATTTCCAACATGATGCCGTAGTAGGAGCCATAAAAAAACTTGAATTGTTTAATGGTTGTATTATTGCGGATTCTGTAGGTTTAGGTAAGACTTTTGAAGCACTTGCTATTATCAAATACTATGAATTAAGAAATGACAGAGTTCTTGTGTTAGCACCTAAAAAACTTCGGGGAAATTGGACGGCATTTAGAGAAAACAGTACGACGAATATGTTGGCCGAAGATCGATTCAACTATGATGTGTTGAATCATACAGATCTATCCAGAGATAAAGGAAGGTCTGGAGATATTAATCTTGAAACGATCAATTGGGGAAATTATGATCTTTTGGTCATCGATGAATCTCACAATTTTAGAAATAATAATGCGGTAAAGAATAAAGAAACACGTTATCAAAGATTGATGAACCGTATCATCAAAAGTGGCGTAAAAACAAAGGTTTTGTTATTGTCGGCAACTCCTGTTAATAACCGTTTGGCGGATTTAAAAAACCAGATCATGTTTATTACCGAAGATAATGATCAGGCCTTTAAAGAGAACGCAGGAATCAATAGTATCGAAAATACGTTAAGGATAGCGCAACAAAGATTTAGCGAATGGGCGAAATTGCCAGATGATCAAAGAACGACAAAAACACTACTTCCAATGCTTGACTATAACTTTTTCAATTTATTAAATACGGTTACGATTGCGAGAAGTCGAAAACATATCCAAACTTACTATGATACAAAAGATATTGGTGATTTCCCGGAAAGGAATAAACCAATTTCAATCAAATCGGATATCGATAGAAAAGAAGAATTTCCTTCTTTGGGTAAAGTAAATGGAATGATTGCCAGTTTGAATCTAGCCATCTATTCTCCTATGCACTATATTCTTCCGAATCGATTGAAGTATTATGAAGAATTATATGATCAAGAAGTAAAGGAAGGAAAAGGAAGCTTTAAACAAATTGACCGTGAAAAGAATATTGTCAATTTGATGCGTGTCAATATTTTGAAGCGATTGGAAAGTTCAATCAATTCATTTTCACTTACGTTAGAAAGAATCTTAAATCAAATCAACAATATGTTGAATGTATTGGATTCAGGCCAAGAATACGATTTTGATGGTTCAGATATCAATGAAGATGATTTAGATGATATCGAAATCGGAGGGAAAATCAAAGTAAAAGTAAAAGATCTAGATTCCATTCGATTAAGACAAGATTTAAATGAAGATAAAGAGATTCTAGAGTATTTATTACAATATTCTGAAAGAATCGATGTCTCAAGAGATGCTAAGTTACAGGCATTAAAAGATCAAATATCGAATAAGATAAAGCATCCTATTAATGGAAATAATAAGAAGATTATTATCTTTACATCTTTTTCCGATACGGCGAATTATCTGTATACTAATCTTCACGAATGGTTATATTCAAGACATGGATTATATAGTGCTATTGTGACAGGTGGTTCAAATACAAAAACGAATTTGAAATCTGTTAGTAATTCATTTGAACCAATATTGGCTCATTTTTCACCGATATCCAATCATTTAGATATAGATACTGAACAAATCGATATTCTAATTGCGACAGATTGTATCAGTGAAGGACAAAACTTACAAGATTGTGACTATTTGATTAATTATGATATCCATTGGAATCCAGTTCGAATTATTCAAAGGTTTGGACGAATTGATCGTATCGGTTCTAAAAACAAGGTGATCCAGCTTGTTAATTTCTGGCCGAATATGGAACTGGATGAATATATCAATTTGGAAAACAGAGTTAAGAATCGAATGGTTATGTTAGATCTTTCAGCGACCGGAGAAGATGATCTTCTTTCTTCTGAAAGTAAAGATTTAGAGTATAGAAAGAAACAATTAAAACAACTCCAAAATGAAGTATTGGATATAGAAGAAATGCAGGGTGGTATTTCTATTACAGACTTAACATTGGATGATTTTATTATGTCACTGGATCGTTTTATGAAAGCCAATCCGGATGTATTAGAGAAATATCCAACAGGCGTTTATGCGGTTACAGATATTACGAAAAAGATTCAAGAAGAATGCGAAAAAGGGGTTATCTTTTGTTTAAAACAAAAGAAATCCATTGATAGCCTAGAAAATGCAACTTCTTTATATCCGTATTACTTAGTGTATGTAAAAGAAGATGGAGATATTCATATTAAGAATACAAATCCAAAAAAGATTTTAGATATTTATAAAAGCTTATGTGAAACGAAATCACAATCACTAGAAGATTTAGTGAAACAATTTAATAAAGAGACAAAGAATGGAAATGATATGAGTAAATATACAGATCTTTTAGAAAAGGCTGTATTTGATATTAAAGGTGTTGTGCAACAAAAAGGAATCCAATCCTTATTTCAAATGGGACAAGCAACTCTATTTGAAAATACCGTTACTGGTTTAAACGATTTTGAATTGATATCGTTTTTGGTGGTGAAATAATGGGACTAATAGAAAGATTAGAAATTCCTTTGTGCCAACCACAAAGAATACCAGTAAAACATTAATCGCTCAATTACAACCAGGATCAGCCGATAAAAAGATTCTCGAGACTCATATTGCTTCTATGAAACTGGTAAGTATCTTGAATGAACAAACAATTCGTATTCGTCCATATAAAGATGATGAGTATAGTTATCAATCCATCTATGTGTTTTATATTGAATTGAAGAAAAATGACAGTATTACAACTCTATCGAATTTAATTCATTCTTCCTTTCCAGAACCAACAATATTGATTTATCAAAAAGCAAATACAAATTATATTTCTTTGGCAGAAAAAAGAATCAATAAAGTGGAAAAAGATAGAACGGTCGTTGAAGAAGTTGTTTTATGTAAAATCTTGGATAACGCAACAGATAAGCAGCTAAGTTTAGAATCTATATCTGGCAAAGATCTAAAGGAGTATTATTCAAATCTTGTTACATGGCTATATAAATTAAAAGTATTATCCATTACGAATATCCATCCCGAGAAAGATATGGATTTCAAGCCATTATTGAATCAGTATGAACGTCTTACAACAGAGATAAAGAAATTAAAAGAAGAATACAGAAAAGCCTCTATGATGTCTGAAAAGATGAGAATAGACGATGAACTATATGATAAAGAGACAGAATTAAAAAAGATATTCAAGGAGTTTGGATAATATTTAAACGTTATTTACAATATATTTTTTTAGGAGGACGATAAATGGATATTGAAAATTTAGCGACAAGTGCAATAAGATCTGCATTAGCGAAAACGGATCGCATAAGCACATTTATTAATGATGGAGATAAAGAACCATGCTGGGATGGACATATATATATTCATGAAAATGAGAAGAAAACAAAAAAGAATATAAAGAAAATACCTGTTCAAATTAAAGGAAAAAAAGACAAAACTAAAAAAGTGCAACGCACCATTAAGTACAGAATTAGTAGAGATGATTTATACGCTTATATGATGAATGGCGGAACAATGTTTTTTGTTGTATATCTTGATGAAAAAACCGGAGATACTAAACAGATTTATTATTCAGATTTATTGCCGATAAGAATCAAGAAAATATTGAACATTGAAAAGAAAACATATTCTGTTAAATTCAGAAAGTTTCCAGATAATAATAATAAAAAAACAGAAGTTATCTTGAATTTTTATGAAGATGCCCAAAGACAAACTAGTTTTGCTGGGAAAGAGACTCCTTCTATACAAGAATTAATGAAACAGGGTATGTTAGAAAGTCTCACTTTTAAATATGTGGGTATAGGAAGATATGGTTCATACCGTTATCTTCCAAAATTAATAGATGGTCAACCATTGACATTATATGCCAATATTAAAGGTGGAACGATTCCTATTCCCGTGGAGTATTATGAATCAGTTAAAAACATGGTCATGAATAGCACTACATATTTGCCAGTTAGTGTTAAAGGAAAAGTTTATTACCATGAATATCAGGTTGTTACAACATCAGATGAGAATATTATTAATATTGGAACCAGTGTTTCTATCAGAATGCCATTAGTGGAGAGCGTTGATGATAAGTATTCTGTTAAATTAAAGATACATATAAATGGGACATTACAGCAGCGAATAGATGCTATGAAATTTGTGCAGGCTTTAATCGAGAATGGCAGCTTTTGTATTAATGAATGGGAAGTGCCTTCAAAGTTTCCGGATGAAGAATTAGAAAAAGTTAATATTAAGGAATTTCCTAATATTATTGAATCATATATAAAGCTTAAACAAACATTGGATATTTTGCATGTGAAAAAAGATTTAAATATATCCGATTGTACAGAGGAGGATTATAAAAAACTCAATTTTATTGTTTCTACAATTAGAGATAGAAAAAAAGTTCGTAAAAAGCCTAATTATCCACAGCAGATGTTTGAAATGAAGGTGGCAAACCTTAATTTAGCATTTGTGTATATACAGGATCCAAATGGAGGATATAGAATTTTTGATTATTTTGGAAATCATTTTGATGTTTTCTGGGTTGATGATGGAAATAAGATGAGAATCTCGCAGTTCTCTACAATGAGAGATGAAGACTTTTTGAATATGGATAATTTAGATTTAGACACAGTAGTTAAAGATTATTCATTACTTGAACCCAATGAAGATACTTTTGAATTATGTAATCTTACAGTTCTAGAAATATTAAAGGCTTATGACAAACAACCTACAAAAGAATTATTGAATGCAGCTAGAGATATGATAAATTGGCTCATAAATCATCCTGATTATACGGTCTCTGATATTGTTGAAATAAATAAATTGCAGATAATTTTGCGAGAAAGAGAATTTACTTTTGAAGAAAAAACTGTACTTCATTCAATAATAGCAAAAACTAATGATTCATTTATAAAAGCCGGGGCATTGCTGTTATTAGATGAACAAGATGAAGTAAAAAGATTGATGGAAAAAGAAAATCTTGATTCATTGAAAGGATACCCTATTTATAGATTTTATAAATGTAAAGAAATGGAGAAAAATGATGGAAAAGATGAACAAAACCAGTTTGAATTTAACAAAATTGAATGTTGATAAGTTAAAGGAATTTTTTCCTAATGTAGTTACAGAAGGAAAAATTGATTTTGACACCCTTAGAACAATGTTAGGAGATGAAGTTGATGACAGTAAAGAAAAATATCAATTTGCTTGGAATGGTAAATCTGAAGCAATTAAAGTGGCTCAATCTCCATCTACAGCAACTCTTCGTCCTGATAAAGAATCATCAAAAGAATGGGATACCACAGAAAATTTATATATTGAGGGAGATAATTTAGAAGTTTTAAAACAACTTCAGAAGACTTATTATGGGAAAATAAAAATGATTTATATTGATCCCCCTTATAATACAGGGAATGATTTTGTATATCATGATAATTTCAAAAATAGTATAGATGGTTATAAAGAACAAACAAACCAGATAAATAAATCAAATCCAGAAACTAATGGGCGCTACCACACGGATTGGTTAAATATGATGTATCCTAGATTGCTTCTTGCAAAAAATCTTTTAACAGATGATGGAGTAATCTTTTTGAGTATTGATGATACAGAACAAAGTAGATTAAAGATTTTATGCGATGAAATATTTGGTGAGTATAATCATATAGTAACTTTTATTTGGGAAAAACGGTTAAATCGAGAAAATAGAAAAGAAGTTTCAAATCGACACGACTATATTCTTTGCTATACAAAAAAAAGACAAAGTTCTGATAGAACTTTGAATTTGCTTCCAATGAATGAAAAGGCTCTATCAAGTTATGGGAATCCTGATAATGATCCACGAGGACCATGGAAATCTGATCCGGCTCATGCACAAAGTGGTCATGGAACCAAAGCACAGTTTTATACATTAATAGCTCCTAACGGAAAAAGACATGAATTGCCTAGCGGACGTTGTTGGCTTTATACAGAAGAAGTAATGAATAAAGCTATACAGGACAATAAAATTTGGTTTGGAAAAGATGGAAATGGAGTTCCTCGAATTAAAACGTATTTAAATGCTAAAGAACGAGGCTTGATTCCTGAATCAATTTTATTTGCAAAAGAAGTATCAACAAATGAAAAAGCCAAAAATGAACTAAAAAAACTGTTTGATGGTATTTCCGTGTTTGATACCCCCAAACCGGTAGAGTTAATATTGCATTTTTTACGATTAGCTACGAATAAAGAAGATTTGGTTTTAGATTTCTTTTCAGGGTCTGCTGTTACAGCACATGCAGCAATGAAACTAAATGCAGAAGATGGAGGGAATCGCAAATTCATTATGGTTCAGTTACCTGAAATATGCGGCGAAGAATCAGTAGCATATAAAGAAGGATATAAAAATATTTGTGAAATTGGTAAAGAACGTATTCGCCGTGCTGGAGAACAAATCAAAGCGGAATGGGAGAAAGAACATCCATCGGATACATTGTTCTCTGAAGAAGAGAAATTTACTACAGATATTGGTTTTAAAGTGTTTAAACTTGACTCTACGAATATCCGACCTTGGGATTCAGAATCTGAGATGAGTTCGGATGATTTGTTCAGTTTATCAGATGTATTTAAACAAGATCGAAGTAAGGAAGATATTCTTTATGAAATCATGTTGAAGTATGGTATTTTTGACATGCCTGCTGAAGAAGTTGAGATTAATGGAAAGACAATGTATCGAGTTGGTAAACGATATATGATTGTTTGTTTAGAGAATGAAATTACTCCAGAAGATGTAAAGGCCATCGCAGAATTATCACCTAGATCTGTTGTATTTAAAGAATCTGGATTTGAAAACGATAATGATAAAATCAATGCGGAATATAATTTGGAAAAAGCTGACGTTGAAGATGTTAAGTGTATCTAAGGGGGTATTGTTGTATGAAACTAAAATTTGTTGACCAACAATATCAAACAGATGCAGTGAATTCTATTGTTGATATTTTTGAAGGTTGTGAAGTTAAAAAGTCATTATTTACAATTGATTATTCAGATTCCAAAGACTATAACAGAGATTCCGGGATTACTGGAGAAGGTGTCAGTTATTTCACTGGCCATGCCAATAAAGTAAGCATTGATGATTTCACTATACTTGAGAATGTACAACGTATCCAGGAAAAAAATGATATTCAAAGGGCCAAGTCTCTAGAGAATAAAAACTTTACAGTCGAAATGGAAACAGGTACTGGAAAGACTTATGTATATACAAAGACGATTCTTGAACTGAATAAAAGGTATGGATTTACTAAATTTATTATTGTTGTTCCTAGTATTGCGATTAAAGAAGGGGTATTTTCTTCTTTAAATGCGACTGAAGAACACTTTAAAGAAAAATATGACAATGTTATCTACAACTATTTTGTTTATGATTCTAATCGTCTGGAACAGATTAGAGACTTTGCGACAAGTACGAATATTGAAATTATGATTATCAATATTGATGCTTTTAGACGAAGTTTTGATAAAACAGATGAAGAAGCAGGTAAAGAATTAAAAGCAAATATTATTCATAGACCAAATGATAAACTTAGCGGTAACAGACCGATTGATTTGATTGCAAGTACAAATCCAATTGTTATTATTGATGAACCTCAGTCTGTAGATAATACAAAGAAATCAAAAGAAGCTATTGCCTCATTGAATCCATTATGTACATTACGTTATTCAGCTACTCACAAAGAATTGTATAACTTAATGTATCGCTTAACACCGGTAGATGCTTACCAAGAAAATCTTGTTAAACATATTGAAGTAGCATCTATTACAAGTAACGAGGCGAGCGCAAAACCATATGTAAAATTATTAAGCGTCAGTAAAAAGGACAACAGATACTCTGCCAGAGTAGAAATCTATGTAAATAATAAGAAAACAGGTGTTATTGATAAAAAAGTAATCACTGTCAAAGATAAAGATGATCTTTGGGAACGCTCAAATGAAGTCGATTATTATAAAGACAGTAGTTATATCATTGATAATATCGATGTAGATTTTGAAAGTATTGATTTTTCTAATGGTGAAAGTCTAGAAGTTGGAGGAGTCATTGGTGATGTAGATGATTCAACGATTAAAAAAGCACAGATTCGTCAAACCATTGAACTGCATCTAAATAAAGAGCTTCATTACATCAAAAAAGGGATCAAAGTATTAAGTTTGTTCTTTATAGATGAAGTCGCTAAATATCGTAATTATGAACGAGAAGATCAAAAAGGAGATTATGCTATCTGGTTTGAAGAAGAATACAATCGACTTATTCAACTTCCAAAATATAGAGTTTTACGAGAAAAATATGCAGATAAAATTTCTTTGGATGCATCAGAAGTACATGATGGATACTTCTCTAAGGATGGGAAAGGCCGTTTGAAAAATTCTACCGGAGCAGGTGTAAGCAAGGATGATGAAACAACGTATCAGTTGATTATGAGGGATAAAGAACGCTTATTGAGTTTTGATGAACCGATTCGTTTTATCTTTTCGCATTCTGCGCTAAAAGAAGGATGGGATAATCCAAATGTATTCCAAGTGTGTACTTTGGTAGAAACAAAAGATACAATGACAAAACGCCAGAAGATTGGACGTGGTCTTCGAATTTGTGTAAACCAAGATGGAGAACGTGTATTAGAAAATCGATATAACGTATTAAGTGTAGTTGCCAATGAATCTTATAAAGAGTTTGCGTCAACACTTCAAAAAGAGCTTGAAACGGATAACTTTAAATTTGGTGTTATTGAACCTATTAGTTTCACTGGAATCAGCATGAAGCAATATGATGGTACAGTTGTAGAATTGACACAAGAGGATTCTAAAGAAATCTTCGATTATCTCATTTCTAATGAATATATGAGTTCAAAAGGAAAAATCAATAGTAAATATCATTTGAATAAAAAAGAAGGTACTTTTGTTCTTCCAGATAAATATGAAATGTTTAAAGAAAAGGTAATGAAGCGCATTGCCAATCTATCTAGAGAAATTGAAATCAAAGATGTATCTAGAAAGGTTCCTGTACATATTAATAAACAAGTTCAATTATCTCCAGAATTTGAAACATTATGGAATAAGATCAAGCAAAAGACAGTTTACTGTATCAATATGGATATCGAAAAACTGAAGAGGGAGGCTATTGAACAAATTAAAGCAATGCCTACTATCAAAGCAGATCGAATTGATAGCCAGATTACAAAGGTAGATATCAATAAACAAGGAGTTGCCAATGCTGGATTCCAAGTGAGGGAATTAGGCGCTGTTTATGAGTTTGAGAAACCATCATATCCGGACTTTATTCGCAGATTACAAGATGCAACTCAATTGTTAAGAAAAACGATAATTGAAATCGTTGCGAAATCTGGACGACTTCAAGAGTTTTATGTAAATCCAGAAGAGTATATTAAACAAGTCTCAAAGATACTACTTTCTGTTAAGAAAGAGAATCTGACAGAAGGAATAAAATACGAAAAGATTAATGAATGTTATGAGCAGGATTTTATCTTCAATGATGAGGCTATGTATGGATATACAGATCGAAATTTATTGGAAGTAGATTCTGATAAAAATATCTATGATCATGTAATCTATGATTCGGAAATTGAAAGAGATTTTGCCTTAGAAGCAGAAAATGATGACGATGTTATTTTATATGCGAAGCTTCCTGATCAATTTAAGATTGATACTCCTATTGGATCGTATAATCCTGACTGGGCAGTAGTTTTGAATTCAGATGAGGGAGAAAAAGTGTACTTTGTAGCGGAGACTAAAGGCACAGAAAACATCAATGATTTAAAAGGATCCGAAAAAAAGAAAATTCTTTGTGGAAGAAAACATTTTGAAGTTATTGATACTGGTATTAACTATGAAGTGGTGAAAACTCTAAGATCATTGAAGCAAAATTTCTAGTATTGTTGCATTCAAAATGTATGTAGGATGTTAATTTGAATGTTAAGCACATTTCACGATATTAGTCGACTTACGGAATAGTAATTCAAAGTTTTTTGTGAATTTTAAATATATTTGTTGTCGATTGATAGAGACATTGGCGTTACTAAAAATCAGGCTATTAGAAAGAAATATTATGTATGAAAAAGGACTAAGTTTAGAATTTGTTGATGCAAGTTTTATTTCATCAGAATCAAAAACATTAAATCTTGTGGATGCCAAAAAAAATAATAATTCTAATTTATGTACAGTTGTGTTTGGCCGAAATGGCTCAGGGAAAACAACAATATGTAAATCGATTGAAAGCGTAATAAACCAACAAGATATTGGATATCAAGTAAAATTGCTTGATTCCCAAAATAATGAGTTTAATTCAAATCAACTAGAAAATATTCGAATTTTTAGTGAGCGTTTTGTTGATGAGAACATAAGATTTAAAGAAAAGGGATTGGACACAATTATTTTGCTAGGAGAAGATGTTGATGTTGATGATCAAATAAAAATAATAGAGGAAAAATTAGAGGGTATAGAAAAAGATATAAATTTAATTAACATTGAGCAATATGATAATCCAACAAATGAAAAATGCCCTTTTTATCACATGGAAAGAATGAAAAGTACACTAAAACAACCTGATAATTGGGCATCTAGGCAGAAAAAAATAAAACAACTTCAAAGAAATGCATCAGTTAATGATCGAGAAGTGGAACAAATCAAAAACGATCACTCTAAAAAGATCTCTATTGAGAAATTTAATAAACTTTTAGAAGAGTATCTAGATGCGAAAAAGAATAATCTGATTTATGACAAAATGTTAGAACTACCTGAAAAAGCAGACATGGAACGGATAATAGATATTTTGCATACTCAAGTACCTAGGAAGTCTGACGATACTATAGCTGAGGAAATATATACAGTTATTGCGAATTATGGAGAATCCCGATTAAATGAAATAAAAGTGGAATTTGAATCTAATACAAATATATGTCCATATTGCTTTAGACCTATAAATCAAAACGAAAAAGACAAGGTGGTTTCGACAATAAAGCGCGTATTGTCGAAAGAAACTGATGGGATAAAAGAAAAGATAAATTCATTAGTTATAAATGAATATTCTATAAATAATCTTCCAGAAATAGTTGATAAAGGCTTAGAACTAAAATTACATAAGTGTAGAGAACAATATAATTCTGAAGTTAATATAATAAATGGTTATCTCCATAAGAAACTTGAAGACGTATATTCTTTTTTGGATGTTAATGCTGATAATTATCTAAATACTTATGAACAATTGACAAAAGTTATTGAAGAAATTAACTCGAATATTCAATCTCATAATAAAAAAGTTCAAGAAAGTAATATGTTACGTGAAGATTTGGAGAAGTATAACAATTCTTTATCATGGGAGTCTATAAAAGAAGATTATAAAAAATATGAGGACCAATGCGAACTTAAGGAAAAAGCTAAAGTACGTTATAAAGATCTCAACAAGAAAAGAAATGATTGCAATCAGAAATTATTAAAATTAAGGACACAAAAAAATAACTCAAAGTTGGCCGTAGAAGAAATCAATAAGCTACTATCATTTGTTTTTTTGTCAAAAGACAGATTAAGTATAATTGTGGATAACGATGTATATAAAGTATTTTCAAATGGTAAATCAATTAATTTGAAGGATTTATCCACTGGTGAGAGAAATATTATTGCACTATGTTATTTTTTCTCATATATCGGGAAAGAGAAAGATATAGATAAAAGATTTGATGATGAATATCTTATCATTATTGACGATCCAATTACTAGCTTTGATCATGAAAATAAAGTAGGGATTTATAGTTTGTTACGAAATATGATTTCTTGTATTTTAGCGGGAAATAGAAATTCTAGATTTATGTTTTTGTCCCATGGTTATGACGTTGCTTATAATCTAGATAAAATCTTTAACGACATTAATAAAGAGTTAAAAATTGGAAACAAAGAAAATATATGTAGTGGAAAACAATTAGAAAATTTTTGTGTTGAAGATTGTGATTTACATGCTGGGAAAAACCAATATAAATTATTGCTAGATAAAGTTTATTCATATGCTATTGAGGATGAAACAGACGCGAATGATATAAATGTTGGAAATATGATTCGACGAGTAATGGAGATGTTTTCAACCTTTGTTTTCAATTCTTCTTTTGAAAGGTTAAATAAACAAATAACACAAAAAAGTGAGTTATACGAATTATTAAAGAATTATATGTTTAGAGTGGTTGCAAATAATGAGAGTCATTTGATGCTTGATGCATATTCCATAGAACAAATTGATAGATTTGAAACATTTACACATGAAGAGAAAGTAAATACGGCGAAAATATGTTTGTTGCTACTTAATGAGTTAGCACAGGACCATTTAAAAGCGTATTTAGAAGATAAGGTGTCTAATGTGGAACAATGGAAAAATGAGATATCTAAAATTTTAGGAAATATATGATTCAAAATGAATGAACGACTTCATAATAATTTATGATATATGAAAAGAATTCTTCATTGTAGAAACTACTGCAGCGTATAAAAGGAATATGAGTTTTAGGAGGTTATCTAATATGGCAACACCACAACAAGTATGCAGAATCGGGTTATTAGAATTTATTAGAGGAAGTTCGAATACTCAATTTGTTGTGCCGGTATATCAAAGAAAGTATACATGGACAACAAAAGAAGTTTCACAATACTTGGATGATTTAGAAGGAATTATTAATGGAAATTTTGATAAACACTTTTTAGGTATAATTACATATTTAGATCAATCGATTAGTTATACAGAAAGAGAGTTTTCAATCATTGATGGCCAACAACGACTCATTACGACTTTTCTAATGCTTTATGCGATTAAGTATTTGTTGGAAGAAAAAGGACTGCAGGATGAAGCAGATGATGTAACATACCAATATCTTGAATATACAACGAAAAGGATAACTAAGTCTAAATTAAAACCATTGGTGTCAGATGATGATGTATACCAACATATTATAGATTGTGATTTTGAAGGAATATATAAAAATTCTAATATCTACTGTAATTTTATTTATATTAAAAAAAGACTGGGTGAGCTTTTTACACATATTGATTTTGAGACATTATTTGATGCTTTGGAAGAAGTATATATAGTTTGTATACCAGTGTTAGAGAGTGATTACCCACAAAAAATTTTTGAAAGCATAAATTCGACCGGTGTAAAGTTAAGTGCATCAGACTTGATTAGAAATTTCATGTTGATGACAGTGAATAGTGATGAACAAGATTATTTATATGCTAAGTATTGGAAAAAGATTGAACAGAACATTAGTATTGACTCAAAAAAACTAGAGATTTACTTTAGAATGTTTTTGGCTGTCAAAACTTATAGTTTAATAAATATAAAATCAATTTATGATGGTTTTAAAACCTGGTATAACAATGAATTAGAATCAAAGAATATCGAAGACATTTTTAAAGAAATTGTTGAATATAGTGGATATTATTATGACATCTATAAAAGAGACATTGATACTTTAGATGACGAAATCAAAGATTCTATACGAGAATTTAGAGAAATACTATATGATATGCCAGCTCCTTTCTTAATGGGAATGTATAAGCTCTATAAGAATAAGGAGTCTGATTCCGTGGTTTCAATTTCAGGAGAGCAATTTGCATCAATTGTAAGTGTTATTAATTCTTACTTAATTCGAAGAGCAATCAGCGGGTTAGACACTAGTGATATTACTAGGCTTTTCCCGACGCTTTTAAAGAATGTACTAGATGATTGTAATGAAGATTATTCAAAAATAGTTGAGTATACAAAGAAAAATTTGATCAACAAAAATCGAGGGAAATCTGCCTATATGCCGGATGATACACAATTAAAAAATGCAGTTAGATATGCTAATGTGTATAACTTAAGGTTACCTTTAAAAGTAATTTTGAAGAAACTTGAGAATCAAAATAATTCTGCTCCTGTTAATTTTAAAAATCTCAGTATTGAACATTTAATGCCGCAAACTCCGACTAAAGAATGGTTAGAAGCTCTTGGTGTAAATGAAATTGAGTACGAGAATAATGTTCATCGTTTAGGAAATCTAACGTTAGCTGCTAAAATTGATAACAGCAAAATGAAGAATGATCCATGGGATTATAAAAAGGCAGTGTTAGCCAGTACAAGTCATTTGAAGATAAATGAAGAAATATTACAAACCAAAGAATGGAATTTGAAGGCGATAAATGATAGAACAGAAAAGTTATTGGATAAAATTAATGAGCTATATCCTTATTGCTCGGCCAGTGATGATGTAATCATTAAATATAATCTATCTTTAGATAGCTCAGGAATTCACGCAGAAGGAATTCTTTATGAAGAGGATGGCAGTGTTGAGATTCTTGCTGGTAGTGAGATGGTTGATTATAGATCTATTATGACTGGAGAAGCGTGGGAAATTGAATATTATGAAGATTTATTAGAAGATCAAATCATCAAAGAGAATGAAAATAAAATGGTGTTTATCAAAAACTATGTCTTTACAGTTAAAAGGAAAACCGCTTTAAGCTTAACGGCAAGTTTGTTAACTGGTGGAAACAAATCTGGTTGGGAATCTTGGAAAGATGTGGATGGAAATGTATTAAATGAATCTAAATATATTCAAAAAAATAAATTTCAATCGGAATAAATTAGAGTGTTAATGTTTTTGAGAAGGTTTTAATTCGAATGAAAATAGATTTGTTACTGAAATAGAAAAATCTAGAAGTATCAAACATACTAGTTGTTATATTGTTAATCATTAGTATGGGTTTGCATGCGAGGTGACAGGATGACTAATGCAGAAATATTTATGGAAAAATATAAGCGTAAGCGTCAGATAAAACAGTGGATTCCAATTCATCAATAAATCTCCGATAATTTTAGTGAATTCAATTAGAGTTTTT
>AUXO013334436.1_pt1 | contig 14884 bp, 12 predicted proteins | sample 768731 | NCBI WGS metagenome assembly AUXO01 (sample SAMN02715735, study PRJNA202380) | gut metagenome | biome: sheep rumen | host: Ovis aries | place: New Zealand: Palmerston North | reverse complement strand
ATGCGATAGAGTTCCTTGAAGTTGTTGTAGCCACGGTCAAAGATGTAGTAGGCGCCTGTCTCAATGGGGATTTCCTTCATCGCCTTGGAGTCATGAACGGACGCCGTGGTGATATGGAAGAAGGCTGGAATTTTGGTTGCAAAGATACAAAAATCAAGTCCGTTGACTCAAAAAAACTCTGTAACTGACTATATTTCAATTATTTCAAAGAACGCTTAGCTATTTTTAGTGGACACCAATGAATAACTAATTATTTTCAAACACAAAGGCACTGAATAACAGAAAACTTATTTACATTATTTCTCCTAGCGTTATTATCTATATAAACTCAGTGTCTTTATGACTCCAAAGAAGAAATATCAATTTGTAGAACTTATGTTCAAATTATTCTTATTCATGTAGCATAGAATATTATAAACATTGGTTTTAACATGCCAGAAGTAATTTCATCCAACAAGACCATAGCTAAAAATACAGGTTTTTTATATGCTCGAATGCTATTCAACCTTGTTGTCTCACTCTTCACCTCAAGAGTGAACCTTCAAGTGTTAGGTATTGAGGACAATGGAATTTACCAGGTTGTTGGAGGAGTTATAGCTTTTTTCACTTTTTTAAATGGCTCTCTTGCGGGAGCTACTTCTCGCTTTATAGCATCTGAATTAGCACATGGCATAACAGAAAAACTGAAAAAAACTTTTGGTGCTGCACTCACAGTTCATATTATTGCGGCTTTACTATTGTTAGTATTAGGAGAAACAATTGGCTTATGGTTTGTAATGAACAAACTTGTAATACCTGAATCCCGAATGTATGCCGCATTGGTTGTTTATCAGTTCACTATCATTGGTTCTGTTATTTCATTGCTTCAAATTCCATACAATGCATCAATCATAGCCCATGAAAAGATGAATGCATTTGCTTACATTGGAATGTTAGATGTGATACTAAAATTAGTTGCATGCTATCTTCTATATATTATACCATTTGATAAACTGATAACATACGGAGCATTAATCCTTATATTCTCGGCTCTTATTCAATTTATTTATTTCATCTATTGCAAACATCATTTTGAAGAATGCATATTTAGAATAGAACGTGATGGAACCATCATTCGCCCAATGCTATCTTTTTCTGGTTGGGACATGTTTAGCAATTTTAGTTTAGTTGCAAAAAATCAAGGTTCTAACATTCTTCTGAACATGTTTTTTGGTGTTGCTCTTAATGCAGCCTGTGGCTTTTCGAATATAGTATATGGGGCTATCTCGGGTTTTTCTAAAAATTTTATGATGGCGGTAAGACCACCATTAGTAAAATCATACACTATTGGAGATCATTCAAGAATGCAACAACTTATGATTAATGGAGGAAAATTCTCTTTTTGTCTGATGTTGTTATTATCTACGCCATTCATATTTGAGAGTGATTTTATCATTGATTTATGGTTAAAAACACCACCTCCATTTACTTCCATTTTTTGCACTCTCCAACTTATTACTTGCATGATTAGCGTTATGTATTTACCTGTGCTTTTTGGAATCCAAGCCACAGGAAAGAACAAATATGCTTGTATTTGCGAAGGGATTTGTTTTCTATCTATTTTACCCCTATCATATATTCTATTCGAAGTGGGATTCAATCCTTTGGTTCCATTTATTATTACAATAATTGTTGAATTAATAAAATCCAATGCATATCTTATTTTTTTAAAAAGAAATATGCCCCAATATCAAGTTCCATTATTTTTCAAACTATGTGTACTTCCTTGTATTGCTATAGCCTTGTTAGTTCTTGGTATTACTTATTCCGTATTTCTCTTTTTCGGAGAGTCTAGCACAATACGATTCTTATGTGTCTGCTCTGTTTCCACTATCACTGTCTTGTATTTTACTTACTTCATTGCCTTAGACGAATCAAAAAAGACTATAGTGAAAAGTATAATAATTAATATTTTCAAAAGATTTAAACTGTCCTTTAAAAATTAAATTTTGAATTATTCTCAATTCATTGTGATTAAACGAACAATTCGGCTAATAAACCATTCTTTGCTATAAATTATAATTTATGCGTTTTGTGTTTGGAATATAACCACTGCAATTATTTACAAACTACTATGGACATTGATTTCATCATCTTTTGGGTTGATGGTAATGACCCTGAATGGCAAAAGAAGAAAGCACAATATAAAGGAACAGAAGTTCAAAACTCCAGTACTCGTTTTCGAGATTGGGAGATATTGAAATATTGGTTTCGAGCTGTGGAGAAATATGCGCCTTGGGTGCATCAGATTTACTTTGTTTCGGATCATCAGATACCAACATGGATGAATCTACAGCATCCAAAACTTAGTTTTGTTGATCACAAAGATTTTATTCCCGTAGAATTCTTACCCACTTTTCAAGCAAACACCATAGAAAACAACTTATATCGAATAGAAGGACTCTCGGAACACTTTGTCGTCTTCAACGATGACATGTATATTAATGCGCCCATCAAACCAGATTATTATTTCAAAGAAGGAATGCCCTGTGATGCTCCCTTCGAGCATGTTTTTACTCCTCGCTGTTATTTTCCCGATATTGATGGGTGGGGTATAAATATTATGGAATTTTGTGACACCCAAATTATCAATGCCCATTTCAATAGAAAAGAAACAGTGAAGCAAAATAAAAAAGCTTGGTTGGGTAGTTATCTTGGCTTCAAATACCAATTGCAAGCATGGCTCATCAGTTTATTTCGTCGTACTGAATTTCAACATTTTTATACACCTCATAACGAGAAAGCTTTTCTGAAATCTGTTTATCAAGAATTATGGGATTTAGAACCTGAATCTCTCAAAAAAAGTTGTTCAAAGTTCAGAGAGGATTTAAGTATTAACAATTATGTATTTAGATATTGGCAACTGGCATCTAATCGATTCTATCCTGTTAATCAATTGGATCTGAAAAAAGTGACACAATTAGAACCCAATAGCTTGCAAGATGTTGAGGAAAAGTTATTTGATTTGAATATTAAATCTTTGTGTATTAATGACTCTTCTCTTTGCTCATACGAAGATTACGAAAGATTGAAGCCACTCGTGAAATCATTGTTTGAAAGAAAATTTCCAAAGAAGAGTAGTTTCGAGAAATAACTAAAATATGACATTCTCAAAAAACGATACAATGGCAATGAAAGGCGTTGCCATTCTTTTTATGATTTGGGGGCATCTCTTCAACAACATGTCATTGATGGAGAATGTTGTTCCTTTATTAAAGATTCATGATGAAAATATAGAATACCTCATTAGTTTTGCTGTTAATCCTGTACAATTTTTTCTATTTCTTAGTGGATACGGCTTATATCTTTCATATTTATCAAGAAAAAGAAATAACACAAAGCGTATTATGAGGCTTTATCTTCATTATTGGATTGTTTTAGCCATCTTTGTCAGTTTGGGTGCTTTTATTGTAGGAAAAGAACAACATCCTGGTTCCATCCAAAAATTATTGCTAAACATTACAGGATTACAGACCTCATACAATCATGAAATGTGGTTTTTATTTCCATTTTGCGTAATAGTACTTTTATCTGAATATATCTTCAATATTTTTGAAAAGATGAACTCAGTAAAGGTATTCATTCTTTCATTTGGTATATACATGTGCGTAAGACTTGCCAGCCGATTTGATGCTTCATTACTAAACGATTTTATATTATTAAAGCAAATTGACAACATTCATGTCTATTAAAAAGCCTACCATTATAAATAAGTTTTTTGAAAATCTTGGAAAAAGAAGCTCAAGCATTTGGTTTTGCCATACATATTTCTGTTATTACTTTTTTCATGACTTTATATATAGTTTTAAGTATTCCATACTCATTTTCATTGTTTTACTATGTGTTTCGTATGCTACAGCAATATGCATAGTTTATTTAAATAAAAAAGTTCAAAAGATTGCTTTTTCCTAATAGTCTGTCCTTTTTATTGCATTCAGATTCTCAGCAAAACAGCAACTAAGAACTTTCAGAAATCAATTGGCAGCTATCTAATGACAAAAAGAGGAAAAGTTATTTGAATTGATTATTAAATCTTTGTATATTAAAGACTCTTCTCTTTGCTCATACGAAGATTATGAGCAAATGAAACCGAAGCTTATAAACATGTATGAAAGGAAATAATCTCAAAAGAGTGCGTTTGAACTATAATAGAACTACTTATTCATGAAAACAGATATTATTATTCAAATAAATATGTTTTCTATTTCTTTTTGATATTTTAGTTTATACATGTATAATAACAATATTCTTTCTCGAACAATTACTTTTCTACGGTTTCCAATGATTGTTGCAGTTGTTTTGCTTCATACAATCATTGTTGATCAGAATAATTTTGGTGTTGTGCAAGTGCCACATGGGAAATATCCTATTTTTGATATTTGCCAATATCTTTTACAAAGAGATTTAGGAGATATTGCAGTACCTTTGTTCTTTTTCGTTTCGGGTTTTTTATTTTTTTACAAGGTCGATGTTTTTAACTGGAACACATATTCAAAAAAAATAAAAAAAAGAGTCCATTCCTTATTGATTCCTTATTTGATATGGAATACATTATTTTTATTGTTTATTGTTTTCTGCTATTATTGCTTTCCGTCTATTGTTAATTCCTTTCATTCGCTATTGTCTAAATTCAATTTTATTTATTTTGTAAAATCATATTGGAATGTTTATTCAGGTCCTATTCTGGCTCCAATGTGGTTTATCCGAGATTTAATGGTTTTAAACCTATTTACTCCTTTTATTTATTTGCTAATAAAAAAAACCGATTTTCTCATAGTTTTTCTTGCAGCTATTCTATTTATTAGTGGTTGGAAATATACATTACCTGGAATTGGTGGACGTATTTGGTTACCATATATTTTAGGGGCTTATTTTAGTATAAATAAAATGAATTTTTTGAATGAATTTTACAAAATAGAAAAAACACTTTATTTCTTGTGTGTAATGTTCATTCTTCTTGATGTTTTATTATTCCACTTTGGAAAGCAAATAGTATATATTAATCATACAGCCATCATTTTAGGGATTATCTGCGTGCCATTAATGGTAGCAAAATTAATAAACAAAAACATCATCCATGAGAATTCTTTTTTAGCGACTGCCTCGTTTTTCGTATTTGGATTCCATATGTTTTTCATAAATATATTTAATAAATCTTGGGTGTTTTTTCTTCATGTTAACACATTCACTGCTATATTCGTACAGATATTCATACCTATTTTAGTGAGCATAGTCTGTGTAGGTGTATATATTCTATTAAAAAAGATTATGCCAAGATTCTCAAATCTTTTGGTTGGAAACAGACAATTATAAGATTTCTACTTTTTTATGAATTTAAACAGAATACTGATTAAGGTAAAAGATGTTTGCATTCGCGAACCTTTAGAAATATTCAAAAGATATAATCCTCACCAACAACATAATAAGAAAGACAAAACAACATATATCTTCATGGTGGATGGTACTCGTCCACATGGAGGCATGTTTGATCGAATTAAAGGAATTTTATCCACCTATGCTGTAGCCATGTCTTATGATGCATCGTTCAAGATTTATTTTAAACATCCTTTTGATTTGGAAAAATATCTCGAACCCAATTTGTATGATTGGGCAAATTGTACTCCCATTTATCAATACCCACAATCACGACCGCTCATCATGTATGGTGAGTGCTTCCACCCTGAACGATTACTGAAGAAGAGGACTGGTGAGATACACGTCTATTATGGTTTTGATTCGTTAGATGTTATAAACAAGCGATTTGGCACCCATTATGTTTTTGGTGATTTGTATCAAGAATTATTCAAACCAACTCCTTATATACAGCAATATATTGATGCCTATAAAAAGGAGATTGGCGGAAAATATGTAGCATGCCATGTACGTTTTATGAATTTATTAGGAGAGCAAATTGAAGCTGTAAGTGGTGGATATAAGATTTTGCCTGATGCAGAAAAAAACGACTTAATGAATTCTGTAGCCAAACGAATCCAACAGATTTCGGATACACATAAAGATTGTCGCATCATGCTTGCCACGGATAGCAATAAATTTTCAGAACAGATGAAGAACAGAATGCCATCCATTTATGTTGTTCCTGGAACGGTGAAACATGTGGATACTGCTGGCGATACCTCTGATGAAGAAAACATCAAATTATTTTTAGACTACTATTTGATTAGTGATGCAGAGAAGGTTTACAGTATCGTTGGTGGCCCTTTATATCCAAGTCAATTTCCTAAATACTCAGCAAGGATTGGTAAAGTACCTTACGAGCATGTCTGGGCAAATGGATATGATAGCTCTGAATGGATTGTACAATGACAAGTTATGACAGGGAAGACAAACGACCGATTTTCAATTATTGAATTATTGAGGATTTTTGTCATTTCTGAGGTTCTATTTGGTCATCCTATTCTTTTTTATACCATGTTCCATATCATTTGTTCATTGACAGAATAAGATTATATAACTGGAAGAAAGTGATTTCTTTTTATTAAATTATTCACTTTATGTTCATCTATTTTCTTGTCTTTATTGTTGCGCTTATCTATTTAATGATAAGTACAAAAGCACCAAAGTCACAAGGCTTGTTGGCTGTTTTTCTTACATATTTAGCTATATTTATAGGATTAGGTGATATGATAGGTGGATACGATAGATACATCTATGGAGAGGCTTTCGACTATATTGCTGATTGCAGAAAAGATGGAAAAATTAGCAATGCTCTATATCTGGTAAATGGTAGTGAATATGGATACTTTTTGTGGCAAGTGATTGTCTCATTTTTCACTTCGAACAGATATATATTTATATTATTATCGTCTGTACTCATGTATGTTCTGTATTTTTTTGCCATCAGGCAATATACAAAGAATTATCCTTTGGCATGCATTGTGTTTTTAGGAATTTTTTATTATTTCACGATGACCTATTTACGTCAGGCCATAGCAGTGGGATTTGCATGGTTAGCCGTCAGATATATTTGGGAAAGGAAACCTTGGCATTTCTTTGGACTCATGTTGTTGGCATTTTCTTTTCACAACTCGGCTGCTATCTTTATGCCTATGTACTTTTTACCTTTTAAGAAATTTTCTCCTCAATCCATCATTTGGGTTCTTTTGGGTTGCCTCATCATTGGCATGACGCCAATTCCAAGCTTTTTAATGAGCAGCGCTGGAGATGCTACAGGAATGGAAAGACGAACAGCTTCATATTCCGGACAGGAAATGGTAGGATTCCGATTTGAATATTTATTAGAAGCAGTCTTTTTCTCCGTCGTTTTTTTCATTAATTACAAGATGATTCCTAAGACCAAACATGCATTGACATTCTTGAATATGTCTTTTGTTTTCTGTGGAATTCTGCTTGTTTTTATTCGATTTGGACAAGGAGGAAGATTTGGATGGTATTATTTTATAGGAATCATCTATATGTTAACAACCCTTTCCACCATTAACAAAGCTATAAAATGGATGAAGCCATTCACTATCTTGTTAAGCTTTATCTTATTTTTAAGAGTTACATTAGCATGGAGTGGACTTCTTCTTCCCTATAAAACTTTTCTTACAAACGGACTTCCAAGTGGTGAAAGATGGATTTATGAAAGAAATGAATATGATGCAAACTATACTTTGGATAAATTCTATCGTTAATAATAGGCTTATAAAATCATAATGGGAAAACAAATCTTATTCATCATTGGGATTCTTGATTCAGGCGGGGTGTCAAAAAGTTTGCTTAGTCTATTAAACGTGATTGATAAAACGAAATATGATATTTCCTTATTAGTCATAAATGATAAAGGAAGCTTTCAGAGCCAAATACCCACCAATGTCCATATTATTAGTGACGCAAGACTAACGGCACTATTAAGTGGGCCAGCAGGAATTATATCTCTCCTCAAAACTGGGCATTTGATATTGGCTTTAGGTTTACTGATCAAGTGTGTACTGTCTGTTTTCAGCAAAGGATATGCAGGACTATTTTTATCGAAACTAATGCCTCGTGTAATCAATCATAATTATGACCTTATTGTTGATTATAATGGTCAACAAGATCTTTATTACATGGTTGACAAACTAAAAGGAGATAAGAAAATTTCTTTTTTTCATAGTGACTATAGGAAATGGAGATATTATGAAAAAGTTGACAGGAAATACTATGACAAAGTAGATGGTATTTATACCATTTCGAATGTCTGCGTTGAGGCATTAAAAGAAGTGTTTCCAGAACATGCTCATAAAGTGAGATTGATGGGAAATATCACTTCTCCATTATTAATCAATAAACTTGCCCAAGAAACGATTCCAATTAAGCGAAACCATCAATATGTTTTTGCCTCACTTGGGTATGTAAGCAAAAATAAAGGCAGTGAAATTGCCATGGAAGTGGCTCGATTGCTCAAAGATGACCAAATTGACTTTGAGTGGTGGTTTATTGGGAAAATGTTGGATGATATGGACTATAATGGATTTGTCAAACAACACCATTTGGAAGAAAACATTAAATTCTTAGGGGTTCAATCCAATCCTTATCCTTTTTTGAAAGAGGCTGATATTTATGTACACCTTTCTAAATTTGAGGGAAAATCCATTGCACTTGATGAAGTGAAAATATTATGTAAACCAGTGGTTGTGACGAATTTTTCTACGGTTCATGATCAATTTGAAAACGGAGTCAATGCCAGTATCTGTGAGATGAATGCAACAAGTGCTTATAAAAGAATCATAGGACTAATAGAACATTCTGAGATAGCTAAGAGATATTCAGATTATTTGGCAGAGCACATTGTTGATAACAGTAACGAGGTAAACAAACTTTATCAATTGGTGGAATCATGATTATTATAGACCCTCGCATTAAATATAACTATGCCTCTTGGTATTTGTTAGGTTTACGACGTTTGTTTGGTAAAGACCAGATCATTTATGATGTCCATCCATTTATTAATCTTAGCTATTCTAATATCTTACAGCAGAATAGTGGATTGGCTTTTATTTTCAGGAATCAACAAGAAGAACGAAAGATATTCATAGATTTTGAAGATAATGCCAATATCTTTGAAGATAGATATGAATGGTGTGACATTTATGGCAAAGTAAATTGTCGTCAAGAAGATCTTGATAGCCATTCCAAGCTCGTAGTTATAGGACCTGCTTGTGGATTACAAATAGAGAGTATATTATCTGCTATTAAATTGTGCTTTAGCAACTATCTTAAAGGGCATCGATATACTTATGTACCTCTAAGTACCATGTTGCGAGACTATCTTTATACATTTATCCGACGCCGACCTATTGAAAAATATGAGGAACATGCTAAGGTAAAAGATAATTATGTATTCCATGCATCTACACTATGGTACAGCAAGGGAACCATGACAACGACAAATGTTTATCGTGGAGCCTTTTTACGAGCATGCCAAAAAACAAATGTGGATTTGGAGGGTGGATTCTTCTACGTGGATGGACAAGCTGTGTTAGATGAAGCTCCCGACTATCCAAAGTATAAAGAAATATATGGGGATTTGATTTACACGCAAAGGTTATCAATGGATGACTATATCAAAAAAACGAAAGAAAGTTTTGTGGTTTTCAATACACCAAGCGTTTGCGATTGTCATGGTTGGAAATTAGCAGAGTATTTATGTATGGGTAAAGCTATTATTTCCATGCCCCTAACAAGAGAAATGCCTGGAGAGGGATTGGTACATGGTGAAAATGTACATTTCGTGGAATCAACCGATGAAATTTATGATGCTGTTTTAAAAATTAAGAATGATAAAGCATATCAGGAGAAGTTAGAAAGAGGAGCAAGGCAATACTTTAAAAAGTGGTTGGCTCCAGAAGTGGTAATTAATAGATTACTACAATTACAGCACAAATCAGAAAGATAAGAATATAACGGATTATATAAAAAAACAAGTTCTATCGTTATTTTCATAAACAATTATTTCTCATAAAGCGGAATAGTTTTATTTATATTTTTTATTCTTCAAATACATGAGAATTTTATATTTTGATGCAATAAAAGCTTTTGCTATGTTCTTAGTACTACTTGGACATTGTTATCTTTATTTTGATAAAAATCTCGAATCGAGTTGGTATTTACATTCTACAATTTACATGTTTCACATGCCACTCTTTATGTTATTAAGTGGTTTTTTTGCTGAATCGTCTCTTGTGAAATCATTTTGGAGCATGATTCATTCTAAATTCACCAAACTAATTATCCCTGCTTTAACCTCATCCGTTTTTTTTTGTACTTTCTTGCTTATCACGGGCCATACAATGAAAACTATTGAAACTGAATTTATTGGTGGTAATTGGTTTCTAAAAACACTATTTATATGTTATATAATTGCATACATTTCAAATATGTTTTTTAAAAATAATCAACTTGTAGCATTTATTATCTCATGGATTATCCTAATAATCGTTCCTGTATCTTTTTTACAGATAAATTGGATGTATCTTTTTTTTTGGATAGGTATTTTTCTTAGAAAGTATTTTGGAATTATCATTAATCATCAAATGTCCATATTAATACTTTCGATGATTTTGGGAGGTATATGTACATTTATACATTTTTACTTTAAGATACCAAACTATATCGAACTTACCTTTTTAACTTTAACAAGCTCACCTCTATACCACCTTATTCGAATTGTAAATGCATTATCTTGGAGTATTACTATTATTCTTTTGTTTTACAAAATATCTGAGATTTTGGAACATCAGTTAATTTTTAGAACAATAGCTGAAAGTGGTAAGTACACACTGGGAATCTATGTTCTACATCCAATAATTCTAAAACTAATCATCTGTTTTCCTTCAATTGAATGTTCTAGTAGTCTGTTATTTAATTTTCTATATATGCCATTATTAGCTATAGCAATATATATTATTTGTATATTTATTATTAAACTTATAAGTAAAAATTCTTATTGCGATATAATAGCTTTCGGAGGACAATACCATCATTCTAATAAATAAGGACTGCTGAATACATCAGAAGAGCTCCATGATATAGTCCTTAAAACCAAGAACAACATTATTTATCTGGAATAATTGGAAAAGGGAGCAAGAGATTATTACGAAAAATGGTTTGCACCTGAAGTTGTTATAAAAGGTTAGTCTCATGATATCAATCGTTACACCTTCATATAATAGAGCCCATTTGCTTGAAAGACTTTTTGAGTCTCTTTGTCAACAAACTAACAAAGGATTTGAATGGATATTGGTTGATGATGGTAGCACGGATAATACTGAAGAGATTGCCCGCAAACTAAAAGAGTCAAATTCTTATAAAAATGTATTTCCTATCCAATATATCAAAAAGGAAAATGGAGGTAAACACACGGCATTGAACAGAGGTATTCAAGCTGCTCTAGGAGAATTGATTTTGCTATTAGATAGTGATGATTCTTTACCTCCAACTGCTATTGAGACCATTAATCAATATTTTAAGCCAATAAAAGATGATAGTTCTTTTGGAGGTGTTGCTGGATTTATGGCACATCATGATGGAACGGTTATTGGACAATGTACAACAAAAGGAGTAGTCGATGCCAATTCATTGGATTATCACTATCAATATGGTGCATCAGGAGATATGTGCGAGGTATTCAAGACTTCAGTATTAAAAGAATTTCCATTCCCAGAGATTGAAGGAGAAAAATTTGTACCAGAAGCACTTGTTTGGAATAGAATTGCTCAGAAATACAAATTACGTTGGTTTCAGGAAGTGATTTATTATCGTGATTACCTTGAAGGAGGATTGACTGATAAGATTGTCAAAATAAGAATGAAAAGTCCGATTGCCACCACTGCATGCTATCAAGAACTGTGTACTTTCAATGTGCCAATGAAAGTAAAAATCCGTTCTGCTATTAATTATTGGCGTTTTCGACTATGTGGTTCTCCCCATGATTTTCCACAGTTATCTCTAAAATGGATTTGGACGATGCCGATAGGTTGGGTTATGCACTTAAATGATTTGAGAAAACTATGAAAATACTTCATGTCATCACATCGCTCCGTACAGGTGGAGCAGAGCATCTACTTATCGACTTATTGCCTCAATTGCACAAATTGGGGAATGAAGTGGAATTGTTGATTTTTGATGGGAGAAAAACTCCTTTCTTTGAAGAGATGCAGAAGACGGGCATCAAGATTCATGCATTGGGAAATAGTATGTACGATTCTTGTGCTTCGATGAAGATGGTGAAATATGTGAAGGAATTCGATATTGTACACACGCATAACACACCTTGTCAGTATGCTGCTGCAATGGCTAAGTTATTAGCTTTAGGCAGAGGTGGAAAACTTGTAACTACCGAACATAGTTCTAATAATCGTCGCCGTGGAAAATGGTATTTCAAATTGCTTGACAAATGGGTATATAGCATGTATTCAAGTATCATCGTGATTTCGGACCAGCCACGTGAGAACTTAGAGAACTATATCGGTAATCTGAAAACCATTACGACCATCTACAATGGTGTGGATTTATCAAAATTCCAACAAGCAAAGCGAACGAGGGAAGAAGATGGACAGGTGCTCATCACAATGGTGGCAAGTCTGAGTGAAGCTAAAGACCAAGACACGATTATCAAAGCATTGGGTGAGTTGCCTGAGAAATACAGGGTGCAATTGGTGGGTGATGGACCAAGACGAGCAGACCTTGAAGCTTTAGTGGAATCTTTGAAATTAAAGGAACGTGTGGATTTCTTGGGAATCCGCTCAGATATTCCTCAGATATTGGTGAATTCGGATATCAATGTGATGTCGTCACATTGGGAAGGACTTTCGCTCTCAAGCATTGAAGGAATGTCGTGCGGACGACCTTTCATTGCGAGTGATGTGGATGGACTCCGAGAGGTGGTGAAGGGTCATGGGGTTGTATTTCCTCATCAAGATTACCAGACCTTGGCAAAGGAAATCATGCGATTGACGGAAGATAAAGAATACGCTGACCAAATCATTCGCCAATGCCAAGCTAAAGCTGCGGAATATGATATCAAGGTGATGGCTGAGAAGTATAATGCCGTCTATCAAGAACTGTGCTTTAAATAAAGACATAGACGAAGGTGGTCAACAAATGACCACAAATTATTCACATATATATATTTTTATTATCACTATTTTGAATTCATTCCAATCTTTGTGTCCTTTTGTGAATTATTTTAATCTCCACGTCTTTCGTTCAAATATTTATGATTTATGTAGATCCTCGTATACGTTTTAATTATGCCACCTATTATATTAAAGGCGTGGAGGATGTAATGGAGGAGAAAGTACTGTTTTCCACAGAACCGTTTCAGAATCTTCGCTGTGAAAAATGGTATGAATACTTTTCGGGAGTACCGATGATTGTGGATGGAAAGAAAGTCTTCATCGATTATTGTGATTATGAATTCATTGTGGAGGATCGATATGAATGGTGCGACATATATGCCAAGGTGAACTGCACGGAAGAACAGCTGAAGGAACACACGAAACTAATGGCGATTGGTCCTGGATTTGGGATTCAGCTCTATTCTCCCATGAAAACCCTATGGAAGGGTTGGAGGACCTATCAGGCATGCAAAGGACACATGAGCATTTCTAACCGCGAATTTTTCGGCAATTATGGTTATAGCTTTATCCGCAGGAGGAAATTAGAACGCTATGAGCAAGGAGGGGAAGAGGTGGACAAGAACTATGTGTTTCATGCCTCGGTCCTCTGGAACAAAAAACTACAAGATCAAACGACGAATGCTCAACGTGCTGCTTTCCTGAAAATCTGTAAGGAAACAGGATTGCAAGTGGACGGAGGATTAGTCTATTTGAAAGACTCGGGAGGAGAACTGAAGAATTACGCTAAATATAAGACGAAATATAAGGATTTCCTCATTGAGAAGCGTATCAGTCCTGATGAATACATTAAGAAAACGAAACGCAGTCTATGTGTGTTTAATGCTCCATCGGTGGGGTTGTGTCATGGATGGAAATTAGCAGAATATCTCTGCATGGGGAAAGCGATTATTTCTGTTCCATTAACAAGGGCACTCCCGGCTCCTATTGAAGGAATGCACATAGTGAACAATCCTGCTGAATTGAAAGAAGCAGTGGAAGAAATCAGAACTAACGATGCTCTGAGAAAGGACATGGAACAGGCTTCAAGGGAATACTATGAGAAGTGGTTAGCTCCGAAGGCTGTGATGAAACAAGTGCTGCAAGCAACCTTTTAACGAAAACGAATTGAGTCAACAACCTTTAGCTCGGCGTAGCCAAATTAACACAAAAGAACACAAATAGTTTTATTGTCACAAAGAAGAACGAAAGACGGAGAATCACGATAATGAAGACAATGGAAAAGAAAAAGCTAATAAGAACTTCTACAATACCCATGTCGCTCGACATTTTTTGCAAAGGACAACTAAAAATGTTCAACGAACATTATGAGGTGGTAGCAGTGTCATCTCCTGATAAGGAACTGAAATGGATTGAGGAACGAGAAGGAGTGAGAACTATACCACTGAAAATGGAAAGAAATATTGCACTTTGGACAGACATTAAGGCGTTATGGAAAATGATTAAGGTAATCAAGAAAGAAAAGCCTTATATTGTTCATTCCATGACTCCGAAAGCGGGACTGATTTCTATGTTAGCTGCTAAGATTTGTGGAGTTCCTGTGAGAATGCACACTTACACAGGCTTGGTATTTCCTACCACCACAGGTATGAAGCAAAAGATTCTGATTTGGATGGATAAACTGCTCTGTGCTTGCGCTACTTACATCAACCCAGAAGGACAAGGGGTGGCAAACGACTTGAAAAAGTTCAAGATTACAAAGAAAC
>AUXO018574346.1_pt1 | contig 14885 bp, 24 predicted proteins | sample 768731 | NCBI WGS metagenome assembly AUXO01 (sample SAMN02715735, study PRJNA202380) | gut metagenome | biome: sheep rumen | host: Ovis aries | place: New Zealand: Palmerston North | reverse complement strand
AAGAATGTTTCAACCGTTTTGATGGTTTCCTCAAAATTGTTGTTGTCAAAACATCGTGGAATTGTGTTGTTTGCACCTTCGCTAAGCAATTTTTTTTTGAATTCATCAACTTCAATCAATTTTTCGATTGTCATTTTTTGAAATTTTATGTCATTTTGGGTGTGTGTGTCATTTTTGTCATTTTCCTTCGCGCGCGGTAACACACACTTCTCTTTCTCTATCTCTTTTTCTCTATATATATTATGTGAGGATGTCATTTTTGTGTCATTTGATGTCATTTGAATGTCATTTGATGTCATTTTGTCATATGACATGTCATTTATTTTTTGTGATGTCATTTGTGTTTCTAAATCTTGCAATCTTTTGACTTGTGCCGTAGTTCTGGGGTCTTGTTCGCCATATTTTTTTTTGTAATTTGAAATATTTTGCATAATTAACCTCCTTTTTTTTCTGTAAATTTGGATGTCATATGACATGTCATTTAATGTCATTTTTGATGTCATTTGGTTGTCATTTAGTGTCATTTTTGATGTCATTTGGTTGTCATTTAGTGTCATTTTTGATGTCATTTGGTTGTCATTTAGTGTCATTTTTGATGTCATTTTTTCCGTTTGGAGTTTTTGGTCACTTTTTATCAAAAAATTGTCATTGTAGTTTGACATTGAAACTATATTAAAATTTTTGTCCAATTTGCCAACTTTTACAAAAAGTTTATTTACTTCACTTATAAAGTTTTCAAATTTTGAAAATTCCTTTAACTTCGGGTTCTTTTCAAGCAATGTTTGATATTGATATTTTAGGCCATTAATTTTTGATACAAATTCAGAGCCCTTTACGCACTTTGTTTTTTTTTGCTTTGCCAATGTAAAGTATTCTTCCCATATAAACATTATAAATATACCATCAACATAAATATTATTGTATTGTTTTAAATAATCGGCAATATACATCCAGTCGGTACTTTTGCTTAAAGTATCACTTCGCGGTGTCCAATTCTTTGCTATTATCATTTTATACTATAAAACTTGCTATATCTTTTTTTACAATTTTTATAATTACAAAAAAAGTCATTTCGCATAAACAATTTCATAAACAAAACCATTTTTGTTATTCTCCATTATAGCGTTGTTCTCTATTATGGCATCTCTTAACTCCAATATCGCTTCTGTGTTATCTTGTGTTGCTTTTAGTCCTGTAGAACAAATACTACATAAAAAAATAACAAAACAGCAAAACAACAAAGCCGAAATAATACTTATCCAAGATAAAGCATTTTCTTCCCAGAACTCTTTAATTTTTTCAACAACCTTCTTCATAAATAACTAAAAACAACAACTAAATACTATTGCACCTATAAACACAAATCAAAATGAATAACACCCAGAACAATGTAAGGAACAAAGAACTGAAATACTCCTTTGCTTTTCTTTTCAAAACTCTATCATTTATTTTCCCCATACAAAAAATCTAAAAAACATACAACAACACAAACAAAAATCAACGACAGATCCATCAACATATGTTTGGTTCTTTACCTCATATATTAAAACGGTATATCGTCATCCACTATTTGTTGTTCTGTTGTATTTTTATCTATTGTTGGTGTCTCTGTTGAATAATTTGAAAACTTTGAATTCTCTTCATTGTTGTCTTTTGAATATTCAACAATTTTTACACAATTCCCATCAATAATTTGATATTCAAAATTCTCATAAAATTTATGCTCTTTGTCTTCATTGTCTTTTATGGTTTCTGGATGATATTTTTTTAAATCGCACAAACCCGAAAAATGTGTTGCACCTCCTTCAATTTGTTTTTGAAATTTATTTGCTAATTTTTCATTCCAACAAACCATTTTTTGTTGTTTATATCTTGGCGAATAATTTCCGTCTTCTCCTTTTACTTGTATAGTTGTTGTTGTATAAAACACATAATTAGCAAAACTGCCATCATCCTTTTTTGTATTTATATGTGGAAGTAAAAAGTTTTGGTTTTCATTTTTCACTTCTACTTTTATCTTCGCACAATTAAAAATTGATAACTCAACACTCATAACATTCAAAATAAAACATCATTCTTCTGTTTTTTTACAATCTTCATTTTCATTATTTGCTTTTTCTTTCAGAAGAACGTCCCCTTGTATTTTTGCATCGTCAAAACCTTTTTTGAAATCTTCCACAACGTTTGTTGTTGCAATTACAACACCTAACTCATCGCCAGTTGTTATTTTAGCATTTGGATTATAATAAGTAATATGAAGTTTGCGTTTGTCGTTGTCAATTATGTTAACGGTTCCGTTGACAAACGCGCCTCTGTCAAACTTGTCTCCAATATCCGTGAATAACAATTCTAAATTGTTTACGAAAATCTTCTTAACGTTTGCAATGATATTACTGCTATCTTTTTTTTCTTTTTTTTCGTCCTCTTGTTTAGAAATACTTTCAAAAAGTTCGTTTCTATATTTTTGTTTTTGTTCTTTAATTGAAAATTGTATATTCGCAGTAATTGTTCTTTTAATTGTCTCTTTTTGTTTGTCTGTCAATTTAACACTTTCATCAAACATTTCACCATAATCAAGCTTCTTTTCCAAATCTTCAATAATGTTTTCAGCGATTTTATAGCTGTTAACAAAAGAAAAATACAAATCAAAAATTTCCTGTGCCATTTTTGACGACCTTTCCTCAACTACTGATTTTACATTATCAGTAACTTTAATTTCACATTCCTCAATCATAAAAAAAATAAATACAAACAAATACTAACCAGACTGCGATGCACCCGGATTAGTATTCACAAGGCCATTTTCAACAAGAAAATTTAGCACTTTATTCCTCCAAACGCCTTTTATGTCTTTGTTGGATATATTCCATCTTGTGTTTAAATCATTTTGGCTGTCTTCAAGTTCAAAAAATAGTTCGCCACAATCTTTCGCCAATGACAACTCATAATAACGCAGTTTTGGTTTTTGATAATTCTTGCTTCCGGTGATTTTATAATTTCCATTGTGCTTTTCAAATTTAACAATGTTAAAACCTAAACCTTCAATTCTGTTTTTCCAATAATCAAGATGTGAATAAATTAAATCATTCATATAAACAACACTCAAGCTCATCAATTAAATAATGATTGACTTTTATTTTACAAAAATTAACCTTTTCCATATATGTCTTCAATATTTACAGCATATTCACCCATGTTTTTTGTTTTTTCTATGATTTTATTTGCTGTTTTTGTCCCACAATGTTTCTTTCCATTTATTATTAGAGACAAAAATGATTTATCAATCTCTAATTCTCGTGCAACTTCGTATAAACCATTATATCCACTCGTTGCAGCATATACTTTTAATTTATGTTTTAATATATTATTGACCATTTTTTTACTTTTTTTCACGAGTAAAAAAAAAGTAAAAATAAAAGTCAAGTTTTTTTAAAAAAATATGAGCAATAGTTCTATTTTAAAAAAAATAATGGAAAGAAATGGCTACAATGTTAGTGATTTTGCCAAACTCTTAAATGTTAGTAGACAAACTTATTTTAATTTATCAAAATCAAATAAACCATTGAAAAAAAAATACATTGAAAAAATCAAACATTTGCTAACACAAGAAGATATACAAGAAATGCAAAACACTGCTATCAGTTTTACAAACTCCATAATAAACCAAAATCAAAACAACTGCACAAATTATAATAATACACAAATATCACAACAAAACCAAAATAATATAAATTTGCCAAATATAACTTGTTTAACAGACGAGATGGAGCCTTCAATACATATAAATGACATTTTGTATTATGATGAAAATGACAAAAACATTACAACACAAAAAAAGATTTTCATTATTACAAATACAAGTGGTGACGATTTTATCAGAACAATTTACAAAAATATGGAAGGTAAAACTATAATAGAGGCAGAAAATGAAAAATACAAATCGCTCACAAGAGACAATCTTGATGGTTTTGTTATTAAGGGGAGGGTTGTTTATATTTTGAAAAATGTGTAATCAAAATCACCATCTTGCTAAAACCACTATATTTTCATAAGAATAGCAAATGGGTTGAAGCGAGTAAGGTTGTGAAGAAGGAGGGGAAGTGGTTTATTTAAGATTGATATGAGTGAAGAAGAATTACAATTATTGATTTATCAATGTCAAAACGGAAGCAATGTTGAGTTGAAGTGTTTTGATGGAAATACGTTGTGGGCTACAAGAAACCAAATAGCGACATTATTTGATTGCACAATAAATAATATTGATTCACATGTTAAAAATATTTTAGCAACAAATGAATTAGATGAAAAAGCAACTATCAAGAAATTCTGGGTAGTTCAAAAAGAAGGTAAGAGAATGGTTCATAGAGATGATTTATTTTGCAAACTGGTTTGGCGGCTGTGAGAATAAGAGAGTTTATTATAAGTGTTTGGTTGGTTAGTGATATGACAGGTAAAGAATTGCAAGTTTTTAATGTAAATGGCATAAAGGTAAATTATAAAATAATTCACGAACAATATTATATTTGTATTAGTAATTTTATTGCAAATGAAGAACATCCAGAAGATATTATTAGAGGTTGGATTAGTAATAAAAACACAATAGAGTTTTTAGGGTTATGGGAACAACAAAATAATTCAAATTTCAAACTGGGTGAATTCACCCAGTTTAGAGAAAATGCTGGGAGCAATAAATTCCATTTAAGACCTCAAAAGTGGATAAATACAACAAATGCAATAGGTTTAAAAAGTAAAGCAGGAAATGGTGGCGGGACATATGCACACGAAGATATAGCATTAGAATTTGCAAGTTGGTTAAGTCCTGAATTCAAATTATATTTAATAACTGAATTCAAAAGATTAAAACAAAAAGAAGCAGAAGAACAACATAAACTTGAAGAATGGCAACAAAATAGATGGCTGACAAAAATAAATTACAAACTTCATACTGATGCTATAAAATATAATATTTTACCGATTTCAAATGCTCCAAAGCAATATGAAGGTTGTATTTATGCAAGCGAGGCAGAAATGTTAAATAAAATAGTATTTGGTATAACTTCAAAAGAATTTAAAGAAAAACATCCAACCATTGCAAAAAAAGGAAATATGAGGGATTTTGCTGAAAAAAAAGTATTAGTTATTATAACAAACCTTGAAAGTGCTAATGCTAAAATGATAAGAGAGGGTTTTGTTAATCAACAAGATAGATTTTACAAACTATTGAAACAAGCAAACGATGAAAAAAAATCTTTTGGAATAACTGATAATAATTTATTTCAACATAATTTATTTGTAAGTTTAGATAATAAAGAAGAACATATAGACAAATTACAATATATACAAGAAAGCATTGCAAACAAACAAGGAGACATAGATTTTATACAAAACATCAAACAAGCACAATTAGATTTACCAGAAAATGATAAACCAGAAGATATAATTGCACCATTTACAAGAGAGTTTAAGAAAAAATAATTATCTTTGAAATTAAACAATTTTGGATCAGTGGGAGTCGGGTTTTTCATTAAATGACTTGCTGTTATACAAATATGACTGGCACATCAATTCACTTTAATTCCCTGTAATTCCACCAAATTAGGGGGTCTGGCAACGTATTTATTTCATATAAACCGGCCGAATTTGTCCGATTTGAAACAAAAATACTAATTTTTTCAACAAAAAAACAAAATTATAAAAAAAATTTTCACCAGTTTTGTGCCGTAGAAATGTGGCTTTGTTTTGTTTTGTGAAAAAAAGTAAAAAAAAAGTAAAAATAAAACTTGACTATTATTTTACTTTTTTTTATATTATTACCGAAATCAGCAAAAAACAATTTTTGTTGTTTTCATTTATTGTTTTTTTTTATTGTTATGAGCAAAGAAGGAAAAATTTATTTAATTAGTGTAATTCTTGGTGCTTTAGTTGGTTTAGCAAGTTGTTGCAATGTGGCAACGAAAATGTGCTCCACTTGTATAAATACCGCAACACCGGAAGGAAAACAGCAGATATTATTGCTTAGCCAAATCGAACAAGTTGAAAACACAATATTACAGGAATTGAATGATTACAAAAATAGGAGCAGGTCAATCCAAAGGCAATTAAAGCAAATGAATAAGGATGTAATTATACATTTAGAAATGGTTGAGAGGTAGTTTTATGGTTAGTAGTATGGTTAGAATTGATAAAAATGGTTTTTTACAAGTTGAATATGATATTGGCATTCCGGTGTCAAATACATATCTTGGTTTGAAATTAGGCAAAGGTCTATTGGCAGTCGGCAAAAATCAAGAAGCAGTTGTTGAATATGATAAAGAAAATCAACAATGGAACGTTGTAGCAAGAAATGAAATGTGTAAATTTAGTGATTATGTGGAAGTAATGAAAAAGTTAAATGGTATGAATGAAAAATGTGAAAAGGCAATGTAATTTTATGTGTGTTTTTATGGCTAATTTTGAGGAATTAAAAAATGATTTTATTAAAAGCCAAGCAAGCAAATTTGGATTAAAGCCAATTTATCTTAATGTTGTAAAAACAGGTTTGATAGACTACGAGCTAAGAGAATTTGCTAATTTATTAGATGAAAATTGTGTTTGGAATTACCAATTGTTTAATAAGTTCGCAAATGCTTTAATTGGTGATTATTGCTTCAACAACCCTGAATATTTACAAGAAAATCAATTTACAAATGAGGAGTATGACAGATTAGAATTAAATTGTTTGGACGATGATTTGTATATAACTTCAAAAAGTTATAATAGTTGTGATATTGGTATAGACCCGTTGTCAGATCTTGATGACAGAATTAAATTCTGGGAGAAGGAAGCAAAGCCGGATTGGATAGAGCAACAACGGAAATTACGCCATATACCAGAAGATAAAATTGATAAAAATACACATTTCAATTTTAGTTGCCAAATCGTCAAACAAGATGGAAAATATGTTTTGTCATATGACATTTTAAACGACAAAGGGAGCTTTGAATTTGAAAGCTCAACCGGTGATTTAGACGGCACATTTAAGGCAATAAAAGATGAAATAGTAAAAATAGTTGAAAAGGAATTAGTTTTGTTATAGTGTTATGATTAAATTTGAAGCTGAAAAGTATAAAACATACAAACCAAGAGACGACAATGCTTGGAAGAAAAAAAGAACTGATTTTATTAGTGCAACTAATGTCAGTTTTGCTTTAAGGAATTTCTGTAAAGACGAAGATTATAAGAGTGTCTGTAAATTGTATGATTTCTACAACGAGACACCTTATCAGTTTTATGTTGAAAAAACAATGACCGATCAACAATATAACTTGTGGGAATACTTTTTGAAGGAAGCAAGAAAAACTTTATTTGATGCAAGAGAATATGGCAAACAACAAGAAGAAAATGTAGCGAATAATTGCTTTGAATTACTAAAAGAGCAAGACAATACTTTTATTGATGCCAAACTTGTAGCAAATGGCAAGACAATATACTATCTTGAAGGAGAGGTTATAAGTGCAACACCTGATTATATTATTGAAAAAGCAAATGGAGAAAAAGTATTATTGGAGTGTAAAACTTACAGCGAAAGTGGCGATGAAGAGTATAAAAAGAGTAAAAAGGAAGATTTAATAGAGAAATACAAACTTCAAGTAATCACTCAAATGCTTTGCTCTGGTATTGAAAAAGGATATATCGGTGTTCAAACGCATAAAGGAGATGAAATAACTGGTTATGAAATTTATGAAATTGATTATCCGGATGAAATTATAACAGAAATTCAAGAAAATATCCTCCAATCAAGCAGAGATTGTAAAAAGTGGTTAGATGACATTGAAAATAATGTTGAAAAAATAGGACCAAACTTTGAAAACAAAAATGATTTGGTGCTATACAATATAGTCCAAAACTCATTGCCACAATTATTAGAGCAGTATTTTCAAAATGAGAGTTTAATTAAACAACTTGATGATTTGGAAAAACAAAAAAAGATAAATGTTGATTTAATCAAAGCAACGGCCAAATATATTGCTGACAATGAAATAAATATTGATGGTTATAGTATTACTTCAAGAAGACAACAGCCATTATATTACGACATTGAGACGATAGATGCTAATATAGAGAAGTTAAATCAAATAAGAAATAAGTTATTAAATAATGAAAAAGTGGTGTCTCGCAAGGGGTATATCACGATCAAAAATATCATTAAAACTGGTATGGGTGTTAATGATATGTAAATGAGGTTTGTTTTGTATTTTTATGGCTAATGATTTAATAATTGGAATGTCGGAAGATTTAATTAGTTCCGTTAAAAGTAAGTGCGAAGAATTTTCAAATTCTTGTTTATGTCCAGCAAATTTTAAGGGAAAACCAGGTGATTTGTTTTGGGCTTTTGCTTATGGACACAAGTTTGGGTTGGATTTTCTTGAAAGTGTGCAGAGTATTGCGGTTGTGAATGGGAAACCTATGTTATGGGGCGATGCAACAATAGCAATAGCAAAAAGAAACAAGAACTTTGATAAAATGGAAGTGCAGTTTTCAAATAATAACACTGCTTGCACTTGCACTATTTATAAAAAAGATAAAACAAAGTTTTCTTATACATATACAAAAGAAATGGCACAGCAAGAAGGAAAAATGAATAATCCAGTTTGGAAAGCACATTTATCGGATATGTTGTATAGAAGAGCAACAAGGAAAGCTTGTAAATATGCTTTTCCAGACGATAGTATTGGTTTTGACTGCGACCAAAATGTATATGATGATACAAATGAATTTAATGAAAATAAAAACACAATACAACAAGACACGCCACAAAAAATGTCAATGCAAGATTGGATTGCTAAAAAACAACAAGAAAAAAAAGATAATGTTGAAAAAGTTGCCAAACAACAACCTATAAAGGAAGCTGAACAAGTTGTTGAAGAAGTAAAACCACAAAACATTTTCAATACAATTAAAGATTACATCATCAATAAAGTTGATAGCAATGAAAAAGTCATTCAAGTTAGGACAAAAATAGACAACAACAATGAGTTAACTGCTGATGAAAAGAAAGAATTGTTGTCAATGGTTGACGAAAAAGAGAATAGAATATCAAGTTTAGCTTTTAGTAATGGTTAATAAATTTATGATTGTAGAAAAAATTGGTGAACAGAACAATGTTTTTGAAATGATAAGTGAAAATTTACTATGTAAATATTTCCACATTTCAAGTAAAACACTCCGCAAATGGCAAAGTAGTATTGATTTTCCACAACCAATTATCAACACAAGAAACCATATGAAAAGATACTGGAAGAAGAGCATTATTGAATGGTTAGAGGCAAAACAAGGAGGGAATTTTGAATTAAACAAGAATAACAATATATCTGGTTCCGATGAGTATTTATGATTTTGAACGAGGTATGTAAAAAAAATTATAGTTGTGCGATAGTAGTGGATATGTCAAAGAAGTTAAGGTATTTCATCGCAAGAAAAAGAAAGTACAAAAGCAATGGAATATCATACTATTGGCAATTCAAAAGTAAAGCACTCGCAGAAAAGTATAAAGTGCCGTATATTCAACCTCTCGGCAAAGATTACATAAAAGCAGTAAAACTATGGCGGGACATAATGAAAACATATTTGCAAAACAAATCAAAAGAAAATGAATTTGGTGAATATGTTGAAGTGCCGGAACTAATTGCCATTGATGGCTCTATTCAGCATATGACATATTTATACTATGAAGACAGAAGATTTAAGAGATTATCGGCAAGAACACAAAAAGATTATAAAGCATATTACAAAAAGATAAACGAAGAGTTATTATTACCACAACAGAAAAAACCCTTTGGTACAATGAAAATTTCTTATGTAAATAGAGAGTTTGTAAAAAAGTTTTATGAACAACTCCTTGAAAACAAAGGAAAAAGAACTGCCGCACTATACATAAATGCATTATCAAATTTGATAAAAACTGCATATGATAACGGTTATTACAAAGAGGCAAACCCTTGTTCTTGTTTGACAATGGAAAGAAATACGCCAAGAAATCAAGTTTGGAGTGAAGAAGAATATAAAACATTTTGTAAAACAGCACTTGAATTAAACTATATTGGCATTTATCTTGCAACAATAATTGCTTATAATACAACACAAAGATTAACTGATATATTAAAATTGAAATGGAGCAATTTTGACAATGAATTAAAGTGGCTACATATTCTACAATCAAAAACTGGTGCTTCTGTTGATATACCAATTTACAAAATGAACGATCTGCACACTGAATTACTAAAATACAAAAATACAAATGAAAAAGTTGTAATACAGCCAAACGGCCATCAATATGATGAAGAAGGATATACTTTTAATAAACACTTTGTCGCTGTAAAAAAAGTCTCCGGCATCAGGGAAGAGTTGTGGTTTAGAGATTTAAGGAGGACAGCAATAACAAGATTGGAAACTGCCGGTTGTGTTTCCGGTGAAATTAGTGCTTTAAGCGGTCATTCACACAAAACAATCAATGATATGTTGGATGTGTATTCACCGGCGACAAAAGATAAAGCAGTAAAAGCAATAGATAAGTTGAATAATAGTTTTGATGGTGGTTTTTAGTTATGAAAGTTACATATTATTATAAAGTAAGAGTTAAAGAAAACGATGAAGTCAAAGAAGTTGAAATCTTTGACATCCCTGAATTAGCGAAATGTTTTCAAGTTTCTTATCCAGCGATGTGTGTAAGATTGTTTAATCTTGGTTTTATAAGTTCATTATGATTACTACTACGGAAATAAAAGGAAGTAAAAATTCAGCATTAGTTTTTACAGATATTATAGAAGAAAGGGCATATAGGCAAATAAAAACTTTGTTAAATCAAGATTTGTTTGTTGGTTCTAAAGTTAGAATTATGAACGACTGCCATTATGGAGCAGGTTGTGTAATTGGTTTTACAGCAAAAGTTAAAGATGCTATTGTGCCAAATTTAGTTGGCGTGGATATATCTTGTAGTATATCGGGTTATAAGCTAAATACTGATTTTATAGATTATAAACAATTAGATAATCATATCAAGGAAGGACTTATACCTTCTGGTTTTAATATAAGACAAGAAGTTAGCGAGATAATACCAGATAGATTGAAAGAAGAAATAGAAGAGGTAAATAAAATAATTAGCACGAAAGATGAAGCTAAAAAATATACACAACGGGATTTATTGTCTATTGGAACACTCGGCGGTGGCAATCATTTTATAGAAATAGATAAAGATAATGAAGGAAATTATTGGCTAATGCTACACTCGGGAAGTAGAAATTTTGGCAAAAGAATATGTGATTTTTACCAAGAAAAAGCAAGACGAAAATGCAAATATGAGGGTGATTTAATGAACGATTTATCATATATTGAGGGAAAAGATTTGGAAGATTATATTTCTTGCTCTAAAATAGCGAACAAATTTGCCGAAATGAACCATAAGGTTATGGCACATGAATTATTACGTTATCTTAACGCAAATGCTTCAACAGAAGTTAAAATAACAAACGAGATACATACAAAACATAATTACATTGAATTTTTAGATAACGATGAAATGATGATAAGAAAAGGTGCTGTTTCTGCTAAAAATAAAGAACAATTATTGATACCTGTAAATATGTCTTATGGGACTTTAATTGCGGTTGGGAAAGGAAACGACAATCGTAACCAATCGGCACCACACGGAGCAGGTCGTGTCTTATCAAGAGCACAAGCAAAAAAACAATTATCAATAGATAAAATGAGAGAACAAATGGAAGGAATTTATACAACATCTTTAAGTGAAAAAACATTAGATGAGGCACCCGATGCGTATAAACCTATTGATAATTTACTGAACAATTTAGATGATACTTGTGAAATTGTCAATATTATAAAACCTGTTTATAATTTTAAAGCAGAGTGAAATAAAAGTTTGTTTTTATTTGTGTATGAGTAGTGTTATGACAAAAGAAGAGTTTATTAAAGCCGTTGAGGAATTTGAAAAGCTGGAAAGGGTACAATGCGAGTTCGCGGGTGAGCTTGATAAAGTGTTGTGTAAATATACAGATAATCAAAATTGCACTTTTACACCATATTGTGCTCAAGCTTGTGAGCTCGGAATATACTGGCTTGTAAGATTTGCTTTTCCAAAGTTGGCAGAAAAACTAGCAAAATGGGCAGTTGATTATTTTATTGACGAGTGTGATTATGGCAAATATCCATACGGAACGTTTGTGTTGAATGGCAAAGAATATCGAATTGATGGAGCAGGGAGTTTTTATGATTATTTGTTGGATTTATGATCGAGAAAGTTAATATAAGTTTTGAAGGTTTTCCAGAACTACCACCTTTACCAAATTGCGATGACGTGGAAGAATTGACAGACGACGAGAAAATAGATATTATGCTTTTGATGGGGCTTTTTGAAATAAGTAAAATAGAAAATGGAATAAACAATGTAAATGTTATTACAGGCGAAGCGACACAGCATTTGCAAGACAAAGAAAGCAGACAAAAATTAATGATAATGTTAAACAAGACGTTCGTGATTATGAAAAACGGAGCTATTTACATTCCAGATAATCCTTGCAGAATACTTATTGAGGATAGGATAAGATATAAATATACTCCGCGTCTCGGGCATAATCCAGTTAAGCGATCTGCTATTTTTTACAAAGCCGAGAAAGGCGATAAACAGGTTGGGTTAGAAATATTTAGTTTAAAAATTGATTAGTTATGATTGATGATAAATATATTTTACAGGTCAAACAATTTAGTTTTGATGAGCTAAATTGGTTGCTTGAAGACATTAAAAACACGGACTGCGAGACTTTTTATGGCCAACAGAAAACGGTTAGCTACATTGGGTTTGTATTTGGCAGACAATTCGTTATTCTTGAATTGCAAATAGCAATAAAGAAAGGAGGTGAAGTGGCGGACAAAATGGCGTCACATCTTTTATTGCCATACAACTACTCAATCACAGCAGAAGATTTTCCCATAGAAATAACAAGATGGGTTTTGTTATCAGTGATTGACAGGGCAAAATTGGCTTGCAAAGATGAAATCAGCTTGGATGAGTATAAGGATACATTTAATGCAGACAAATATGATTTAGGCACAGAGTTAGATAGCGATAAAATTAAAAATTTGTTTTCACAATATGCAAAAGTGCGCGAAATTTTGAGAAAACAAATTATGGAGAAAAGTTTAAAAAAAGTGATGTTATGAAAAAGTATGTAAAAAAAACAGTTGTAGTTGAAGCAATACAATGGACTGGCGATAATTTAGAGGAAATGAAGCAAATTATAAAACCTTTTGTTTTTGCAAATAATTGTGAAGATAGAAAATATTTTATTGCCGATGGGGACGAAACAAACAACTCAATATATTTTAGTGGTTTTTTTAATTATGGTTTGTCTGATTTGCGACTACCGATAAATCATTATTTGATAATTAAAAGAAATGAACGAAACATTGATTGTTATTTATCTATTTGCGACGAAAAAGAATTTAAAGAAAATTATCAAGAAAAGTCAAATAAGATTGAATTATGAAGTTTTATAAAGATTTTGATTTAAAAGAGTTTGTAGCAGAAACTTACTTTTTTGAAAATTTGCCAGATGGTAAATATTATTTTGAGGAATATTTTGGGAAATATGGCATTTCTATTAAAAATGGTAAAAAACACGGGATTGAAGAAAAATATAATAGTAATGGGGATATAACACAGACAGCCAATTATGAAAATGGTCGCAAACAAGGATTAGAAATATTTTATATTAGCAACGGAACAAAAATAGTAGAAAAATATTATAAAAACGGCTTTTTGTTTTATGAAATACATTTTCAAAGCAAAAAAGAAAAAACATTAGAACAAATCCGACAATTAGAAAGAGTATTGAAAGAACTTAAAGAAAGCGCAGAAGAAAGACAATGTAATAAACCTATCAGGAGGGCCGATTTATTTAATTAGAAAAATTTTTGATGGTGTGGAATATTGGACTAATGGTTGTTATAAATGTATGTTTGACCAGACATTCTTGTTTAAGCTTGCAATGATGGATAATAATGATTTACAGCGTTATCTTGGCAAAGAAGGGTATAAAACTTTTTTTCAAAAGCATGAAGGAGGTACGCGAATGCACGATTTGAATATTTTTTAATGGTTTAGTTTATGGAATTAGAATTAAGAGAAAAGCCAATATCAATTGGTACATATCAAAGATTAAACGGAAATCTTGGTTATGGCGATACTGTTTGTGGGTTTGTTTTACAAATAATTCGAGCTAATACAAAAATATCAGTTGTAAAAAATATGTATATGCGCGGTTCTATAATAGAAAAGAAGATTTTAGAGTTTGACAACGAACAGCAGGCAAAAGATTATTGTGTGTCTTATGTTAAAGATTGGGATGATTATGTTAAAGGTAAAAACAAACAAGAAAAAAAAGAACAATGTTTATTTGATTAGTTCATAATGAGAAAGCAAGTTTTAATAAAAAAAAGTAATCATAGTATAGTAAAACAAAAAATAAAGGATATTATAAATATAATTTATAGTAAATAGCATTTCACTCTCCGCTAGTTGATCCACTTTGTTGAACTTAACAAAATGGTTTTTTAGTTAAATTTACATTTTTTCTAAAATGCGTGTTTTTTTTCACATCTTTTCCAAAATTATTATTATTTTTTACAATTTCTAGTGAATTTGAAATAATGGAATGGCAACTGAAACAACTGATACAAAACAATACAAAAAATAAAAGTTTGACAAAAAAGAGCAAAAAAAGTTTGATGTTTTTTGAAGAACCCCGATAAATCAAGTGCCACAAACAAGATTCGAACTTGCGACCTACTGATTACGAATCAGTTGCTCTACCAACTGAGCTATTGTGGCAACA
>AUXO018506642.1_pt1 | contig 14885 bp, 18 predicted proteins | sample 768731 | NCBI WGS metagenome assembly AUXO01 (sample SAMN02715735, study PRJNA202380) | gut metagenome | biome: sheep rumen | host: Ovis aries | place: New Zealand: Palmerston North | reverse complement strand
GGAGGAATCAGGTTCTGGTTTTAATCAGACAGCGTTGAAAGTTTTGAAAGGAGAATTTCTTCTGTTTTCATTTTCAGCGTCTTGAATCATTGTGACAATTTTTTCTGTAATTCTTTTTGCACTTACGGGAGACGGAAGATTTTTGTAATCATTAATTTTAATTTCTTCAAGAACTCTAATTTCGTACACAAGATTTTCCTTTGTGTTGTAGCTCCAGAAAGGATTATGTTTTTGCAGTCCGCGTTTGTCTGTTCCTGAAATCAGCAAAACCTGAATGTCCGTGTTGCAGTATGAGGCAATTCGAGCTGCACCTTTTTTATAATGAGCATTTCCAATCTGAGGAGTCCTTGTTCCTTCTGGAAAAATCAAAACATTATTTCCGCTGTCTATAGTTTTTTTACAGATTTCAAAAAGACTTTCAATATTAATCGAACTTAAAATAAAAACCTGTTTAATTACTCCGCCCAAAATTGTCTTTGCATACTGCTGACCGACAATGCAATCCGGCCCCGGAATAATGCTCATGAGAATTACGACATCAAGTATAGACGGATGATTTGCAACAATAATTTTTGATTTAAGAGTTTTAAGTTTTATTTTATCTTCCCTGCTGATCTTAACTTTTACAATTCCGCTGATTCTTAAAAGAAATACAAAACCTTTAAAACTTGCAGAGATAAATCGTCTTCCGCGGCTTTTAAATTTATCTTTTGAAAAAGAAAAAATGCGGATTAACGGAAAGATGCAGACAGCAAGAAAAACACTTCCTGAGCCGATTATAAAAATCATAATCAGCTTAAGTAAGCAGTAAAAATGATATCTGATGAAATTTGCAAATTTAAGAATTTTATCTGTCATATTTTTCCAGGAATGATTCAATACTGTTATCTAAAGAATCAAGGTCGATTTCAGTGGATGCGGAAAATGGAACAGAAGAAATTACAAAAGAAAGAGCAAGCGGTATGTTTTTTTCACCGAGGCTTTTGTATTCTTCAGGGATTTCTTCATCAGCATACACAAAAATAATTTTTTCTTCTTCACCGCACAAAACAGATGCAGAAGCACTTTTTAAAAGGTCTTTAAAATTTCTGTCAGAAGAAAAAGCGGCAGAGTATCCGGCTTTAAATCCAAGTGCAATTGAAGCTGCGGCAACTGGTGCATTAAAAACAGAAAGTGAAAAATCAGCAGGACTTACTTCACCGTCACATGCAATCGATTTATTTATGCTGAACTGTCTTTTTATTTCGCCGTAAAAAGATGAAAACTCAATTTTTAAAGAAGAGTAAGAATTATCCTGCTCAAGAACATCATGAATCACTTGAATCGTCATTCTGGTAAGCTGACTCAATCTTCTTTTGAACATTGGATTTACAAATTCAAGTTTTGGAATTTTTGTTTCTTCGGACGGCTGCCATTTGCATATTTTGCCGATATAAATCTTCATTAACAAATAAAATACAGCATTAAAAAGAAAAAATCAAAGTAAAGGCGTTTTTTAAAATCAAGAGAAAGTTGAATTTTTACCATATTTTCAATAAAATTACCTTCGTTATGGATGAATTGAAACTCAAGATTAAAGAAGTGATTATCAACTCGCTTCAGCTGGAAGATATAAAGCCTGAAAATATTTCAGATAGTGAACCTCTTTTTGGAGACGGACTCGGGCTTGATTCAATCGATGCACTTGAACTTGGTGTTGCATTAAAAAAAGAATTTAAGGTTTCTTTTTCTCAGGACAGTGCTGAAAATAAAACCGCTTTTGAATCTGTAAATTCACTTGCAGAGTACATTTCAAAAAATTCGGGAGAGTAAGTTTAAATGACTAAAGAAGAGCTTTTTGAAAAAATAAAAAATATTCTTATAGAAGAATTTGAACTTGAAGATGACTCTCTTGTTCCGTCTGCACTTTTGGGAGATGATCTTGATCTGGACTCAATTGATGCAATTGATCTGATTGTAAAAATGAAAGAATTTACTCCGGAAGGAAAGCCGAATCTTGATCCGACAATTTTCAAATCGGCAAAAACACTTCAGGATGTTGTTGATGCCCTTTACAATGTCTGGAATTAAATCTTTCATAAAAACTTTTTTTATAATTCTTACAGCAATTTACCCGATATGCGTTTTTCTCTGTCTCGTTGTTTTCAATCTACCTGTAAGAATTATTTCTCTTTGCATAATGCTTTTTGCATGTATGTATTTTCTGTCTGCTTCAGGCGCAAAAAAATCCGTCCGTCCGATTATAAGCTCAGCTCTTCTGCTTACTGCGGGAATCTTGTGTTATATAACAAATAAAACCTTTTTTCTGAAAATGTATTCTGTAACAGTCAGTGTATTTTTTCTGTTCTTTTTTGGAATCACATTGATAAAAGGCCCGAACATGTGCTTCAGATTTGCTCTTCTTTTAGACAAAACTCTTGCCGGCTCAAAAAGAGAAAAATCTGCAGAATCTTATTGCCGTAAAGTAACTATTTTGTGGTGCATTTTTTTTGTAATAAACGGTATAATTGCACTGTACACGGTTATCTCATGCAATGATAAAATCTGGGCTCTCTATAATGGAGGAATTTCCTATGGAATCATGGGATTGATTTTCTTCATTGAGTATATTGTCAGAAAAAGGGTTGAAAAAAAGAATGAACAAAATTTATAAAATAACAGAATTTACTTCGGATTCAAGACCGGATAATTATGTTCTTTGTTTTGAAAATAAATGGCATAACGAAGTTTTTAAAACCTGGAAAGATTTTTTAACGGATACTGCAAAACTTCGTTCATTCATTGAATCAAAAAACAGCACGAACTGGATTGTTCACTGTGAAGATTACTGGAATTTTCTTGTAACGTTTATTGCATTGCTTCAGTGTAAAAAAAGAATTTATCTTACGCAGAATATTGCTGAAAGTTTTATAGAAGAAATAAAAAAAGAAAATGATGCTTTTATAACTGACAGAAATGTTGACGGCGCAGTTTATGTTCCTTTAGTTTTAGAAAATTGCAAAAAACCGTCAGAAGAAGAAATAAGAACGACTCCAAAAATCAGCGCAGAAGAAAATGAAATTTACTTATACACTTCAGGCAGTACAGGAAAATCAAAAGCCGTTCTTCAGCGTATGAAGGAATTTGAAGAAGATAATGCTTTTGTAATGTCAAAATGGGGCGAAGAATTTTCAAAGCGCAAACTGATTACAACTGTAAGTCAGCATCACATTTACGGCTTTCTGTTTGGAATATGTATTCCGTTTTCACTTGGAATTCCTTTTAGAAGAAAACGTATTGAGTTTCCAGAAGAATTTGAAAGTCTAGATGATACTTCTTATGTACTTATTGCAACACCCGCATTCCTTAAACGCACAACAGAAGGCTTGCGGAATAACGGAATTTTAAAACTTCCAATGAAATCTCCGTATATTTTTACAAGCGGTGGGGCGGTTTCTCCAGAACTTGCAGTTGATACAGCAAAATGCTTCGGCGTTTATCCGCTTGAAGTTTACGGTTCTACAGAAACAAGTGGAATTGCATACAGACAGCAGAATATCCACAATCTTGAATGGACTCCTTTTGATAATGCAAAAATCTGGAAAGGGGACGACGGATGCCTCAGAATAATTTCGCCGTATATCAGAAATCCAGAAGGATTTGCAACAGCGGATCTTGTTGATTTTATTGAAGGAACAAACAGATTCATTTTAAAAGGAAGAGCTGATTCAATTGTTAAAATAGAACAGAAAAGAATTTCTCTCACGGAAATGGAAAACAGGCTTCTTGAATCAGGGCTTGTTGCAGATGTAAAAGTTGTGGCACTTTCAAATGATGTAAGACAATTTCTTGGTGCGGCACTTGTATTCAGCAAAAAAGGAAAAGAGCTTTTTGAAGGAATGGAAAAATTCAGCATAAACCGTTACCTTCAGCAGTACCTTCAAAAATATTTTGAAAATGTAGTTATCCCTAAAAAATGGCGCTATCTGGATGCTTTACCAACAGATGTTCAGGGGAAAAAACACAAAGACGAAATTGTTGCATTGTTTGAAAAATGATTTTAGAAAATACTCATTCAATTGATAATCCTGTAATCCTCAGTCAGACAGAAAAATCTGTTTCTCTGGAATTATTTATACCGGAAGAAAGTGATTTTTTTTGCGGACATTTTCCTGGTTTTAAATTGCTTCCTGCAGTCGGACAGTTTGAAGTTGTAACAAGATTTGCTTCAATTTTTTTTAACATAGGAACAGGTGCTGCAAAAATCCGCAGAATGAAATTTATGGCACCTGTTTTGCCGGATACAAAAGTTAATCTTTCAATCTCCTATGAAAAAGAAAAAAATAGAGTTTCCTTTACAATGTGCGACTGTTCAGTAAAAGATAAAATTTATTCTACCGGCTCTTACGAGGTATGCTGAATGAATAAATATGCTTTCGTTATTCCGGTTTACAGACATGGCTCAACTTTAGAGTATGTAGTTTCCTCTCTGCAGAAATTTAATTTTCCTGTAATTGTTGTAGATGACGGCAATGATGAAACTGATAAAAAATTTATCCGCGAAGTTCAGAAAAAATTTTCAAACGTTGTTCTTGTTGAACGTAAAAAAAATGGCGGAAAAGGCAGAGCTGTAAATGAAGGTGTTTTGTGTGCAGAAAAACTTGGAATCACTCATATTTTTCAACTTGATTCTGACGGTCAGCATGATCTTGATGCGATCGGTGAGTTTCTTGAGCTTTCACAAAAAAATCCTGATGCGATAATCTGCGGTTATCCTCAGTATGATGAAACAGTTCCGCGTCACAGGCTTAATGGCAGAAAGATTGCTAACTTCTGGATTCATATTGTAACGGTTTCAAGAAAAATAAAAGATGCGATGATAGGTTTTAGAATTTATCCTGTTGCACCTTATGCAGCTTTGTTAAAAAAACATGCAGTAATAGACAGCCATATGGGATTTGATATTGATATTCTTGTGCATCTTTCATGGAAAAATATAGAAATAATTTCTTCCCCGGTAAAAATTTCGTATCCAAAAGACGGTGTTTCAAATTTCCGCGCGGTAAGAGATAACATTCATATTTCCCTGACGTATACAAGATTGTGCTGCGGAATGATTCTGCGTCTTCCTCTGCTTATTTTCAGAACATTTAAAAAATCAAGGTAAGATAATGGCACACTGGTCAAAAGAAAAAGAATATGCAAAAACAGATTTCCCGATTTTCTTTACACTTTTTCTTGTAAAAATTTTACCGGAAGCCGTTGTAAATTCAATCGCAGTTTTTGTGTCATTTTTTTATTTTCTCTTTGCCAGAAAACCTGTTAAGTATGCTGTAGAATTTCAAAAGCAGCTTAAAACTTTTACAGACGGAAAAATCCCTGAAAAAATAAGCGGCTACAAATCAATTCTTTCGTTCAGCCTCAGTTTAATAGAAAGACTTTCATCGTGGACTGGGAAAAATATTAAGAACAAAAAGATTGTAAAAATTGAACAATCTCAATCTGCGGAAAATCTGATAAATCAAAAAAATGGCGCAATAATTTTCGGTTCGCATCTTGGAAATATTGATTTTATGAGAAGCCTTGCTTTAGAAAGAAAATTTACGGACAACTCAAAGCCTGTAATCAATATTATAATGGAAAAAAAATCGAGCAAAAAATTCAGCAGCGTCATAAACAAAATCAACAGCGATTTTTACATGAATGCAATAGACCCTTCTGAAATTTCACCCGCAACAATCTGCATCCTTCAGGAAAAACTTGCAGCAGGAGAGCTTCTTTTTGCAGCCTGTGACAGAACTTCTGCAGAAACAAAAGAAAGAACAATCAGTCAAAATTTTTTGGGACGAAGCGCAGAATTTCCATATGGCGTATTTCTTATGGCATCCTTATTTAAAGTCCCGGTATTTTACATTTACGGCTTGAGGGAAAAGACTTTCATGTTTAAATCGAGAAATGTGCTTTATGTGCGGCAATCAAAAATCAATCTTGAATGTAGCACAAGAAAAGACCGTGAACTGGTAATAAAATCATTATGTAAAGAATATGCTGAAAATCTTGAATTATTCTGTAAAATTGCGCCGTTCCAATGGTACAATTTTTTTGATTTCTATCATCAGACGGAGAATTAAATGGCAGTAAAAAAATATTTTGCATGTGTTGAAGCAAAAATCAAAGTTGAATTTTATGATGTTGATTCTATGGACATTGTTTATCACGGAAACTACGTACAGTTTCTTGAACGGGCCAGATGTTTTTTTCTTGAAAAATTAAACTATACTTACGTGGATATGAAAAACGAAGGGTATGCTTTTCCAATCGTTGAATTAAGTATAAAATATATACGGTCTCTGAAATTCCGCGAAGAAGTAGTCGTAAAAGTTTATCTTACGGAATATGAGAATTGTCTGAAATTCGATTATGAGATTTTTAATCAGGAAGGAGTTCTTGTAACAAAAGCCAGCACAACTCAAATGGTTATAGACAGCAGAACGAACAAGACTCTTTTTGTCTGCCCTCAGTCGTTGATAAAAAAAGTTGAGAGTTTTATCGGTAATGAGGAATAGAATTTGTATTGTTTTTTAACAGGAGTTGGAATATGAAAAAGTTTTCTATTGCACTTATTTTGGCATGCTTTATTTTTTCAGCAAATGCACAGAATGTTACAATGGAATCTGTATGCGAACAGCTTTCACAACATACTCATACAACAGGAAATTTTGAACAGATAAAAGTTATAAAGAAGATGAAGAACAGAAAGATAAAATCTTACGGAACATTCATTTTCAGCACGGAGGGAATTTACTGGAATACTAAAAAACCTGTTGCATCCACAATGATTATAAATTCTTCTGCAATGACTCAAATTTCAAAAGGAAAAGAAACTGTAACTTCAATTGAAGGAAATGATACTTTCAAAAATTTTAAGAATTCAGTTGATGCATTTTTTGCAAATGATTTAAGCAATTTGAAAAAAAACTTCAAGATTGATTTTAAATTTGCGGGCGGGAAATGGACAATAACTCTTATCCCGGCCGGAAAGAAAATGTCTTCTAAAATCAAAGATATTGTAATGACGGGAACTTCAGACGGCACAACAAGCGAGATTTCATCTGTTGTAATTTCTGAAGTCTCAGGTGATTCACTGACTTATAATCTTTCAAACTTAAAATATCTAAAGGAACTCTCTCCAGATGAAAAAAAACTTTTCATTTCTAAATAAACGAAACAGACATTATCTGGCAGTTTGGGCTGCATTTCATCTTTTGATTCTTGTGTTTTTTGGAATACGTTTTGCGTTGAATAAAAACTCAATGAAAATTGATGCAGACCTTTTTAACATGCTTCCTCAAACTTATGACAGAAAAGAAATCGGGAAGGCTGATAATGAGCTGACTGTAAGAACTGCACAGACTGTAACTATTCTTGTAAGAAACAAAAGTTTTTCTGAGGCAAGAAGAGTTGCCGTTGAAGTATACTCAAAGCTTCGTTCAAGTAAAAATTTTTCTTCGCTCGATCTTTTTGTAGATCAGGGTAAAATTCTTTCTGAAACTTCTCAGTTCATCCGTAAATACAAATACAATCTTTTAAGTGATGAAGATATTGCTTTAATTGAATCAGGCAAATTGTCAGATTCTGTAACTGATGAAATTGATTACTCTGGCCTTCCTGAATTTTCAAAAGCAGTTGATGAGCGTGTAAATCTTGATGACGTAAATCAGCAGATTGTTTCAGTTTTTACTTCTTCAGATGATGACGAAACTGTCTTGAGTGATCCTTTTTTTCTTGAAGGAAATGCAGTCCTGAATTATCTTGAAACGCTTCAGGAAAACAGTGGCTCAATGAAAACAAAAGAAGGCGTTATTGCCGGAGAATTTGAAGGAAACTGGTATGTAATGATCAGCGGTACTCTCAGTAAAAAAGGTGCAGCGCTTGCAAGCAGTAAAAACGGCGTATCAGAAATTTATTCAGTCTGCTCACCGTATGAAAAAGACGGAACTTATTTTGTTTATTCAGGAACTCCTTTTCATACCCACAAAAGTTCAACAAGTGCAGTAAAAGAAATTTCATGGATTTCTACAGTTTCAATTGCAGTTGTAATCATAATGCTGCTTCTTGTATTCAGGACTCCAAGCCCGATTATTTGGTCGCTGTGTTCAATCGGCTGTTCTATATTTGCAGCATTTTCTGCAACAATGGGAATCTTTGGAAAAATCCATATTCTTACACTTGTATTTGGAACTTCACTCATCGGCTCATGCATTGACTACAGCCTGCACTTTTTTATCAACTGGAAAGGCAACGATGATTTAAAGACAGGCTCTCAAATCAGAAAATATCTTTTTTCAGGACTTACGCTTTCTTTGATTTCAACAGAAGTTTGTTTCCTTGTACTTGCATTTGCTCCGTTTAATTTACTGCGTCAGATTTCATGTTTCTCTTCAGTGGGAATTTTGAGTTCGTATTTAACAGTCATGTGCATCTATCCATGCATAAAAATCCCGGAAGAATCAAACAGAAAAGTAAGATATTCTTCTATTGTAATTACACGCAACTGGTACAACAAGAAAAAAGTCGGACGCGCTGCAATTTCAATTTTCTTCATTTTTACAATTACAGCTGGAGTTATCGGCTTTAAAAGATTCTGGGTGCAGAACGACATTCTTAAACTTTATACAAAAGAAGGCCGCGTACTCAACGACGAAATTGAAAAACTTAAAGTCCTTAAATATTCACCGACTGGCTGGTATATCGTTGGCGCAAAAACTGAAGATGAACTTTTGCAGTGCACAGAAGTTCTATCTTCACGCCTTGTAGAACTTAAAAAGACTCTTGATTTTGGAACTTTTGTTTCAGTTTCAAATTATCTTCCTTCGTTTGAAAAACAGAAAAAATCAATTGAAGCAAGCAGAAAACTTTTGCCTTATGTGCAGAAACAGTATGAGCAGATTTGGGGCATGGAAAAAGATGAAGCTGCTGCATTTGCTTCAAAAATTAAAATCCCTGAAGAATTTATTACATTCAACGATTTGCCGTCTTTCATAAAAAATAACATTTCAACCGCATGGCTTGGAAAAGTCGGAAGAAAATATTATACGGTTGTGCTTCCTGGAAGAATGACTGTAAAAGATGATGCAGCATTCCGTACCCTCGCAGAACAGGACAGTGAACATGTATTCTTCGTAAATAAATCAAAAGACATGAGCCATGATTTTGACTCTCTTACAATTACGATTTTAAAAATGTTCTTAATTGCATACATTCTGATTTTTATTGTTCTTAGAATATTCTATAAATGGAAGCAGTCATTTAAAATCATTTCAATTCCGCTTTTGATAATTCTCATGGTTTCTGCAATCTTTGCAATTATGAACATTCACCTTGAATTCTTCTCGATTACCGGAATCATTCTTGTGTTTGGTCTTGGAATCGATTATGTAATTTATATGATTGAAGCAGAACGTCGCGCAGAAAAATCTGCCCATGCAAAACTTGAACCATTTGCAATTCTTCTTTCATTCATAACGACTGCAGTTTCATTTGGAGCTCTTACATTCAGTTCGTTTGTACCAGTTCATTTAATGGGACTTGCAATTTTCATCGGGCTTGCAACAGCTTACGCAAGCAGCTTTTTTTACGACCGCTCTGAAATTTAGGGAAAAATATGAGATTAATAGAAAAAACTTTACTGGCATTTTCTTCAGTTTTAATGTTTGCATCGTGCAGTTCAACAAAAGTTTTTGTAACAAACACAAAGACAATAAATGTTCTTCCGCCGTCATGCATAGAAAGAGAAACTGATAAAATCTACATGCTCACCGCAACCTTTGGTGAAAATAATTTCAGTACGCCCGTATATCTTACAGTCAATAAAAAAGAAATTTCCATGTTGATGGTAAGCGATTTTGGAACTACTCTTGCAAAGCTTTTTTATGACGGGGAAAAATGTACTCTTGAATCAACAGTACTTCCAAAAAAAATTGCACCTCAGTATCTTGTGGCAGACCTTGAATACACATTCGGCGATATAGTTGAAATTGAGGCAGAACTTAGAAAAGCAGGATTAACATTTTCTGTAATTTCTGAATTCGGTTCTGAATCATCACCTGGAGTTTCTGCGCCAAACCATCAGTTTAGATTTATTTTTGATGGCAAAAAGAAAATTGCACAAATCGATATTTCAGAAGACGGAACAATTGAAATAGAAAATTATCTGCGTAATTACAAATACAAACTTGTTGAAATAAGTGATGACCTTGAGGTAAGTGAATGATTTTCATTTCTACTCCGGGAGTTGTATGTGCGGCAGGAAAATCTGCAGACGAATTGTGGGAAAAAGTTTCAGCCGCTGATTCAACAGGAATAAAAAAAATCCGCATTCCAACAGGTAAAGATTTTTTTGCTGCCTCTCTTGATATGGACATTTATGAAATTCAAGATCTCGCATTAAATCAGATTGAAAAAGAAATCTTACTTGCAAAAGAAAAATTTGGAAGTGAGCGGATTGCAGTATGTGTAGGCTCATGTGACAACGGCAGCAGAAAATCTTTAGAAGCACATAAAGAGTTTTTAACAGCTGGCACTTTTCCAAAAGATTATGAACTTCAACTTCAGTCAAGCGGATATATTTCAAAAAAAATAAAAGAAAAATATTCATTAAACGGACCGTGCTTAACTTTTAACACCGCATGTTCTTCCAGCGCAATTGCAATAATAAAAGCAGCTCAGCTTGTAAAATCAGGAATAGCAGATGCAGTAATTGCAGGTGGAACAGATATTGCGTCACAGACAGCTTTAATGGGTTTTGACGCTCTTGAATCAATTTCCAAAAATATTTCATCTCCGCTAAGTGCAAACAGAAACGGAATAACTCTTGGAGACGGAGCAGTATTTTTTGTAATTTCAAAAGAACCTCTTTCTGCCTTTAACGTAAAACTTCTTGGCTGGGGAGAAAGTTCAGATGCACATCATATGACAAGTCCGCAGCCAGATGGAGATGGTGCCTTTTCTTCTATGAGTAGTGCATTAAAAAGTGCAGGCTTAAAATCAGAGCAGATAGATTATTTAAATCTTCACGGAACAGGAACAAAACAGAACGATGCAATGGAATCAAAAGCCGTAGAAAGAATTTTCGGCGACTACAAAGTTCCTGTAAGCTCAACAAAATCTTTAACGGGACATACACTCGGAGCAAGCAGTGCAATAGAAGCCGCAATCTGCATGATGGCAATAAAAAACAATTTTTTTCCGCTGCAAAACTGGGACGGTATTTTAGACCCACTTCTTCCACATCTTAATGTAGTAGACAAAAGAAGCATTCAAAATCAGAATAAAAAAGAAATAAAAATCTGCATGTCAAATTCCTTTGGTTTTGGTGGAGCAAACGCAACATTAATTTTCGGAAAATAAATTTCATCAGGAAAATAAATGAATCAAATAATAGAAAAAGATGAACTTATAAATCTTTTGCCACACAAAGACAAAATGTTTCTCCTTACCCGCGTCAACTCATATGATATAGAAAAGAATATAATAGAAGCACAATATGAAATTTCCAGCGACTGTATTTTTTATAATCAGCAGAACGACGGAATTCCTTCCTGGGTGAGTTTTGAACTTATGGCACAGGGAGTTTCTGCATTAACAGGCATATCTGACAAAATCAAAAACAGATCACCTCAGGCCGGCTGCATTTTAAGCGTGATGAATTACACCTCAACCTTGCCCTTTATAAAATGCGGAACAACAGTTAATATAAATGCAGAAGAAGATTTTGCAGATCATGAGTCGCACGTGTACAAATACAGATGCATAGTTTCAGACTCCGCAGACAAAAGCATAATTGCAGAATCAGAAATCACCGTAATGAAAGTAAAAGACATGGAGAGTTTATTTTGAAAACAGTATTGGTAACAGGCAGCTCAGGAGCAATAGGCAGAGCAATAGCAGTTGAATGTGCAAAAAACGGCTACAACGTAATCTGCCATTACAACAGCTCTCAAAAAAAAGCAGAAGAAACTTTGAACTTGATAAAAGAAAACGGCGGTCAGGGAGAACTCATTCAGTTTGACATTGCAGACAGAGCGGACTGCAAAACAAAACTTGTGTCTCTTACAGAAAAATACGGACCTCTCTGGGGCATAATCTGCAACGCGGGAATTTCAAGCGACAACACCTTTGCAGCACTTTCCGCAGACGAATGGGACAGCGTAGTTCACACAAACTTAGACAGCTTTTTCAACGTACTTAATCCGCTTATCCTCCCGATGGCTTCAAGAAAAAATAAAAACGGCGGAAGAATAATTACAATTTCGTCAGTAAGCGGCATCATGGGAAACAGAGGACAGACAAATTACAGTGCATCAAAAGCCGGAATAATCGGTGCCTCAAAAGCACTCGCAGTAGAACTTGCCTCAAGAAAAATAACAGTAAACTGCATAGCCCCTGGAATTATAGAATCAGAAATGACATCAACAATAGATGAACAGACAAAAGAAAAAATGATTGCTTACGTTCCGATGGGTCGCATGGGAAAACCGGAAGAAGTTGCTTCCCTTGCAGTTTATCTTCTTAGTGAAAATTCTTCATATATAACAAGACAGGTTTTTGCCGTAGACGGAGGCCTTTCGTGAAAAGAAGAGTTGTAGTGACCGGCGGAGGAATGTTAACAGCTTTAGGCAGAACCTGGGAAGAAGCTTCAGAAAAATTAAAGCAGTGCAAAAATCTCATTCAGTACATGAGCAACTGGGAATGCTACACAAAAATGAACACAAGACTTGCATGCCCTTACACACAGCCGCTTCCAAAATTTCCAAGAAAAAAAGTCCGCGGAATGGGAAGGGTTGCACTTCTTTCACTTATCGCAACTGATGACGCACTTAAAATGGCAGGTTTCGTTTCACAAGACGGAACAGTTTCCCAGGAAATCCAGAACGGACGCTGCGGAATTGCATACGGAAGCTGCATGGGCTCAATGGAATCACTCAAAGATTTAGTAAGCATGATCGAGACTCACGACACCTCAAAGCTAGACAGTCAGACTTACATAAAATGCATGCCTCAAACTTGTGCCGCAAACTTAAGCATTTTTTATTCAGTAAAAGGCCGGGTCATTGTAACAGACACAGCCTGTACTTCTTCAAGCCAGGCAATAGGTTACGCATACGAACAGATAAAAGACGGTAGACAAGACATAATGATTGCAGGCGGAGCAGATGAACTTTCAGCTTCAGACAGCGCAATATTCGACACACTTGGAGCCGCAAGCATATTAAACAGCACACCGGATAAAACACCAAAAGCATGGGACAAAAACAGAGACGGACTCGTAATCGGCGAAGGAAGCGGAACATTAATCCTTGAAGAATACGAACATGCAGTAAAACGAGGAGCAAAAATCTACGCAGAAATTGCTGGCTTTGGAACAAACATGGACGGCACACACATCACAAGCCCGAATCCGCAGACACAATCAATAGCATTAAAACTGGCACTTGAAGACGCAGAAATTTCACCGGATCAGATCGGCTATATCAACGCACACGGAACCGCAACACAAGGTGGAGACATAAGCGAATCTCAGGCCGTTTACAGCGTATTCAAAAGGGCAGTCCCAATCAGCACAACAAAAAGTTACGTAGGACACACCTTAGGCGCATGTGGAGCAGTAGAAAGCTGGCTCACAATCAACATGATGAGAGAAAACTGGTTCCATCCGAATTTAAACCTCACAGAAATAGACCCGGAGTGCGCACCGTTAGATTACCTGAGAGAAATCCACAGCATCAAAACCGATTACGTCATGAGCAACAATTTCGCATTCGGTGGCGTAAACACAAGCCTGATTTTCAAAAAAATAAATTAGTTCAGGTTTCATTTCTGGAACGAGCTTTATCAGTAAGCCCGTGTTTCGGGGTTCGCTTCCGCTCATCCAACAGAGACCGTCACCGCTCTCTGTTGGACTAAAGCCCCTACACCCGGGGTTAGGTGCATAAAAAATTTTTAAAAATTTCCCCGCGAAGATGCATATTTTGAAAAAAAATCGACAATAAATATTATTAGGAGTGACTATTCCGGCGGTTGTTCTCTCAATGAATAAATTGGGAGGTACCTATGACTTTCAGTGAAGTTATTGAACTTGCAAGTAATATTGCAACAATACTCATGTTTGTTAAGGCAGTCCTTTCTTACTTGAATAAGAAATAGACATAAAAAAACCGCCCGAGTTGTGGACCTGGCGGTTTTAAGAACTAAAAGGGAGACGACCAAAAGAATAGTCATTCCCTAATTTTTAATATACTACTTTCTTATTTTTTTTTCAATGATGTTGTATTTTCTACAAGTATTTTGCGAGTTTTGTGAAACAAAACTCGAGTTTTCAAATGCGTAGCATTTGAAATACAATCTGCACACTGTAACAGTACTAATCGCGTCTTTTTTTTATTTAATTTCAATAAAATTAAATTCCTGTAAATAAGAATAAATCGGCGTAGGCGGAATGCGTAGCGAAAAAACATTTTTACACTGCATACTATATTCGCAATAATTACGTTTTTCTTTTAATTATTTTTATTTTAATATCATGCTTAAAAAGAAGTCTCAAAAATCAATGGAAGCGGGATTCCGTTACGAAAAAAAATCTGCACAAGCGAAAGCGCGGAAGCCTTTTTTCGTAACGGGTTCCCGCTGGGAATTGATTTTTTATTTTTTTTACAAACATGAATTTAATTCAAATAAAAATAAAAAAAGAATTTTGTTGACAATAAAAATTGCCGATAGTATACTTAAATATATGGTATCGTATGATATCTTAAAAAATAAGGAGGCTAAGAGATGAAAAAGACTCTTATCGCAGCAGCAGCAGCTGTTGCATTGACAGCATCTGCAGCAGCAGAAATTACATTCGG
>AUXO015129577.1_pt1 | contig 14885 bp, 8 predicted proteins | sample 768731 | NCBI WGS metagenome assembly AUXO01 (sample SAMN02715735, study PRJNA202380) | gut metagenome | biome: sheep rumen | host: Ovis aries | place: New Zealand: Palmerston North | reverse complement strand
CGACTGGTGGCCAAACCCAACAGCCGCCTCACCATCGACTTCCTGGCCGACTACCAGTATGTGCGCCAGAACGGCTTCGCCTACGGACAGCTGGACGAGGACCGCTGCCGTGCGGCATCACCCTCTACCAACTGGCAGGGCAGCTATAAGCGCAATATGCTGAACACCGGGCTCGACATCAGCTACGATGCCGACTGGGGACTGCTGACCTATACCGGCAGCTATCAGCTGCTGAAGGATGACATGCTGATGGACATCGACTATCGTCCTGCCGACTATATGCACATGACGGAGAAGCAGCTGCAGAACACCATCACCCAGGAGCTGGTGCACAAGAGCCGTCAATACGGCATTTGGAAAGGCACTACGGGCGTGTTCTTCGCCCACCAGTGGTGGAAGACCGATGCCCCTGTATTCTTTGACCCGGAGATGAATGCCTTCCTGAGCAAGCAGATAGAAGACTATGCCTACTACGGCATGCTCAACTCGATGGCTAAGCGTATGGGACAGGAGGCTGCAGCAGCCATGATAGCTCGCGCCGGAGGATGCCACATCACGATGAACACAGAGACCATACCGGGACTCTTCCATACCCCGATGACCAACTTCGGACTGTATCACGAAACCCACCTGGCTCTTGGCGACCGTCTGACTGCTACGCTGGGATTGCGCTATGACGTCAACCGCACCAGCATCGACTATGCTACCAGCGCGGTGAGCCATCTGGACATGAGCGTGATGGGTACTGACGTTAAGGCTACTGTGCGCTCGATGCTCGACCATTGCGAGAAGGCCACCTTCCGCCAGCTGTTGCCCAAGTTCGGACTTACCTACCGTCTCGGACAGTCGGGCAGCAACGTCTATGCCCTCGTGTCGAAAGGCTACCGTGCTGGCGGATTCAATGTGCAGATGTTCAGCGACATCCTGCAGTCGGAGCTCAGCAGCAACGCCCAGTCGGCACGTGCCGATATGGATATTGCCCACGACGAAAATGCCTATGCCAACATACGCAAGACCATAGAGTACAAACCCGAGGAGTCGTGGAACATAGAGTTCGGAACGCACCTGAACCTCTTTGAAAACATGCTTCATCTGGACCTCTCAACCTACTATGTGCAGATTAGCAACCAGCAGCTGTCGGTCTTTGCCTCGCAGTATGGCTTCGGACGCGCTATGGTCAATGCCGGTAAGAGCTACAGCTGCGGTATCGAGGCAACACTTAGGGGTAGTGCCTTCGACAATCACATGAACTGGGGCGTAAGCTACGGATACACCCGTGCCAAGTTCAAGGACTATCTCGACAGCGTACGTGTAGGCAGCAACCTGGAACCCGTCGACTACAGCAAAAACTATGTGCCTTACGTGCCTCAGCATACGCTGGCAGCCAATGCCGACTATCGCTTCGACATAGGCGGTGCAGCCTTGCGCAGCCTGACGGTAGGTATGAACGTTCGTGCGCAGGGCAAGACATACTGGGATGCCGCCAACAGCTACGGACAGAAGTTCTATGCGGTCCTGGGAGCACATGTCGATGCTGATCTGTCGCCAGTGACCGTCTCGGTCTGGGCGCGCAACCTGACCAATACCAACTACAACACCTTTGCCATCGACAGTAACTTCGGAGGCCAGACGCTCTACTTCGCCCAAAGAGGTAATCCGTTCCAGATGGGTGTGGATATAAGTATGCATTTTTAATTAAAACGCTCCAATTCTGTTAAAGTCGTTAAAATTAACGGAAATAATTAACGAAACAGCTTCTTCTTAACGAGAATAGTTCTAACTTTGCACTCGTTAAGAAGAAGTTTTGCTTTTATGAAGAAGTCTACCATTTGGATTATCGCCGTCATCATGGGATTCTCGTTCCTGGCCCTGCTTTACCTGCAGTTCTCGTATGTCGAGGAGATGGTGAAGATGAAGAAGGAACAGTTTGACGAGAGTGTCAACCGTTCGCTGTACCAGGCCTCGCATAACCTGGAGGTGAACGAAACGCTGCGCTATCTGGAGAAGGATGTCAACGAGACAGAGCGTCGCGCATTCAGTTCAGACTCAGTAACGGTCGATGGCATTGGTGGAACCATCAAGCACAGTCGCCAGTTTGCCGTTGCTGCCGACGACGGTACAGTATACTCTTCATTTCAGGTGAAGGCCTTCCAGATGAAACCCTCTACGGTGCCTAAGGCCATGATCCTGCGCAGGGACAAGAACTCGCTGGCCGATGCCGTGAAGTCGATGCAGGAGATAGTGCGCAACCGCTATGTGTACCAGAAAGCACTGCTCGACGAGGTGGTGTACAAAATACTGTACACAGCCAGCGACAAGCCTCTCAGGGAGCGCGTTAACTTCCGCTCGCTCGACCAAGACATCCGCAACGAGCTGCAGAACAACGGGGTCAACATACCATACCACCTCGTGGTGTCGACTGCCGACGGGCGCGAGGTGTACCGCTGTCCTGACTACTCCGGCGAGGGCGAACAGTACAGCTACAGCCAGTATCTGTTTCGCAACGACCCGCAGTCGAAGATGGGCATCGTCAAGATTCACTTTCCCGAGATGAGCAAATATATATTCTCCAGCGTGAGGTTCATGATACCCAGTATCATATTCACCATCGTGCTGCTGGTAACCTTCGTCTTTACCATCGTAGTCATATTCCGACAGAAGCGCTACTCAGAGATCAAGAACGACTTTATCAACAACATGACGCACGAGCTGAAGACGCCCATTGCCTCTATCTCGCTGGCCGCCCAGATGATGAACGACGAGTCGGTGACGAAGTCGGAGCAGATGACCAGGCACCTGGGGCAGGTCATCGGCGACGAGTCGAAGCGACTCAGGTTCCTTGTGGAGAAAGTGCTGCAGATGTCAATGTTCGACAAGAAGAGCGTGGTATTCAAGAAGAAAGAGCTCGACCTGAACGAGATGGTAGAGCAGATCGCCCAGACGTTTACGCTGCGCGTGGAGCACACGGGGGGCAGGATATATACACAGATAGAGGCTGTGGACTCAGGCATCTACGCCGATGAGGTACACTTCCAGAATGCCATTACCAACCTGATAGACAATGCGGTGAAGTATCGCAGACAGGATGAGCCGCTGGATATATACATCCGCACTTGGAACGACGAGCACAACCACCTCTGCCTCTCCATCAGAGATACCGGGCAGGGAATCAAGAAGGAGAACCTGAAGAAGATATTCGAGAAGTTCTACCGTGTACACACGGGCAACAAGCACGATGTGAAAGGCTTTGGTCTGGGACTGGCCTACGTCAAGAAGGTGATAGACCTGCACCAGGGCGAGATAAGGGCAGAGAGCGAGGTGGGTAAAGGCACCAAGTTTACTATCATGCTGCCGGTAATGAAGGAAGAATAGAAATAATAGAATATATAGTAAATAAAAATATTGTCGAATTGTAAATTTATTAGGTTATGGACGAGAAACTGAAAATTCTTCTTTGCGAAGACGATGAGAACCTGGGAATGCTGTTGCGTGAGTACCTTGCAGCCAAAGGCTATGCCGCCGAGCTCTGTGCCGATGGTGAAGCTGGCTATCGGGCTTTCCTCAAGACTAAGTTTGACATCTGCATCCTTGATGTGATGATGCCTGTGAAAGACGGTTTTACGCTGGCACAGGAAATACGGCAGGCCAGTCCGGACATCCCCATTATCTTCCTCACTGCCAAGACACTGAAAGAGGACATCCTGGAAGGTTTCAAGATTGGTGCCGACGACTATATCACCAAACCGTTCTCCATGGAGGAACTGGTGTTCCGCGTGGAGGCCATCCTGCGTCGTGTACGGGGCAAGAAAAACCGCGAGAGCTCCGTATATCATATCGGCAACTTCATCTTCGACACCCAGAAGCAGCTGCTCAGCATAGGTGAGAAGCAGACCAAGCTCACCACTAAGGAGAACGAGCTGCTGGGGCTGCTCTGCGCACATGCCAACGAAATACTGCAGCGCGACTTTGCACTGAAGACCATCTGGATAGACGACAACTACTTTAATGCGCGCTCGATGGATGTCTATATCACCAAGTTGCGCAAGCACCTGAAAGACGATCCCCAGATTGAAATTATCAATATTCACGGCAAGGGATACAAACTCATTACGCCTGAGGAAGACTAAACGAAATGAACGAACAAGGGTATGGCCACTGGAGGTCATACCCTTATTTTTCTGAAATTTATTTTGTATTGTGCGCGCTTTTTTGTACCTTTGTGGCCGATTTTCGAAATTAACAGTTATTGCGCAATGAATATATCTTATAAATGGTTGAAGGAGTACGTCGACTTTGACCTTACACCGCAACAGGTTTGCGATGCGCTGACATCGACCGGTCTTGAGGTCGATGCCCTCGAAGAAGTACAGAGTATCAAGGGAGGATTGAAAGGACTTTATGTGGGAAAGGTGCTGACTTGCGAGATGCACCCGGACTCTGACCACCTGCATGTCACTACCGTTGATCTGGGCAAGGGCGAACCGCAGCAGATTGTGTGCGGTGCTCCTAATGTGGCTGCGGGCCAGAAGGTGATTGTCGCCGACCTGGGCTGTGTGCTCTACGATGGTGACAAGGAATTTGTCATCAAGAAGTCAAAGCTTCGCGGTGTGGAGTCGCTGGGTATGATTTGTGCCGAGGACGAGATAGGCATTGGCACCAGTCATGACGGCATCATCGTATTGCCCGACGATGCTGTAGTGGGTACTCCCGCTGCTGAATACTACCATCTGGAAAGCGACTGGCTGATAGAGGTTGACATCACAGCTAATCGTGCCGATGCGCTGTCGCACTGGGGTGTGGCGCGCGACCTCTATGCCTGGCTGAAGCAGAATGGCTATCAGACGGAAATGCACCGCCCGGGAACTGCCGACCTCGTGGTCGACAACCACAATCTGCCCATAGAGGTTGAGATTGAGAATACCGAGGCCTGCCGACGCTATGCTTGTGTGAGCATTACCGACTGCGAGGTGAAGGAAAGTCCGGAGTGGCTGAAGGAGAAACTGAATGTGATAGGCCTGCGTCCTATTAATAATATTGTAGACATCACCAACTATGTGATGATGGCTCTTGGTCAGCCTCTGCATACGTTTGATGCCGACATGGTGAAAGGTCATAAGATTGTGGTCAAGACGATGCCCGAGGGTACTCCGTTCCAGACTCTCGATGGGGTGGAGCATAAGCTGTCCGACCGCGACTTGGCCATCTGCAATGCTGAAGACCCCATGTGTATTGCTGGTGTCTTCGGTGGCAAGGGCAGCGGGACCTACGAGACCACCAAGAATGTCGTGTTGGAGTCGGCCTATTTCCATCCCACTTGGATTCGCAAGTCAGCCCGTCGGCACGGACTCTCTACCGATGCCTCGTTCCGTTTCGAGCGCGGCGTAGACCCCAATGGCACCATCGAAGCCCTGAAGTATGCAGCTCAGTTGTGTAAGGAACTGGCTGGAGGAAAGGTGTCGATGGACATCAAGGATGTCTATCCTGTGAAGATGGAGAATCCCAAGGTAACACTCGAATATCAGTACGTCAACCAGTTGATTGGTAAGGAGATACCTGCTGATACTATCAAGAGTATTCTGACCTCACTGGAGATGAAGGTCCTGAGCGAGACCGCTGAGGCGTTGGAGATTGAGGTGCCTGCCTACCGTGTTGACGTGACCCGTCCCTGCGATGTGGTGGAAGACATTCTTCGAATCTACGGCTACAACAATGTAGAGATACCCACCCAGTTGAAGTCGTCGCTTGTCATCAAGGGCGAGGAAGACCAGAAGCACAAGCTGGCCAATCTGGTGAGCGAGCAGCTGGTAGGAGCCGGTTTCAACGAGATACTGAATAATTCGCTCAGTAAGTCATCCTATTACGACGAAGCACAGAACGAGACGCTGGTACACATCATGAATCCGCTGTCGAGCGATCTGAATGTGATGCGCGCTACATTGCTGTATGGCGGTTTGGAGAGCATTGCCCACAACGCCAACCGCAAGAATGGCAACTGCCGTTTCTTCGAGTTTGGCAATGTCTATCACTTCTCACCTGAGAAGAAGAACGACGACGATCCCATGCAGGCCTATAAGGAACAGTATCACATGGCGTTGTGGATGACCGGTAAGCGCGTGGAAGGCTCTTGGGCGCATGCTGACGAGCAGACCTCGTTTGCCGAGCTCGATGCACATGTCGACAATATTCTGGCCCGTATCGGTGTCCAGCCGGGTATGCTGGTACGCAAGAAGTCGCAGAATCCCATCTTCGTCTCGGGTCTCACCATCGAGAATCGTGGTGGCAAGCAGCTCGTCGAGCTTGGCATCCTCAGCAAGAAGATGCAGAAGCAGGCTGGTATCGATACCACCGTCTTCTATGCCGAGCTGAACTGGACCGCCTTGATGAAGGTAATTCGCAAGCAGAAGGTGGAATTCACGGACATTCCCAAGTATCCTGCCGTGAGCCGCGACTTAGCATTGTTGATCGACAAGAACGTTGAGTTCGCACAGATTGAGGAGATAGCCCGCCAGACAGAGAAGAAACTGCTGAAGAAGGTTGAGCTGTTTGATGTCTATGAGGGCGACAAGCTGCCTCAAGGCAAGAAGTCGTATGCTGTCAACTTTATCCTTCAGGATGCAGAGAAGACGATGGGCGACAAACAGATTGAAGCCATCATGAACAAGCTCATCACCAGTCTGAAGCAGAAGTTAGGTGCTGAACTCCGTTAAAATAGTAAATAGTAAATTGTCAAATAGTAAATTAAAATGGGAAGAGCATTTGAGTATCGCAAAGCTACAAAGCTGAAGAGATGGGGCCACATGGCCAAGACATTCACAAAGATTGGTAAGCAGATAGCCATTGCCGTGAAGGCTGGCGGTCCTGACCCGGACATGAATCCTGCACTTCGTGCCTGCATTGCCAACGCCAAGCGTGAGAACATGCCGAAGGATAATATCGAGCGTGCCATCAAGAACGCTATGGGTAAGGACCATGCCGACTACAAGGAAGTGAATTATGAGGGATATGGTCCTCACGGTATTGCCATTTTCGTGGAGACGCTGACCGACAATACTACCCGTACTGTGGGTGACGTGCGTTCGGTGTTCAACAAGTTCAGCGGTAACCTTGGCACACAAGGTTCACTTTCGTTCTTGTTCGATCACAAGGCTGTGTTCACCTTCAAGAAGAAGGAAGGCCTGGATATGGATGAGATGATTCTTGACCTCATCGACTTTGGTGTAGAAGACGAGTATGATGAGGATGAAGAGGAGCAGAGCATCACCATCTATGGCGACCCCTCATCGTTTGCTGCCATTCAGAAACACCTGGAGGAGAGCGGCTTTGAGGTTACCGGTGCCGAGTTCACCCGCATTCCTAACGACCTGAAGGATGTCACTCCTGAGGAGCGTGAAACCATCGACAAGATGGTGGAGAAGCTGGAGGACTTTGACGATGTCCAGACCGTCTATACTAATATGAAGCCCGAGGAGATGTAATATCTCCCAGGCTTTACTGGTAGTCTTTTTGGCGGAACGTAGTCTCGAAGAGCTGCGCTCCGTTTTCTTTTGTCGACCAATAGACGTATCTGAAGTTGTAGCCCGCTTCCTTATAGTCCTTCATGTTGGCCGAGTTTCTCAGCTCTTTGAGCAACATGCCGCGCAGGTTGTGGGTCCTTAGTGCCTCGGCATCGTCCAGCACACCTTCTACCGTATAGTAATAGACGAGCGTACGGGTGGAAGCTTCGTATACGAGACTGTCCATCATCACCCCTGTGGTAACCTGCACGGGACATTTCTTTTCCGTATATTCACGTGCCTCTCTGGCACAGCGTTCGTCCATCGTTTCCTGACATCCGGTCAGCAGCACTACTGCTGCCAGCACAGCAAATATTTTTCTCATATCTTTCATCTCTGTTCTTCTTTGTTGTTAATATTTCTCCTGCTGTCCCTCTTAGTCGGCAGCAAACTCTTCACAGGGCATCCACATCCAGAATGTGCTCCCCTTGTCTTTACCTTCACTCTTCACGCCTATCTTGCCGTCATAGCGCTCGGCAATAGCCTTGCAGATAGCCAGACCCATTCCCGTGCCTTGCACAAACTCATCCAGTTTCACAAAACGCTCAAACACTTGTTCTTGCTTTTCCGGCGGGATGCCTAATCCCGTATCCTCACAATAGACGGTCAGTCCTTTGTCCTCCATACGGTATCCTACGCGGATGTGTCCTTTTTGGGTGAACTTGACTGCATTGGTCACAAAATTGGTCAGCACCTGTTGGATGCGTTCAATATCTACCAGCAGGGTAAGGCTCTGGCAGGGATTGTCCTTGATGAATTCAACAGCCGGATTCTGAATACGCTGTTCCAGCGTGAGGCAGATATCTTCGAAAGCCTGCACAAAGTCGACTTTCTCCAGTTTGATGCTCGTCGGACCGTCGGTCATCGACGAGGCTTCGATGATGTCGTTGATCAGTCGTTGCAGCATGTCACTGCTGTTGCGTATGATGCGTACGTACTCCTGCCGCTCTTCAGCATTGTCCAGGTGTTCCAGTATGCCTGTGAATCCCACGATGGCATTCAGCGGAGTCCTCAGCTCATGGGTCATCGAGGCCATGAAGCCGCTCTTCAGCTGTACGCTCTGCTCTGCTCGCTCAGCTGTCTCCTGCAGTTTTCTGCGTGTATTTTCCAGGTCGGTGATGTCTGTCACTATACCTTCAAAGCCTATAATGTTGCCCTGCTCGTCGTTCACTGGTGTCAGCTGGGGACGCAGCATGCGGTTCTTGCAGTCTACGGCAATCGGTTCGCCTGGCAGGCGGAAGTAGGTTTGCTGACATTGGTAGGGGTCGGTCGTCATCAGGTATCTATCGCTCCGTTCCAAGAGGTATTTCAGCTGTTCACGCCTGTGTCCAATCATTCTGCCTATCAGGGCCTTGTCTTTCTTCCTGCAGTGGGTTTCGTAGTCGTAGTGGTGTTCGCTGGTATGGTCTGTTGCCGAAATGAAGTAGTTTGCCACATTGCCGTCGGCATTGAACAGGGGCATGATCTGCAGTTCTATGTATTTGTCGATTCCCAGTTCCGGATACAGCATATGCTGGCAGACCATGATGTCGTCGGTAGTATCCTTGGTCACCAGTTCGTGGAACAAGGGTACGTCGAACAAGCATACAGTTTCCCAGAAGCGTCGTGTCTCCGGGTTATCGTCCTTGATGTTGGTGAGCTTCTTCATCGAGTCGTTCAGTTTGATGAGCCACCCGTTCTGATCGTAGAACGAGACGCCTACAAACGGCATGTTTGCCAGTTTGTCGTATTTCCTCACCAGTTCGCGCGCTGCCTGGTCTTCTTCCACCTCGTGGGTGACGTCGTGAATGGCATTCACCACATAGGCGGGATGTCCGTCCTCGTTCAGCTCGGAGATGGCGTGTCCGTTGAGGTTCAGCCACTGAGGAGCTTCATCGGTGCCGGCATTCCACCGCTTGTTCAGTTCAAACCTTCGCTCACGTCCTGTCAGCAGCTGTTTCATCTTATGTTCAAATTCGGCGCGCTGGTCGGGGTGTATGCGATGTGTGAACTCCTCAAGGGTCAACCCCTTTTCGGGCAGGATGTTGCTGCCGTTGCTGTTGGTGAAGCGGTTGTCCTTGATGCTGTATTCCATCACTTGGTAGTTGCCCATGTGCAGTGCCTTGAACATCATCTCGTTCAGCTCGGTCGATTTGCGCGTAGCATTTCTTACGTGTGCTCTGGCCAGTCGGTTGAATAAGATGATGAGTGCGCCCAGCAGTACGAGCGCCAGCAGGCTGTAGAATATGTAGGGCGGGGTAGTGGTGGTCACCTTTTCGGGGTGGAACCACTTGTTGAGCATCGCTTCCAGCTCGCCGCTCTGCTTCAGTCGTGAGTAGTGGTCGTCAATCTGGTCGATGAGTTCCTTGTCGCGACCGATGATATGTACCTCGCTGACGGGAATGCTCACGTCGTTCAGGTAGATGCCTTCCAGGTTGAGCTTCTTGATTTTCCACTTCAGCGGTTCCTCGCCCCATACGAAGTATTTGTTGTCGCCTGCCTTCAGTCCCGTCAGGGCTACCTTGGGCGACTGGTATTCTATCCGGCTCATCAGGGCTGAGTCTATATCCTTGAAATACATGGCCGTATAGTCGCCTGCCTTCAGTACCACACCTTCTGTTTCCAGCGTCTTGATGCTGATGATGTCGGTCGTATCCTTGGTCATCGCTACCCTCACTCGGTTGTAGTTGATGATTTGTGTGGAGTAGAATCCATTGCCCTTGAATCGGTTGACATTGCAGAATATCAGGTCGGCTTTTTTGCGCTCAAAGGTCTTGGTGGCGTTGCTCCACTCTTTCATCACGAAGCGGTATTGTACGCCCATGTCGGTAAGGATGCGTGTCATCACGTCGATATTCGAACCAGCAGGTTCTCCCTTGTCGTCGAGGAACTCATAGGGCGGCTTGTCCCAGTCGCACACGATGACCAGTGGGTGTGAGGCATTGTATCTGCTGCTCAGCTGTCCCCAGAGTGGCAGCGTTGTCAGCAGTGTCATGAGCAGTCCTATATATCTTGTCGGTTTCATTCTTCTTAGCTCGTTTTGTTGGTTATGCGCTGGTCGTGATGGCCTTTCGCTTGAGTGCCGTTGCTGTGCAAGGTATGGTGATGTAGACGGTAGTGCCTGAACCCACCTCCGAGTTGATGTCGATGGTGCCGTCCATCTGCTTCACCAGTTCCTGACAGATAGCCAGTCCCAGTCCCTTGGAGGGGTGGGCTTTGCTGTTGTCGCGCTCTTGCAGTTGTTTCAGTGCTTCGGAAGGGATGCCCTCACCGGTGTCATCCACCGAGATGATGAGTCGTCGTCCGATATACTCGTAACGTGCCTTCACCACACCTTGGCGGGTGTGCTGTGCGGCATTGGCTGTCAGCTGTTCCAAGGCATGTCCCAGATTCTCCGGGTCTATGTCCACGGTGAGTTGCGAATAGGGACTTTCTACCACATAGTGCGTCTCGCTGTTTTGGTATCTGGCCCATCCTTTGGCGCACAGCGACTCGAACACCTCGGCAAAGTCGCACGGCTGACGGCGAATCTCCACCATGTGTGCCTCCAGCCTCGACAGGTATAGGATGTTGTCTATCAGGTGCAGCAGATAGTCCGAGTTTTCGAGTATTCCCTGCCTCATAGCCTCTTCGCCCTCTGCCGGCTGGGTGTCGCCCAGCTGTGCCACGTAGCTGGTCACGGTGTCCATGGGAATCTTGATTTCCTGGATCATGTTTTTCACGAAGCTGTTCTTCGTTTGCTCCACCTCCTGAACCTTGGCCATCAGCCGTTCTGTCTGCATGGTCATCGAGCAGCGTTCGCTAAGGTCTCTCAGCAGTCCCCAGTATTCGGTCACGCTGCCTTGTCCGTCGTGTATGGGCATCAGGTCGAAGTCCATACATAGCTGCAGCCCTTTGGTGCGCAGGGTGGTGTGTATATGTGCCTGTATGTCTTTGTCCTGCCTGTCATCCATGTCGTTCAACATGCGCATGGCCACCTTTTTCGAGCGGTCGTCCACCAGCGTCATGCAGCGTGTCTGCGTCAGGGCATGCTGTACTTGGTCGCTGGTGCGGAAGATGGTCAGCAGATGTTCTGTGGGTGAATAACTGACGAGTCTTAAGTCGGGCTGGCTCAGCACGTACGCAATGTTTTTGTCGTATTCCTGCAGCACCTGCCGTACGTCCTCTAACTGTTGCTTCTCCTGCTGCTGCTGTCTCATGCCTTTGATGCGCAAGCTCATGTCCTGACAGATGGCAAACACGCCCAGCAGTTCGTTGGAGTCGTCCTGTACGGTCATCAGCTGATATTCCATACAGGTGGTTCCTGTCAAGGCAGAGTGGAATCCGTCGGCCTCTTCTGGTTTCAGACTGCCTGTATGGAACAGGTTGTCCATAGTGGGGTGGCGGTCGATGATTTCCTCTGCGTCGCATTTGAACAGTTCGCAGGCCTTGGGATTGATGTTCACCAGCTCTCCTGCTTTGTTGAAGAGCACGATGCCCACCATTGGCGTGTAGAATATCGACCAGTAGCGCAGTGTGCGCTCGTCCGACAGACGCTGCTGGCGGCGCTCTTCGGTGACGTCTTTCTTGGTGCCCAGGATAATGGCGGTGTTGCCGTCTTTGTCGCGCTCCAGCACGGAGAGCACAATATAATAGTCGCGTATCTCCGTGTCGCCTTCCTCACTGTCTTTGGCCTTCAGCTCCAGCACGATGTCCTTCTGCTGGTCTTTCTGCTGTCGCGTCAGCTGGTCCAGCGCGTCCCTCAGCTTCAGGAAGTCCTCTGGGGCATAGCGCTGCGAGAACTCCTCCATCGAGTATTCGTAGGTCACCTGTCCCTTCTCGTTGCGCCAGGCAAACTGGTGGGTCTTGACGTTGTAGGTCCAGATGTGCACATGGCTGGTTTCCATGATCAGTGCCAGCCGCTTGTTGTTTTTCTGGTTCAGTTGTGTCAGACGGCGGGCCTGCACACGGTAGGTAATGCCGTAGATGCTCATCAGCAGCAACACCAGGGCGATGATGCCGATAGTGTACCACATCCAAGGCTCCGCAAACTGCTCCTCGCGCTCCGGGTAGAACCACTTGTCCTGCAGGGGTGTAATCCTTCCCTCGGCATAGAGCTGTGTATAGGTCTTGTCAAGCAGCTCCAGCAAACGGGTGTCGTTCGACATGAACTTATACTGTCCGTGCTGCATGTTGACGGGTGTCAGCTCCAGATTGTCCGTATGGTATCTGCGCATCAGCCACTTCAGCGATAGCGTGTTCCAGAGTATCTGTCCCTCGCCTGTTGCACTCACCTGCTGGATAGCCTCACGCATGTCCTCCACGGGCTTGGCGTTCATGCCCCAGCCGTATTCTATCATCAGGTGGTGGGCCAGCGAACTGTCGTTCACCGTCACCTGCTCCTTGCTCAGGTCGTGGAAGCGCTGTATCCTTAGCGGCATAGACTTAGGACGTACCAGGCTCTGGGTGAACAGCGTCACGGCATTCTTCGAGTAGTGGCCGAACTCGTCGTGGAAGCCCACTGCCAGTCCCAGCATCAGGTCCGACTTGCCTTCCTTCAAGTCGCGGAAGGCTTCTGCCGAGGGCTTCATCTTGATGACAAAGGGAATGTCTAGTTCTTTCATCAGCAGCCGTATCAGGTCTACGTTGAACCCTTCGGGCTCACCGCGCTCGTTGAGGTAAGAGTAGGGCCATAAGTCCCACACGTCCTCATATATCAGCGGGTGTTCCGCTGAATAGACTCTGGAATCATTTCCCTGCTGCTGTGCTTGCACACCCAAGACCAAGGCCAGCCATAGGACTAACGTAAGACATAAATATCTCATGCGGTTTGTCTTGTCTTAATTCTTTTGCAAAGATACGAATAAGTACTCGAAATGCAAAATTATTTTCAATTTATTTTTTTATTTCCGCAATTTGCATTAACTTTGCAGACTGTTTTTATGAATCAATATTAAGGTATGAAGATAAGGATAATCACCATTATTTGTAGCTTGTTGCTCGCCCTGTGTGCTGCAGCGCAGAAGAAGGAGCTCAACCAGGCTGAGGCCTATCTCAAGAGCGGCAAGGATTTCGACAAGGCCGAGAAGCTGATGGTCGGTCTTCTGCAGAATCCCGAGCATCGTGCCAATAAGAAGATATATCTCATGTGGTATCGTTCGGTAGTGGCCCAGTACGAGGCTGCCAACGAGAAGCTGTATCTGAAGCAGAAGTACGACACGGCCCAGTTCTTTGGTCTGATACGGCGTATGTACCAGGTGGCCGAGTCGCTCGACTCCGTCGATGCCCGTCCCGACAAGAAGGGTAGGGTGCGCCCCGACTATCGCAAGCGTCATGCTGAACAGCTCAATGTCCTGCGCCATAACCTCTACAGCGGCGGTATCTATCAGTATCGCAAGGCCGACTACGACAAGTCCTACGGATTCTTCAGCACCTATCTCGACACTGGCAGCCAACCCCTCTTCAGCGGCTATGACTACGGTGTCCGCGACAGCATCATGCCACAGGTTGCCTACTGGGCTACGCTGAGCGGATATATGCTGCAGCGTCCAGACTCTGTCTTGCGCTATGCCGATGTGGCCTTGCGCGATTCGTCAAAGCGCGAATATGTGCTTCAATATATGTGCGAGGCCTATCGCTGGCCCAAGGACTCGGCCTACCTGGCTGACCACAGGTTCGACCAGGACTCGGCCATGGTGGCCACCCTGCGCCTCGGCATGAGCGAGTTTCCGCAGCATCCATACTTCTTCCCCCGTCTGGCCGACTGGTACACGGCCCACATGATGCCCGACTCCGTACTGGCCATTGCCGACCGCGGACTGAAGGTCAATCCCGACAATCAGCTCTTCCTGCTGGCCAAGTCGGTGGCCCAGCTCAACCTCAATCAGGACAACTCGTGCGTCGCCACCAGCCAGCGTCTTATCGAGCTGAACGACACCCTGCCCGAACCTTATTATAATATAGCAATGGTCTATCTGAACAAAGCCCTGATGCTGGAGGAGCAGAACGAACCTCGCCGCAACCGCGACCGTCTGCAACAGCTCTACCAGCTGGCACGACCCTATATGGAGAACTATCAGCGGCTGGCTCCTGACGACCAGCGTCGGTGGGCACCTGCACTTTACCGCATCTATTTCAACCTGAATATGGGGCGACAGTTCGACAAGATTGACAAGATGATGAGGAAGATGAAATAATCTAAATAATTAAAAAATATAAAAATGTGATGCTGAGATACTGATTTTTGCAAGAAAGTCAGTATCTTTGCGTAATAAATATGATTGTATCTAAAACTAATTACTAATTTAAATTTATGGAAAATAACGCTCAGCTTATTGCTCAGTGCGAAGCACGTGCAAAAGAATGGCTCTCTCC
>AUXO012041578.1_pt1 | contig 14899 bp, 11 predicted proteins | sample 768731 | NCBI WGS metagenome assembly AUXO01 (sample SAMN02715735, study PRJNA202380) | gut metagenome | biome: sheep rumen | host: Ovis aries | place: New Zealand: Palmerston North | reverse complement strand
CCAAAAATTTCATGAGAATTATAACATTATATCAAATATCTGATAATATTGTATAATATACGCATATTTATACACGATTGGAGGATTATTATGGCAAAAACAGCAATATTTTTAGCAAATGGTTTTGAGGAAATCGAAGCTCTTACTGTAGTGGATTTATTAAGACGTGCAGGGATTGATATCATTACAACATCCATTTCAGACCAAAATATAGTCACCGGATCTCACAATATAAGTGTTATCACTGACAAATTATTTGATGAACTTGACTTTAGTAGTATAGATATGCTGATTCTTCCTGGTGGACAGCCTGGAACGACCAACCTTTATAACTTTACTCCATTAAAAGAAAAAATAAAAGAATTTGATAATGAAGGCAAAATGCTCTGTGCAATCTGCGCCGCGCCAACTGTCTACGGAAAAATGGGACTTCTAAAAGGGAAAAGAGCATGCTGCTATCCTGGATGTGAAGTAGATCTTTTAGGCGCAAATGTACAAACAACACCGGTTTCCATAGATGGTCACTTTATCACCAGCCGCGGAATGGGAACAGCTATTGATTTCGGTCTCGCTATTATCTCGCACTTTAAAGATAATAATACCGCCCTGAATATGGCTTCCAAAATTGTTTATAACCATTAAAGCAATACGTAAATGTATTGATATTACCAGCACTTTTATTCCCGAGTACAAAATTAATCGGATATATACAAAATGAGCGACCACTGCAGATAGGCCGCTCTTTTTTATAATTTTATTTTTTCCTCATGTTCTTTATCTTAGAAATTAAATAAATCATATCGTTTTTATAGAACAGGATACCACCTAACACAGTAAACACAGTTGCTACTCCGGCAACGCATACAGATTTGCCAATCCACTGCATATAGCTTTCTGTTTGCCAATTCAAAAACGCTTCAGATAATGCCACTGTAATCATCGCTACTATTGCAGACAGTACTATATGCCCAACAAATATCCATAAGCTTCTTTTTATCAAATTCTTAGACAGATAATAAGCATATTGGACCGAACGAAAAATAGTAGCTGCAAGTGTACCTATCGCTACTCCAATAATTCCTAATTTAATAACAAAGATTAAAGAAATCGTTATATTTAGTACAGCTTCAAAAATGGCTCCATTTCTCGTCTGTCTGTAATGTCCCGCAGCTTCTACTATTGCCTGATATGGAATTCTAAAGCAGCTAAATGCTCCAGCAATAGTCGCAATCAAAGCGAATGTAGTTCTAGCATAGTTCACATCATACACTCCTCTCGTATATAGCATTGCAAACGGAACTATCATTATCCCTGCTGTAGAATAAATTATTGTTGTAAGACTGAAAATGATCAACTCATATACTTTTAAGTTTTTCTTTGCAAGCTCGATTTCTCCCCTTGCAAGCATATTGCCAAAAGCAGCACCAAAGCCATTTATAAAGTTAACAACAAAAGTTTTGATATTGGATATCACATAATTATATACAGTGTAAACTGATACTTCCTTAATATCCGCAAAAATTGTCAATACCATTACATCGGTATTATTATGTACAAAATAAGCTATCGCCTGCCAAAATGCATCCCACCGTTGTTTAAGCGCAGCATCATTAGGCATAGCCTTCTTGTTCAACTTATATCTGTTATTTACGTAAACATTGATGATAAGAGGGTTTAAAGAAAACACTATAGCGCTTCCCAACTTGACTACATGAATACCGAATCCCAATTTAAGCAGTATTATTGCCAAAATAGTGTTACTGACTGTAGTAAAAATCTGTACTATTGAGATAATATAGAGCCGCTGATCTGCCTGTAATAATATCTGATAAGTTACGCCAAAATAATATTGCATAAATGTTGATATACCTAATATCAGAACCAACGTAAACGAGAATAACCATTCAAACTCATAACTGACCAGAAATGGATACACACCTGCAAAAACTACTATTCCAAATACTAATATCAATGCTACTTTTCGCATGAATTTCTGGGTGGCATTGATAATTGAACTTACTGATTCTACATCATTCATTGCTAGCGGTTTATATAGAGAAGCCCTAGTAACGCCTCCCACTCCTGCCACCAATAAAGATGCACATGATAAAAACTGGCTGATTGATGAAAGAATACCATTATAGCTTGATCCAAAAAAGCTCAATATCATTCTTGGTAAGATAAGGCCACAAATGATCGCTATAACCTGATATATCATCGATGAAATTGTATTCTTTAAAGCTTTTTTAGTACGCATAAATTGTCTATATCCTATAGTTAATTAGAAATTCAACTTTTCCAAACGTTTCAGGAAAAAGTTATCATCCTTATTTTTCAGCAAAGGTGTATATTTCTGCGTTGTCAAGAAACCTGACATATCATTTATTTCCAATAATTTAACGCCCTTATCTGAGATAACAAAATCAAAACCACAGTAAGTAAGTTGTGGCAATCTATTCATAACTTCCTGCGCCATTTTCTGAATAGTATCCCACTCTTCCAATCTTCCGCAAAGTTTCTGATGTGTATCGGGATGTTCATCTACCTCAACCATTACACCATCAACCTTTGTATATCCAAAGCTAAATTCACCATTTTCATCAATCGGGCAAGATATTCCGCCTCCAGTGAGATTATCGACATATCCTGATTCTTTGTTACCAAACTTGATAAAATTGCTGATATGATACTGTTTTTCGCCGTCTTTGCCTATGATGACACGGATAGAATTCGCTGTCTTAGGATAAATCTGTGCAGGAAGCCCTGCTGATTCAAGGTATTCCAGAATCAAGTAATGTGACAGATTCCCCAAAAAAGCTACAAATTCTTCCTCTGTATATTTGACGTCATTTACATACAGAGTATTTTCATGATCGTAGTACACTTTATAAAAACCTGCACCACCAAATCCCTGTAGTCTTTTGATAGCCAAGGATTTTTCTTTTCTCAATAGTTCTATGATTCCGTCTATAGAGTTGTCGCAATCTTCCGGACACTCAAATAGTCTTATAATATTTCCACCTTCCTGAATCTGGTAAAAATATCTTGGCATGTAAGAAGCCAAATCACCCAATAAGTATTTTAATGATATCTTATTATCAACCCATGGATGATATTCTCCGTTTAGCGGTCCCATCTTTAAATAATCTGTGTCTGACAGATAATCCTGATAATTGTTCTCTGTGATTCCCAAAGCAAGAACTGTAGAAGGAAAGAAGCCATATCTTTTAGCTATTTTCTTAACTCTTTTTGGATATGAATGGTTTCTAAACTCAGACAATCTCCTTGAAACCAGCTCTTCAGCTGTGATATCTGAATATCCTTTGCTTTTATATTTAAAAGATAAAATCTTAACTACTATTTCTCTTTTACTATACATTTCATTTATCTCCCCATACCAATTTCATAATTCTCTTTTTACTAAATTCATATGCATATGCCACTATCATAGGTAATACAACTCCCAAAAGAACATACATTATCCACCATGCACCGGTCTTTGTCACTACCGGAAAACTTGCTATCATGTACTTTTCTTCATGTACAATCCAAACATAAAATACATTCACAAGTTTAAATGCAACAAAATGCAGTGCTACTATAAATACAGATCTTCTACTTACATTTTGTAATAACTTTGCCGCAAAAGAAAAATGCGTTAATACAAAGTTTGCTGCCGTAAAATAGAGAATCCATCCAACCACTGAGGCAACCACAAAGAATAAAGGATTAGGATAAATATTTCTATCAATTGCCACAAATCCAAACTTTCTCAGTAAAACAGTTAATATAATTCCAGCCGCAAATAAAACTATCGCCAGCTTTCCTTCTACAAGCTTCTCAAATGTTTTTCTATATCTTTTTATTATCTGTCCAATGAAAAACAATATATAACACGAAAAAAGTCTATCTAAGCCCCAAAAAGAAATCTTTTTAGCAGAACAAAACCAGCCCATTAAAAGAAATGCTATAGCCAGAGCCGCCTGGCACAATATAGGTTTTATCGTCTTTATTTTTTTATTAGCAACTATCAACAAAAACTCGATTGTTCCATATGCTACGGTTACATACAAAAGTGTTTGAAAAAACCACAAAGCTCCACCCATTTCCATAGATGCTCTCATAAAAAAAGCTTTTATTATATAGATCAGTATGGCCTTGAAGTCATATATTTCTGCTAATTTTATATATAATCCATCTGCTCGCCGCAGAAAGTCAGGATTCATTGTATAAAAGCCAACATGTATAAAAAAGTTGTTTAAAAGAATAAACAAACATGTAAAAATAAAATATGGTATCCACAAATGCATTAGTTTTCTTTTAATATAACCAATCAATCCCGAAAAAGTGTTAACACTTTCAGTTTTAAACAATAAACCACTGGCAATAAAAAAAACGGCCATATGAAATAGTACTAAATAATCAGAAAAAGGTGCGTAGGCATGTCTGTACACCATAAATAAAATGCCTATTCCTTTTAAAACGTCTATCCTTTTATCCCTCATAAAGTCCCCACATCAAATCATGATATTAATTAATGACTAACATCTTGTGATGTTAGCCATTATTATGATTATGTCTATTCTAGTATTTATCAGTCTTTCTTCATTTTGCTGATCTGTTTTTTCACAAATGCTGTGCCTGATTCACCAAGTACATTCTTTATGATGGCTTTATTCTTACTAAGTGAATCCTGAATAATCGTTCCAATCATATCAAAAGCATCACTATCGTCTTTTGACTTAGTAAAAATCTCTAGCAAGATTGGTTTTCCCATTGTATTTGGATTAAAGAATTTCTCTATTCCATCTTCAAACTCAGCTTTATTTGACGCAGACATGTAATCAAAACCTAAATCTTCTGCATAATGTCTCAGAAGATTTGTAGACTGCTTTCCAAAATGTCCCCCAGCAGCTACAAATTCATTAGTTTTTTCATATCCAAGCCAAATCTGAGCAGCATGACCATTATGTCTGAATATATTGCCGCCATCATTGTTGACTACAATTATACGAATATTCCCGCCTATATGCCTATTTCCTAAAGCATTCATGTCATAAAAGAAAGTAAGATCACCAAACACACCTACATACAGAGTTTCAGGAGAAGCTAAAGACGCACCTACTAAAGACGAAACGCAACCATCGATTCCTCTGCAGCCCGAATTGCATCTACTCTTTACCCCTTTAGGTAATCTAAAGAAGTTCCAAGCTCTAATTGTATCGCTCGCTCCTAAATGAAGAACCGAATTAGTCGGTAACAGTTTTGAAGCTTTTGAAGCTACATATATACTAGAAAAAGGCAACTCTGGAATTCTATTTTCCAAGTATTCCATCTGCTTCTCGTATTCAGAAATAAACTTATCTGCACCCTTTTCCATGCCTTCAGAGTATTTTTGTAAAAATTGTTCTTCAGGCATTTCAAATACTTTAGTCAACTTTCCAAAGGTATCACGTAGACATCCATCAGGGCTGACTCTCCATACTTCCTTTACGCCAGAAAGCGCTTTCTTGGTAACATCATCACCAAATTCTTCACCCATATGTACTAGAATATCTATGCCTTTAAGAAGATCTCCCTGCTTTTTCTGAGTGGAAATAAGTGTACACTGCGCTCTATACTTGCCGTAATACTTGCTAGTATGATCGCATATTACTAAAGCATCATGAGCCATGCAAAAATCATCTAGTAGTTTCGTTTGTTTGCTATTCCAGTCGATATGACTTCCAATAAGAACTGCAACTTTCTTATCGTTAGCTATTTCAGAAAAACTATCTTCATAGTAATAGTGATTAATTTTCCTTACATCCGGTAACTCTGTAACAGAAAAGTCAAACTTCCCACCATTCCAAGGCATATTGATATGAACAGGGCCTTTATTTCTTTTATGCAACTCGATCAAGGCATCATTAACCATCAGGACACTTTCATTGTAGTCCGCCTCATCTTTTATGACCGGAAGATTTATCTTTTTCTTGAAAGTATCCACAGGAGAAACACTTCTATCAATAACCTGTGGTTCAAGATTATTTACATATCTGTAATCATGAAGTCCAGTAACAGCCAAAATAGGTAATTTCCTATGATATGCTTCTGTAAGACCAGGTAGATAATCCCTGGATGCGGTAGCTTCTGTACATGTAATCACAACCGGTTCTCCAGTTTCTGATGCAAGTCCGCAAGCCATATATGCAGCGCCTCTTTCATCAACGCAAGAATACATTTTGAAGAAATTATCCTGCTGCATACTAACTACAAATTCCAAATTTGTAGTTCCTGGTGATGCTATTACATATCTGATGCCATGAGCTTTCAGTAATGATACAAGAATTTGTACGTTTTTATTTGAAGAATAATTAAACACGCTATACACAACCTTTCAAAGAAGAGTTCAAATTTCCTTAAATACATTAATAAGATCATCTGTGAATTTCTGTAATTTTTGCTCAACGGCATCTTTTGAAGCCACTGCCCTCTCTTTAAGAACACTATAATCAGAAACCCACTCCAATGTTTGCTCAATTGATTCTTTAGTATCCATTTCTTTTATGTCCAGGACATAATTATAGCCAATGTTATCGTATAATCCTTTGAATTTCCGGCTATATGCAACAGGAATAGTTGCTACCCCTGACGATACTCCTGCAACTGTGGCATGCATCCTTGCAGCAATAAGCACATCCATCGAAGAAATATAATTCTTGGCTGTAACAGGACTATCTACTCCTTCAATGACTATAGTATTGGGATACATGTCATGAAGCATTTTGCATATCTCATAGTCATTTTCTGTAGCTTCATTCCTTGATCCTACATGGGTAAGGAGATACACTTCATAATGCTGATCATTGCTTAGCTTTTCAATAACCTTCTTGCAATAATCCTGATAATCAGCAGTTAACCCAAACTGATTATCACCGGTATACCCTCCTCTCCATAAAAGCCCAGAAGGATTAAATGCAATTCTTGTCTTATCAGTCGGCCCTAAATCTTTTGGTGTATATGGAAGAGCAAATGCCACATCTGTGACAACATTTATTTCTCGCCCACACATACGTTTAATTATCTCAGCAGATTGTTTATCTCTGGAATAGACTTTAAAAGCCCTCTCTATTATCTTTTCTGCCCACTTTTTAGCCCATTCTTTGCTATATGGTCCATACGTCTGAGGTCCAAGAACAAATCTAGAATTATATCTTTCCCCCATTGCTTTCAAGAGATTGGTCTTAATATAACGTCCATTCCCATAAATATCTGAAAAACTATCCCCTAATGTGAAATCAAAAATAATATCTGCATCTTTAAAATTCTGTTTTATTTTATTCCAAAAACTAATCTTTTTGGGATGCACTCTAATTACATCAAAGCTTTGTATGATTTCATTACACTGATACTCATCATCGGCGTAACTCACTGCTGTTACGTTTATTGTAGCGTCCAACTCTTTTCCTATTTTCTCAAGGATATTCAGAAATGAATATGTTAGAGCAACACACCCCAAATTATCATTCCATATTTCAAGTCCGATTATTGAAACCTTGTAAGCTTTTTTCATATACCATTCCCCTCCAATGATATTTTAATATCTTGTCGTCATTATTCTTTACGGAGTTTCCTGAATGGCTTCTTCAGAATTGTAATCTTCCTCCCGAATTATTCCCTTAACATTGCCCTTTTGTCCTATATACTCCTCTGTATATAATCTCAAATAACTCTCTCGTTTATTAAAGAAATTATATATTCTATCAATTTCAACACTAAACTGCTTATCATCCACCTTCGTAAATCTCTTATTAGAAGCTATAACAGCCTTAGAAAGATTTATATCAAGTTCCCCTAGTTTCTCATTAACACAGTCTATTGTGAAATAATTATTTATAAGGTTGTCCATAGTCTTAATATATTCTTCAGCAAAAGAATCATTCTGCAAAAGAGAATTGAAAAAATCATTATCTCTAATTCCAGGCGAAAGATATGTATTCATAATCGCCTTAGAATAATCTCCCACTGTGTGATCATCAATATAACTACTTGGATTTCCCATAGAACAATCAACATTGTTAAGCGCCCATCTCCATTTACCATCACTATATCCAGTTCCGGTATTGTTAACAGTTTTAAAAACACATGCCGAAATGTTTTTATTCATTTTGGTATTTCCAATAAGAATATTAGTGCACATAAACTCGATGTAATTGGATACATCCATCATCGCTTTGACTATTTCATAATTTTCATTATTAGAAAAATCTGTATTTACAACATAATCATAGAACTCTGAATAAGCAACTGAACTAGCAGATTCATTTGCAACAACAATCATATTGTCATCAATATCATACTTTTTTTGGAAATACTTAGCATTATAATCATTAGAAATAGAATACAATCCCCAATACTCGCCATTAATGAATACAATACACGGAGTATAATCCCTGGTAATAACCGAAGTTCCTTCTACTAAATCATTTACAAGATATCTTCTGATTCTTGTGCTATTATCCCAACCTCCTGCCAGCAAAACAAAATTGCCGGTCTTTTCATTGCAATACTCGTCCAATGATGTTCCAACAGGATAATCTCTATCAGGTGTCACAAGAAGTGATTTCTGATCCCCATGTCTTCTTTCATCATCGTATATAGAAACCGAAACCCCTGTATAATATGTTCTGTCCTTGGAACTCTCATAATATTCAAGCTGGCCATGAGCCGCTACTTCTTTTCTTAAAAAGTTCCCCCTAAAACTGTCTCCCTGAATATATCCATCGTAGTAACTTTTTCCGGGAACATAAATACCATTTTCAAAACTGAACATCTCTTCCGGTGAAAGCTCAAGAGATATCACCGGTAGTCCAACATAATCTGAATCAGTATTATATCCTATATAATACGCAGCAGTTTTACTATCTATAGTATTTCCTTTCGAGTCAACTACTATTACGTTGATAACTGTTCCCATATCAACACTTGCCGGAAAAAAAGATGCATATGTATACTCCTGGCCATCGCTAACCGCATAAGTATAATTTGAACCGCTGGGTCTGGAAATTGAAATGCCTGTCGTATATTCCATTGACTCAGTAGTAGGCATTGTTCCATCAAGGGTATAAAATGCCTTACATCCATCAGGAACAATTAATTCCAAATTAAAAGGTTCTTCATAAAAACCACTTGGAACAGAAAAAACTAATCCATTTGAATCAATTCTATTTGAGCCATTATTATCTCCAATAGAAGAAGTTATATATCCAGCCTCATAACTTCCATTAGTAAGGCACCCATAACTTGAGCCGGAAGGTATTGAATCAAAACTGATAGCTCTGACAATCTGTTCCTTTCCATCTATAAACTTGATCACATGGTTCTTGTTATCACAAAAAGACTTTTTTGTGTCCGCAACGTACAATCCCTTAGAATCAATAGATGTACCTTCAGCTATAGATAACACTAGTTTTGAATCAACATATATTTTATATCCACTAATATCGATTAATTTTGAAGCATTATTGTAAAACTCAATTTTACCATCGCTTGAAATTTCATTTATAACGATTTTTTCTATATAATTAGAAGCACTCGTTTTTTCTGAAATATCTGATGATGAGTACTCAGTGCTATTTTCAATTAGTTTTTTCTGCTCAATACTATCCTGCTGTCTTGTCAATCTAATTGCAATAAATAAACCTGCCAACACAACTATTGTAGCTAAAACCACAAAAAAATCCCTTTTCTTGAAATTGTCAAAAAAATTCCCACTCATATATTTCCTTCTTTCATTTTGCCTGCGTTATGAAACATAAACGCAATTACTATATATAGAATGCAGCCTATCATCCCGCCGCACACATTAGTAATCAGATCTGTAATTTCAGACGCACCTGTCCTAGTCAGATACTGTAAAATTTCTATAAAAAGGCTAGTCAATAAGCTATAAAAAAAAGTCATAACAAGCCTTCTCATTTTATTGTCGATGGCACTTGCAACCAAGAATCCCCAAGGAATAAAAAACACTACATTTAAAAAGCTGTAAACAAGCTGCTTTTCATCCAGCGTCCCATCCCATTTATGAAATCCGAAATAGATTCTTGTATGTATCGCCGACTTTTCTGTGCCAAATCTCCTAAAAAAGGCAATTTGAAAAATAAAACAGGCATAAACAGCCATTAACATAAAAGCCCGTTTTTTTCTGGCATTTATAGAATTGCCTGTCAGCCTCTCATATGCGCACATGATCAGAATAAGGGTTATTACAGAAATAATACATGTCTCAATAAAAAAAACTATAGAAACACCACTTATCTGTTGCCTTGTAAGTTCCATAAAATATGAAAAATAAAAGCTTAATCTTCCCATTAAACCGCCTGTCTTAAATATTTACTGCGTTTATGTCTCGGTTCAAATACAAATTCTTCAGGAAACCGACATATAAACAACGCCCAAATCAAATACAGATATTTTAAAGTTGCAAGTGTATCAACAAAATATAAACTAACACAATAGCCTAATGTACTGATTAAAAAGGCTTTAGTAAAAGCATCTTTATCCGTGAACAGCTTTTTTATCATCTTAAAAATGAAATACAAAAAAAGAAAAATCATCGCTATCATTCCCGGATATGCATATCGAACATACTCTGCAATATAATAATTATCAAGTGATGCCAATGTTACTCCATTTATTTCAGCAGCAAAATATGTTCCTCTTGATCTTCCAATTCCAACCAAAGGATGCAGCCAATCAATCTGAAATACGTACCAAAGGTAATCCCTATAGTCTGAACTCTGTTGTATTATTAGCTCTGCACCATATTTTAATGAAATGCTCGTCCCGAATATTTCATCAATTACGCTCGTAATCTGTAGCATGAAATAACTTCCAACACTCGTACCTGATAAAGCGACAAGCAGAATTCCAAAAAGAATAACCCCAATTACACCAATAATTAAAGCGCGCTTTTTTTCTGCCTTCTCAGACAAAACAAATATTCCAAATGCCTCTACAAAAAACATTGCGAATGCAGATCTTGATCCTGTAAACATAACATTAAGAAACAAAAGTACAAAAAGAACCGGTCTTTGAAAAATATATAATTTTTTATTTTTAATATCCAAAGCAGAAATAGGTAAACCCAGATTAAGCATAAGCCCATATCCAATTGCATGCGCTGCTGGACCCATGATTCTATAATGTCCGCCTCGAATGAAGTTTCCACCTGCCAGAAAATGCGACTTTAACGTCCTCAAAAGCTTAAAAAAAGACTCTCCGTGGAAATACTCCGCAATGCCCTGAAAAGCAAAAAGATAATAGCAGCCAATTATGATCATCAGTGTCTTCTCAAAACCAATTGATCTGCTTATAACATAAATAGTCAAGAACAATGCCAGAAATTCAATAAACGGGTTCAAAAAAGACTTTGCATCTGCCCTGAGCACAGTAGTATAAGTTATAACTATGATTTCCGGAATAAGAGCAATAGATAGGTAATTATACTTAACTAAACTGCCAAAGTCATATAATCTGTCTCTATTAGTAAAAATCATGAATAGAACTGCTACTATCATAATTCTCATTGCTGTGAAATCAAAACCCGGAAGCGGAATTCCAAAATAATGCGGCATAACAATTTCTGCTATTAAAAAAGCAATAGCAACCACACGAAAAACCTTTTCTTCTTTGTCATTCGCTACATATTTACTAGTTTTGGTATTACTGCTCATATAAAACCTTTATCCTTATCCCTTGACTGCCATATATAATTCAACGGGAATAGCCCTTCTTTTGTGATAACAATCACTATACAAAATAGTTAAAGGAAAAACATTAAAGAGCTTTCGTTTTCCCAAAAGATCAATCCTTAACCTGGTAGCCTTGATATGTCTCTCCAGCAGCATTTCCTGTTCAACCGGTTTCATATTATCATGTAAAAAACTGAGCATTGCCTCATGACTCTTCAGTAAATTCTCAAGAAATATTATTCTCTTATTCAGATCACGCATTTTTCCAAGAGAAACATTCCCGGAATGTACCCTTCTCTTTAATGAAGTAATATGATATATGTACAGGCCATTCACGGCCAAAGCCATTTTCCATACAAACTCATCATGTGCCCAGTTAGTAAACCAGTATTGGACAATCTGATCCCAGAATGCTTTTCTCACACACATCGTGCATCCCTGACAGCCTATAAAGATGTTCTTGGAATTAAAATCCAAGCGCTCAAGCGAACCGTCATTCCTAAATGTCGCAAGTTCCCAAGCTGGTACTTTTAAAGCATCTTCAGAAACCGTGAAAGGCTCAAATTCAGATCCCAGAACCATAATCTCAGGATTGCTGTCCATTTGAAAAACCATCTTTTCTACTCTGTCTGCAACCCATATATCATCCTGATCACAAAAGAAAATATATTCCCCTTTTGCCCTACATGAAGCACTATAGAAATTTGACGCATATCCTAGATTCTTATCATTTATGTACACATTCCAGTTAATGAGATTTTCTCTGCTAATATAATCCTGTACTACGTTAACTGTATCGTCCTGCGACCTGTCATCACATACAATAACTTCATCCACAGCCATTGTCTGTTCCTTAATAGACTCAAGCTGCTCTAAAATTGTATCAGCTCCATTATATGTGCATATAATTACTGAAATTTTCACTTTTTCTTTCCTTCACGACTTTTGTTTTTTATAGTTCTTAAAAACATAATCATTAGACTTAGTGGAAATACCGTTATAAAGAATGCCGAATATATCTGCATTCAACTCTTCAAGTTTCTGAACTATCATCTTTGTTCTTACAAACTTTGTCATACCTTCCCTTACCACAATAATGTAATAAGCATCCGTGCGAGACATAGCTAATGGCTCTGAATAAAGCCTAAGAGATGGCATATCAATGATGATCTCATCATATTTTTCTTCCATCTCGGAAAGAAAATCATACCATTTCTGTGTAGATAATAGTTCAGTCTTGTCGTGAGAATTCTCACTTGATAAAACTACATCAAATGTATTATCTGCTTTAACAATATTAGGCAGTTTTTCCTTTCCCTCAAGATATTCAGCAAGTCCATTCTTATCTTTGCAAGGAACAAGATTTCTTAGCTTGGAATCTCTCATATCTGCATCTATAAAAAGGACTTTCTTACCAATAACCGAAAAAGATTTTGCGATGTTATAAGCATTAATAGTCTTACCTTCTGAAGGATCTGCACTTGTAATGACAAACACCTGACATTTCTTTTCTTCTCTGCTCCACAGAAGATTCGAACGGATGTTATTGTAAGCTTCCTTGAGTTCAACTGAGCTGTCATTTTTTAAGATGATTTCCTTATATGGACTTTCATCTTTGTTCATAGGTGCTTTAAACGGAACCTTACCAATTACAGGAATTTTGAAAATGTCTTCAACCTCATACACTCTTCTGATAGTCGTATCAAATACTGCCTTCACAAAGAAAAACAAAAGCGCCAAAAAGAATCCAGCTACAAATCCAAGAATAATAATCTTCGTTCTACTAAGTGATGAATATGGCACTGTAGGAAGTTTAGCTGCATCAAACACTCTAAAACCTCCGGCCTTCACTATACTTGGAATAACCACCGGTGCAAGATCGCTTATAACATTTGCAATTTTCAACGCATTTGAAGGATCTGGATCAGTAACATAAACAATAAAAATAGCTGTATCCGATACAGATGCAGCACTGATACTTCCCTTAAGCTTCTCAACAGAGTATCCATCCATTTGAATCTCATCCACTACACACTGCAAAAAACTTGAGCTCTTAAGCACTTGTATATATGAAGTGATAAACTTGTTAGCCTGTGCTATTTCTGAACTAGACTGGTTTACTCCTGTATCATTGACACTGTCAGGATTAGAATACACGTAAAATGACACGCCACAACGATAGTTTCGATAAGTCAAAGTATTCCCAAGTACAGCTGCTACCATCGCGGCAAGCGCTCCAGCAATAAACATATAAGCTATACTCTTTTTCAACGTAGAAAATATTTTCTCAACATGAAAATTCTCCAAAATTGTGTTAAACATAGATGCTCCTTGATAACTCCCTTTTACTTTTTATTCTTTTATTAACATTGTCACGAAGACAATATTCTACAGTACATAATGCCAATCCAATGACTACATATAGGATAAAATCAATCCCATGTGTTCCCTTTAAAACAGGTGTATCTGATAATTTTTCAATGCCAAGATTTCTTAACAAAATATAGATTAGAGAAGGTATCTTAAATGCCAAAAAGTGTAATGACATAATGTCTAGAGAGGCCTTGCCAAAAAGAATCAGTAGTTTATTTTCAAATATTACTCTATAATTGGACAAAGCGAACACCGCCAAAATCCCGCAAAAAGTCCCAGGAATATCCAACATATGCTCATTAACCCCAAAACCTCCTCGAAAGAAATGGCAGTTGATAGTAAATAATAATATTCCAATTATAAACACCTTGGTCCTATGTTTAATTATCATACTGTCAATGCCGTATTCTTTGACAACAACCCCCAAAAAGAAAAAAATAAAATCCCACAGCACCCTGTTTAGATTGTATGCATCCGGACAAATACTACTCTTGCCTACTATATGCATTATTGACATAACAACAGCCAGGATAAGATATCTCAAATTCCTATCGTGAATCTTTAGAAAAAAATAATCAATACATATGTAGAGACATACCATAAATAAAAGCGTTCGTAAAAACCACATAGCTCCATTTAATTTAGACTCCATATGTAACATAAAAACAAGAATAAAGCTTTTGGCATAATCCTTTAATGTATAGGCGGGTTCTGCTGTCAAGTGTAAATAGACAAACACATTGTGAAATGCCCAGAAGAAAAGACTAAAGCCTACAAATGGAATATAATAA
>AUXO011143691.1_pt1 | contig 14899 bp, 9 predicted proteins | sample 768731 | NCBI WGS metagenome assembly AUXO01 (sample SAMN02715735, study PRJNA202380) | gut metagenome | biome: sheep rumen | host: Ovis aries | place: New Zealand: Palmerston North | reverse complement strand
GTGTAAGATGAATCTTCAAGACCGCAGAGTATCGCTGTCTTATGAAAAGTAGGACCAGGTTCCCATTTTGTGGTCATTACAAATGGAGCTTTAGGCACTTCTAGCTGTTCTTTTACATAAAGAGGCAGTTCAAAGACACATCCCTGCCAGTTCTGATTATTACCTAGTTTTCTTATCAGTCCTGCAATTTCCAGTTCATCAAGACACGATGAAGCAATCTGATAATTAGGTACAGTAGGGAAATACTGACTCTGCGAATACAGATAGTTTGCTACGGCAGTAAGATCAATTATGCACTGATCCTGAGCTGCAAGATCTCTTAAGTAGAAAGCATATAGAGATTTTGCGATGTGGCTTAGCTGTGATGATTTTAGATAATTTAACTCTGTTGCGTTCATGGATCTATCCTTTGAAGATATTTTAACAACAAACCTGTTGTTTTCTAAGATCCTTAATCAATCCTGCTCCAAAAAAAGACATTAATGGTTTTATATTTGAATATTAATGATGAAAATTTAGTGTTAATTATTTGATAAATAATACTAATTAAAATAACAAAAATTTTTTTCTAATGATTTTCCTGGTTCATGATATGATTTATCAGAATGATTTTTTTTATGGGAAATAAAATGTCAGAGCAGCATAAATCAGATTTTCTTTCATTAGGACAGACCTGTACTGTGCTGGATATCTCCCTGTCTACTCTGAAAAACTGGCTTAAAACAGGCAAAATTAAAGATGATTCTGCTGATGGTTCTCTTAAGTTTAAGAAACAGCAGATTGATTCAATTATCAGTAGCAGAAATTCCTTAAAGAGAAGACGTGCTGTTGCAAATTCAAGGCAGTCGGTCAGAGCTCAGGAGCTGTACATAAACTATATTTCCAAAAACTCACCAAACCATATTGCCTTATCCATTCTGGTTGAAGATTTTTCAAGCACCCTAACATATATCAGAGCGCTTTTGTGTGAAGCTTTTCTTCAGCTGTTAATTGAAGCAAAGAAGCTTGAGACCTATGTTAGTTCCCATTATTTCAAAGCCTACCTTGAAGATAGACTGGATATAGGCAGATATGACTGGCTGATACAGGAACTTATAGACAAGACACCAAAGAATTCACTGTTAAAATCCTGCAGAAATCTTCCTGAATTTGAACTGCATTATGTCCCATATGAGGATACACTTGGGCTAATATATCTTTCTCTGATGGAGCTTTCAGCCCGCCGTCAGCAGGGCAGATACTACACTCCGCAGGAACTTACTGATACAGCCTTAGAGACTATTTCCATAAGATCAGGACGTGTATTTTTAGATCCTTGCTGTGGTTCGGGTAACTTCCTTTTAAGACTTTTAAAAAGAGGTGCCAACGTTAATGATCTGTACGGCTGTGATCTTGATTCTCTGTCTGTTTCTCTTGCAAGGATCAACTTTGCTCTGGCTGAGGATAATCTGAGTGAAGAGTTTTTATGCGCTCATCTGTTAAAGGCTGATACTCTTACCTCTAAGAACCTGCCTAGATGTGATGTTATCGTGGGCAATCCTCCTTTTGGCAGCTGTGAAGATCCTGCAGCTATCAGACGTTATGCCAAATCTCTTGAAGAGGCTAAAAAGACCAGACCTTATTTTGCAGATCTCTTTGTTGAAAGATCGCTTAATCTCCTAGATGAGGGCGGTATTGTACAGTTTGTTCTGCCAGAGGCGATACTGAATGTTGCCTCGCATGATCTTATTAGAACCTTTATCTCTATGCATGCCCGTGTTAAATCTGTCCGTTATCTGGATGAGGTTTTTCATGCGGTACAGTGTCAGAGTGTTGTTCTGACCCTTGAGAAGACCTCTTATTCCGGTGCTGTGGGAGAGGTTATTGTAAATACCAATGACTCAACCTATATTGTAAGACGTGACCGTTCTCCTCTTGATTTTAATTTCAGAATTACCGATCAGGAAGCGAAGGTTCTATCTAAGATGGATGATTTTGAACATTGTGTAAAACTGCGTGGTCACGCTCAGTTTGCTCTGGGAATTGTCACCGGCTCTAATAATGGTATGGTTCATAATACACATAATAGTGGTGATGAACCCGTACTCAGAGGCGTTGATATTGAACCTTTTAAAATCGGTACTCCAAAAAGTTTTGTAAATGTCTCCCAAAGCACATTTCAGCAGATGGCTCCTATAGAGTATTATCGTAATCCGATAAAAATCGTCTATCGCTTCATTGCTAAATATCCGATTGTTGCGTTAGACCGAAAGGGCAGACTTACCTTAAACAGCTGCAATTTTCTGATCCCTCGTTTTGATAATCTTTCTCCGGTCTATTTATGCGCTGTTTTGAATTCAAGCGCAGTTCGCTTTTATTTTGAGAGAAAGTTTCACACAATTAAGATTCTGCGTTCTCTTTTAGAGGAAGTTCCTATTCCGCTTGCTAGTCCTGATGAACAGCTGCAGATTGAATTTATGGTTAACGATCTGATGGAAGCTTCGGGGATCGAAGCCGAGAAAATCAAGCACCAGATAGACCGAAAAATTGCTGAAATATACGGGCTTGGCAAGCGTGCTTTAAAGTTGATTTCAGCTTAAATTATTTGAGATGGTAAATTGCAAATCCTTTAACTTTCAATTAAAATTTTCTGAGTTTTTTTTAACGGAGAATAAACAATGTTTAACATGGGCAATATGATGAAGCAGGCTCAGCTGATGCAGGAGCGTCTTCAGAAGGCACAGGATGAGATTGCAAGAATGGAAGTAACCGGCGAGTCAGGTGCAGGTATGGTTAAAATCACCATTACCGGTAACCACGAAGTTCGTCGTGTTGAGATTGACGATTCTATTTTCGGCGATGACAAGGAGATCTGTGAGGATTTACTTGCTGCTGCTTATAATGATGCTCACCGTCGTATTGAAGAGCAGTCAAAAGAGAAGTTATCTGCTGTAACTGGCGGTATGCAGTTACCTCCAGGCATGAAGCTTCCTTTCTAATATGTCTTCAAGTTCTCTGCTCGATTCAATGGTTGAGGCACTACAGGTAATGCCAGGCATTGGTCCTGTCAGTGCAACCCGTATTGCGTACTATCTTTTAGATAGAAAACGTAGTGAAGGTCTTGCCATGGCCAAGGTAATAGAGCAGGGATTAAACAACATTTCTATCTGCCCTCACTGCAGAAACTATACTGATGAGAAGGATCAGGAATGCGAGCTGTGTTCTTCTGCTAAACGTAGAAATTCCGGCAGCATCTGTATAGTTGAATCTCCATCAGATGTAATGGCAATTGAATCAAGTTCATCCTACAGCGGTAATTATTTTGTACTGCATGGACATTTAAGTCCTATTGACGGCATAGGCCCTGAAGAGCTTGGTTTTGATGTTCTAACCCGCAGACTTAAGGAAGAGAATATCACTGAGGTTATCCTTGCCTTAGGTCAGACCGCTGAGGGTGAAGTAACCGCCTCCTACATCGCAGCCATAGCCAAAAAGCTTAATATCAGTGTTTCTAAAATAGCCACAGGTGTACCTGTCGGAGGAGAACTTACCTCTGTTGACGGTAACACGCTGGCTCTTTCTTTTAATTTCAGACGAAAAATTTAAAAAATTTTCTTGAAATAGTAAAAATCATCCCCATTTGTATTTCTAGATGACAGTGTTCATACACTTTAAAAACAAATGGAGAATTTAAAAAAAATGACAGCTACTGTTCATGGCTTTCAAACGCAGGTAACCAAATTATTAGATTTACTTGCTAATTCGCTATATTCAAACAAGGAAGTTTTTCTTCGTGAGTTAATTTCAAATGCATCTGATGCTATTGATAAACTTCACTTCATGTCCTTAACCAATCAGGATTTAATCAAGGATGATCCTAACTTCAAGATTCAGATCCGTCCTGATAAGGATGCTAAGACACTTACCATTACTGATAACGGTATCGGTATGACCTTAGATGAGGCAAACAGCCACCTGGGTACTATCGCTGAGTCTGGTACAGAAGCTTTCATGAAGAATCTAACCGGTGATGCCAAGAGAGATTCTCAGCTGATCGGTCAGTTTGGTGTTGGTTTCTATTCTTCATTTATTGTTGCCAAGAAAGTAACCGTTATTACCCGTTCTGTTAACGCTTCAGAGGATGAGGGTGTTAAGTGGGAGTCAGAGGGTAACGGTACCTTCACTTCAGAGAACATTAAGGTTCCTTTCCGCGGTACTCAGATTATCCTGTCATTAAAGGATGATGAAACCGAATTTACTGATACCTGGAAGCTGCGTGAATGCATCACCAAGTATTCAGACCATATTTCTACTCCTGTAGAGTTATACGAAGAGAAATATGAACAGCCTAAGGAAGGCGAAGAGAAGAAAGAGCCAGAAAAGAAGTTCGAGTACACTCAGATTAACAACGCACAGGCTCTATGGACCCGTACTCCAAAGGATGTTAAGGATGAGGAATACATCGAGTTCTACAAGCACTTAAGCCATGATTATCAGGATCCTCTAACCTGGGCTCATAACAAGGTTGAAGGTGATCTTGAGTATACATCTCTACTTTATGTTCCAAAGATGGCTCCATGGGATCTGTACAACCGTCAGAATGAGCATGGTCTGAAACTTTATGTTCAGCGTGTGTTCATTATGGATAAAGCTGAGGCTTTCCTTCCAAATTATCTGCGTTTTGTTAAGGGCCTGGTTGATACCAATGCTCTTCCTTTAAACGTTTCACGTGAGCTGCTTCAGGAAACAGCTGTTACTCGTAAGCTTAAGAAGGCTTTAACCAAGCGTGTTCTTGGTATGCTTGAGAAACTTTCAAAGGACGCTTCAAAGTACACAGAATTCTACAAGCAGTTTGGTAATGTTCTGAAGGAAGGTCCTGTTGAGGATTATGAAAACAAGGATGCTATTCTTAAGCTTCTGCGTTTCGCTTCAACCAACAATGACAGTGCAGAGTGCTCAGTAAGCTTTGAAGACTATATCTCCCGTATGAAGGAAGGTCAGGACAAGATTTACTACATCACAGCAGAGAGCTATGAGGCTGCTAAGAATTCTCCATACCTTGAGCAGTTGAAGACCAAGGGTATCGAAGTTCTTCTGATGTGGGAGCGTGTTGATGAGTGGCTGATGGGCAATATCAGTGAGTTCAGCGGCAAGGAATTCGTAAGCGCCAATTCTCAGGACTTAAAGCTGGGCAATCTGGCTGATGAGGAAGAGAAGAAGAAACAGGAAACTGCTGCAACAGAGAACAAGGATCTGATTGAGCGTTTCAAGAAGGCTCTGGGTGACAAGGTCAAGGATGTTGTTGTTTCAACTCGTCTGATTGATTCTCCTTCCTGCGTTATTTCTGATACCAACAGAATGATGACCATGCAGATGCGTCGTCTATTAGAGGCCAGCGGTCAGAGTCTGCCTGATGAGAAGTACACTCTTGAGCTGAATCCAGAACATAAGCTGGTTCAGAAGGCTTATGCCGAGATGGAAGAGAACCGCTTCAACCAGTGGGCTGATCTGATTTTCGAGCAGGCCCTGCTTGCAGATCAGGGTGCTTTGAAAGATCCAAGCACTTTTGTTAAGTCAATGAACGCCTTACTTCTAGGTTAATTTAGTGCAAAAGCTCCGCCAGTCGGAGCTTTTTTGTTTCTACTGTAATGAATACAGTTCACACATGTTATAATTAGACACTTTTTTTATTTTTATTGAGGATTAAAAACAATGCGTATTATCCTATTAGGACCTCCAGGAGCTGGTAAAGGTACTCAGGCTCAGAATCTTACCAAGGCTTTCAACATTCCACAGATTTCAACCGGTGATATGTTAAGAGCTGCTATCAAGGCTGGTACAGATTTAGGTCTTAAGGCTAAGGCTGTTATGGATAAAGGCCAGCTGGTTTCAGATGATATCATTCTTGGTCTTGTAAAAGAGCGTATCGCTCAGGATGACTGCAAGAACGGTTTCCTTTTTGACGGTTTCCCTCGTACAATTCCTCAGGCTCAGGCTTTAGTTGATAACGGTATTGTTATTGATGCTGTTGTTGAGCTTCAGGTTCCAGATGAGAAGATTGTAAACCGTATGTCAGGCAGACGTGTTCACCTTGCATCAGGCAGAACCTATCACATAGTTTACAACCCACCAAAGGTTGAGGGTAAGGATGATGTTACCGGCGAGCCTCTTGTAATTCGTCCTGATGATGAAGAGAGCACTGTCCGCAGCCGTCTTGAGGTATATCACGCACAGACCGAGCCTCTTGTTGCTTTCTACAAGGATCTTTCAAAGACTGCTCCTACCAAGTATGTTGCAGTTGACGGCAATCGTGATGTTCAAGTAATCTCTGATGAGATTATTTCAACTTTAAAGAACTAGTTTATGACAATGAGCATTTTAACTAAAGGTCTTTTAGGTCTATGCATTGTTCCATTTATGGCTGTAAATGCTCAGACCGAAATCAGCGATACTGTAACATCCCGTACAGTTGAGAATATTACAACTTATAAAGTTGTAAAAAATCAGTCGGGAAAAGATCAGTTTTCTAACAGCTATCATGTAGCTGCTGGCGAGAAGGAGCAGAACATCTATCCTTGTCCTTTTGGCTGGACTGTAAAGCCAAATCCAAGTGTAGATAATTCCTTAAGCTATTTAAGTTCTGATTCTAAGCTTGCTATTAGCGTTACCAATCTGGAAAAAACACGTGGTGTTGATTCAACTCCAGAGGTTTACGCAAGAGTTGCTGCTATGCAGATGAACTGTGCTTTACCAGTTCGTTCTAATCTTATAGAAGGCGCCTGGAGTTTTGAATGCTCTGATGAGAATGTTGAAACAATTATCTATGGAGAGCCAGGAGCTCTTGCTATGCTTGTTATTTCAGGCAGAAATGCAGATACAGAAGCCTCTGTAGAAGAATTTATCAAATTTTTAGATTCTCAGTCTTAACTTAATTATTTCAGTTCTATAGGAAGGGATCTTTTGAGGTCCCTTTTGTTTTTCAGTTTTAGTTTGTTCTGACTTCAAAATCTACACAGTCCGACTGACCATCCTCATCAAATAAGCATACCTTGTAGAAACCGTTTTTTGTTGTCTCAAGATAATCTGATTCAAGCTGCTGATCATCATAATTTAAAAATACCTTGCCACAACCTCCCTCATATTTTATGTAGATCCTTCCATTATAATCAGGGGAGACTATGCTGTTATTCAAAGGAAAAGTTATCTTAAGCTTATCTTTGATGCTCAGTATTTTCTGATTAACATTCTGTTTTACCAGAGCCTTAGGTGCGGTAGCAGAAAACAGAACATCCTCAATATCTTCCTTTATAAGATTATCTTCTTCTAACTGCGTGAGAATATCAAAGAGTACCGGTGCGGCATCGGTGTACCCGGTATTATTGTAGTTCTGTGTTCTGTTATCCGGATGAGTTATAGCGACGCCTACGGTGTATTTTCCAAATGATCCTACGGCAAGAGCATCCTTGAACTTATATGAAGTTCCGGTTTTGTAGGAAACACTTCTGTTATCTGGATGATTTACCGGTCTTGCGGTATTTTTCAGAATCTCAAAAACTGCTCTTGCGGAGGCTTTTGATAAAAGTCTATAGGTTTTACCATTAGTGTCTGTTTCTGCTTTTCTCTTATCTTTAATTGAATTTACCAGACTATAGTCATAAAGTTCTCCGTCTGAATTCAGCATCGCATAAAGCTTGGTTAAATCCACAAGAGTAATATCGGCACTGCCTAGAACTACTGATAAATCTGGTATACCATCTTTTACATGCAGTCTGGTATAGGGGGTATTTAATCTTTCACAGAACTTATCAGGTCCGACGGCTTTGATCACTTCAAGAGCTGGAAGATTTAAAGACATGCATAGGGCATCTTTTGCCTTAATTTCTCCGTTGAATCTATAGTTGAAATTATCTGGTTTCCAAGAACCATAAAGCTTTCCCGCATCTTTCATGATGGTCTGAGGATGCAGCTTTCCCTCTTCAAAAGCCATGGCATAGGCAAAGGGCTTTAAGGTGGAACCAGGTGATCTTTTCTTGAAAGGAAGACAGATCTGGTTATTCTCTGTATCAGAGCTGCCGTTTAGCGCGACAATCTGATGAGTTCTGCTATCCAGTATAACTGTACTCAGGATTGCATTATCTTTTTTGTTTTTCTCGTATTTGTCTGCGGTTCTGTTAAGAAGATCCTGTAAGAGTGAATCTATAGTTGTGTATATTTCTTTATTTTTATCTGAAGGCTTGTTCTGCTGATTTTCTTTTGAGGTAATGGCGCTGTCAGTTTCACCCTTTAAACTTGCAGCAGATTTTGAAAAGAGATAATTACCCAAAGTATAGGCGCTTTGTTTTATTGAATTAAGCTTGTAGCTACAGTCTTCTTTCAAGGCTATTTTCAGAAGATCTTCGGTTATGATGCCGTTTTTGTAGGCAAGCTTTACTGCTTCATTTTTATAGTACTTTGCTCTTTTAGGATGTAAATCCGGTCTTATAAGCTCCGGTGCACGTGGTAGGGCTACCATGAGTGCCGCCTCTGATGGTGTGAGTCTGTCGGGCAGGTGATTAAACCATCTTAAAGATGCTGCTTTTACTCCTTCAATATTAGAGCCGAAAGGGGCAAGTGTCAGGTACCAGGACAGTACCTGTTCCCGACCGTATACAGCGGTTATGTAGACGGCTCCGATTATCTCTTTTAGCTTGTTTAAATAGGTTCTCCTCTTGTGGTTGGATAGCCTTTTTACCACCTGCATGGCTAGGGTTGAGCCTCCGGATGTGATCTCTGTGTTCTTAAGATTATAGAAAAGAGCTCTTGTCAGGGCTTTAAAATCAACGCCAGGATGGGAGTAGAAATTCTTATCCTCATTTGAAAGCAGTATTTTAAGGTAGATTTCGCTTACTTCATCTTTGGTTGTGAGAAAACGATAGCTCTGAGTATCTGAGCTTAAAGTATAGGCAATAACATTTTCTTCTTTGTCAAATAAGATCTTTGAGCGGTTCTTTAATAGCGAGAAATCGATGCTTAAGATGCTGTAGATGACAAAAGAGATTAGAGCAAGACCGGCTAAAGCTGAAGTAGCTATTACTCTTTTTTTAGTTATTAGAGCTGCTGATAATTTAAATCTCATGATGGTTAGATGTCATCTTGAATGATCTTTTAAAAGAGAATCTCATTATTCAAAGAAATTTTATCCAGGACTTTTACTTCTGAAAACTGTTAACGCATACAGATTGCTACTTAAGATTAAGCCTTTTGTAACAATCTGTATGCTTCTGAATTAAGCTTTAGTTATTTTGCCGCAGCTTTTGGAGTGGTGTTTGCTGCAGAATCATTCTCATCTGTAATTCTAAAGCTTACAGGATCAGTGTAGTAATACTGTTTAACTGAAACTGTCTTCTGGGATAATCTGCTCATCAGCGGTGCTGACTGTCCTTTATAGGCTGCTTTCATGATAAAGGCAAAGGTTAGAGGTTTGCCATTGAGAGCTCCTGAGACATTATATGAAGTATCTGAAAGGGCAGTTTCCAGCTGATAGTTTTCAGTAAGACTGTATTTTTGCAGGAAGGTGTAGGCTTTCTTCACTTCATTTGAACTGAGCGCACGCAGGAACAGCATATCTGCAGGCAGCTTGAGATTAACGTATGCCTTTGAATCACTGGCCTGAGTTGATTTAGCTGAAACCAGAACAATGACATCATCATTAACCTTAAGCTTTGAATCCCTGTTTAATGGATTGCCGTTTCTGTCAAAGTACATTATCTGCATTGACAGAGTATCTGGATTTACAATTTCACCTGCAACCTTTCCTGTTACAGATACGGATGCAACTGCAGCCTTATCAGTCTTGTTCTGAATCTTAAGTGTTCCGTTTTCAACCTTTGCATTAAGCTTTGTGGTGTTCTGTCCGTATTTTTCTGACAGTTCGCAAAGTACAGCTTTTGACTGATTATCAAGATAAGCATCCTTTAAGATTTGAGCGTTAAGCTTTTCAAGTAAGGCTGCCACATCTGAATTTTCGTCAGCATTTAGTTTCTCTTTTAAAAGAGTCAGAACATCAAAGGAGGCGGTATTGATATAGAATGGCTGATATGCTCTTATCAGATCCAAAAGCTCCTTTTGTTTCTTGAAGTTCTGTGCAGACAGATAATTCTGTTTTAGTGTTAAAGCTTCATTAAGATTCTTTATAGCTCTGTCTAAAGCCTCATTCTGACGACGTTTATCTCCATACAGTCCAAAGGCTGCAGCATAGTTACATAATGCATTGATAGATCTGATATCGTTGTGATCAAATCTGTAGGTTAATGAGGTATTAACATTGACGCCCTGAGAGGCAGCAAGCTTCATAGCCAGAGCAGCAACTGTCTCATTGTCGTCGTTAAGATTACGGGCAAGAGCTTTCTCAAGATACTCTAAGGTGGCATTGCTTACATCAAATCCATCCTTATAGGCATCGTAGAGGAACATTGCAGCATAGACAGCGGCGTATTTGGAAGCTTCGTAGTTATAGAAGCTGATATTTACATATCCCTGCATTGAAATATGTGACTGTACATAATCAATGATGTCGGAAAGATATCTCTGATAATCTCTGTATTCATTTGAATCTTTATCCTTCATTTCCTTAAGGGTATTTAAAAGGATAATGCCTTTGGATACTTCATCAAAGAAGGAATGCTTGTATTTAAAATCAAGAGATTTTACAAGCTTCTCCTTATCAGCCATAGGAAGCGCACCTAGGATTATCTCTGCAGGAGTTCCGTTTTCAAAGTTCTGGACAAGTTTTAATTCCTGCTCAGTTTTTGCCGGTATGGAAACAATTCTGTTTTCATTTATATCAAAGCTGCGATCAACAACTGTGATAGCCTTTTTATTCTCAAAACTGTAATCTTGAGATTTAACTTTGTATTCAACAAAACCGTCTCCTACAGTATTTGCTTCAAGAGCAATGTCTGCTCTGTCCTTAGACTGTTTTTGAGCTGTTAGATTGCCTTTTGCATCACACTTTACTGAACCGCTGCATTTTACTTCAAAGCTGAAATCTGACTTGTCGCAGGCAAGATTATCAACACCAAGAACTGCATTCAGTGAATCTCCATCGTGCAGATAGTAAGGTGCATTCAGTGTGGTTACTGCCTTATCCTTAACCGGTACTTCAATTGAGGTGCTTCCAACCTTATGGCTGTTATAGGCTGTAAGCATCAGTGTTGCTGTGGTTGAAATTGCAGGCAGCTCAAAATCGACTTCTGCCTTGCCGTTTTTAACCTTAACAGCTCTGGTGTAAAGGGACAGCAGATTATCTTTAATATTAGATAGAGCTGCTGCGCTTTCTCCTGCCATCATGTCATCGCCGTAGCCCTGACCGTCACCCTTGATTTCTCTTATGATATGACCGTACATATCAACGATTGTTGTTTTTAGGGATTCCTTACCGGCTAGGGCCTTGATAAGATTTGGAACCTTGTGTTTGTTGATGGCTAAAATTCCGTTATCAACCAGTGTGGCGGTTATATAAGTATCATCTTCAAGTGCAGATTTGTCCTTGCTGTTTACCATAACCTCAAAATGCAGTTTTGAATTTGGCTTTATCTGAGGCTCGCTATTATTTACAGCCTGAGCAAGTGAGGTTGTAATCTCAAGTTCTGCCTTTGTTGCATCAACACTGATGTAATTCAAACCGACAGCTCTTGCTGCAGTCTTGTAAGGATTGTCCATGGCGGAAAAGGTGGTCAGCAGGGCATAGGTACCGAATCTTAAGTTTTCATCAATTTTTACTTTGATTTCGTTTAGTCCTTTCTTTATCTCATAATGAGAGATTCGGTTGTTTCCATTGTTACCTAAAACCAGATCGGCATAGCCGTCAAATTCACTTTCAAAGCTTAAAACAGCAGTATCTCCGGTTTTATAGATTTCCTTATCTGAGGTCAGAACAAATCTGTCAGGGGTATTTGGCTCGAAATTGTTGTAGCTTCCAACATAGAAGTTATAGGAGGTATTAAAGCCGGTTTTATCATCGGTTATTTCAAGAACGTAAGCTCCGTCCTTCAGATCAGCTGTGATATTGTTCTTTTTATAATCACTCTGAACCTTCAGATCACCTGAGGTCACCGGAGTTCTGTATTCGTTTTTGAGGAATTTCCAGCTGTTATTCTCAAATATATACTGATAACTTATGTTTCTCTTCTTGATAATGTATTTAGCCTGGCCGTCAAGTACAGTTCCGTCCTGATTGCACATAACCACATTAAATTCTGTTTTATCTCCGTTGTTCTTTAGTTTCTGTACACCCAGCATCGGTGTTTTAAAAACATACTTATACTCATGATTCATGTAATACATGTCTGATGCCGGTGCCATGATGTTTAGGTTCATCTCCAGCATCTGCGGATATTTTGCGAATGCAACTGATGGGATAACGGTGAATCTGCCTTTCTTACTGGTTTTTCCTGAGTCTATTGTCAGATTTTTAACGTGATCAGATACTACTTCCTCATTTAAACCGAAATAATAATCCTTGAATTTTTCAACAGGGTGATTATCAGGTTTGACGAGATAGTGTCCGTCTACATTGAGATCGGAGGCATAGGATCCATAATTGAATTTTGATTCAATCTCAATTCCGTCTCCGTCTTTTAAGATCTTCTTGTCAGATATGAACTGAGCGTTGATTGAACTTGGTTTAAAGGCTGCAACCGTGAATTTGGTGGAGGATAGAACCTGATTCTTGTCATATCCTAGTTCAAGTCTGTATTCTCCCAGCTGAGCATTGTCAGAAAGGGTAAATTCATAATCAAAAACACCTGCCAGTGGTTTATCTAAGGTTACTTCCTTTAGAACTGTGTAATCAGGTTTGTATACTGTGAGTTTCAGGGCCTTCAGAGGAGCTGCGCTTAAATCTTCATTTCGTACATGAGCCTGATAGTAGACCTTTTCTCCTGGTCTTAAAAGGCTTCTCTGGGTAAAGGCATATATTCTGTAGTTGGTCTGCTTTAAAAGTCTTGAATTGATGTTTCTGTCATTATCATCTGCATATTCATTGTCAGTTGCCGCATCTTCCAGATACAGATTTTCAGAACGCAGATCAAGCGGGAAGGTATCGTTGCCGTCTGTAATCAGTACAGCTGAAGCTTCACGGGAATTGTTTCCTGATAACAGTTTTTCATCAAAATGAGCATATCCGTCTGCATCGGTGGTTGTCTCTCCTAATACTTCATTACCTGAGGAGAGAAGCTCAACCTTTGCTCCTTTCTTTGGCTTTGCATCCTTAAGTGCTCTTACTGCTATATCAAGTCCTAATGCTCCCTTGTATGCAGTTGCACCAATATCAGTGATAAACAGCAGCTTTGATAATGCCAGTGATTCATAATCAGGAGCCAGCTCGTATATGCTGTTACCATCATTCTTATCATCAGCTGTAATTACAAGAACAAATAAGCCGTCATTAAGATTCTTTTTGAAATCCTTAATATTTACTGTAGTTGTCAGCTTCTCATTTTTTTTGTTAGGCAGTTTATATACTTTGGACTGTATAAATTCACCATAGTTATCAATCAGCGAGTTTACCTGCCATTTATCGAGTCTGTTATCCAAAAGGGTAAACAGGGATGCTCTTGGAACATCAGATGTTGCAATTCTGAATACTGAAAGCTTGAAGCTTTGCATATTGATTGAACTGATACTGATGCTGTCAGAGTTGTTCATAGGAAGAACAAGCCCGTTTGTAAAGGATACAGAGGACTGAGCATCTGCTGTTTTAAACTTTACAGATAGATCTTTATCGGTAGTCTTAGTGTAAAAGCCTTCAATTCCTTTTTTTATGGTCAGGCTGTAATTCTCTCCAAAGTTAAGTCCGCTAAGACAGAGTTTTCTCTTGGAAATAAAAGGTGAGAAAGAGGAAAAGTCTTTTCCCTTACTGTCTTTTAGGGCTAGATATTTCTTCAGAATATTCTGATTCTGAATGTCACTCATCTCATCATTAAAGATAAGGCAGGATGTTGCTTTTCCCTGAGTACTCTGATCGATTATTCTCTGGAGTTTAAGTGGATTATTCTGGTTCTTGTTAGGTGCAGTTTCAGCACAATTAGCTTCAACAGAGACTGCTGCTAAAGCGGTTAGAAGAAGAATTCTAGAGCTTATGTTCATACTGATTGCCTTATCTGATTTATTGAGCGGTTGTCTCCTTATTCTAAAGACAATTTACTTATTTCATTGATATGAGATAAGATTTGTTTGAAGTTGGGCAGAAAAAAATTTTTAACAAAAATTCAAAAATCATTTGAAGATGCGGGGGTGAGCCTTGTTGTTCTTCCGTATCTTAAGAATTCAGGAATAAACGGAGCGGTAAAAAAAATTGGCTCAAGACTCCTTCTTATGGTAAATGACAGAAGAGGATATGCAGATACTTTATGGTTTACGTTGTTTCATGAAATTGGACATGTCATAAATAAAGATTACGGTATCTCTATTGCGGGAGAATCGGAAGAACAGGCGGATTTATTCGCAAAAAACATGCTAATTCCGAAGGAGCAATATAAAGACTTTATAAATAATAATTCTAGAATTACAAAAGAATCTATAAAAGTTTTTGCCGATCTGATTGGAAGAGATCCTGGAATTGTTTTGGGCAGACTTTTATATGACAAAATAATACCGTATACAGAAGCAAAAACTTTTGAAGAATTAAGGTACAAGTATAGAATAACTAATTAATTCAATATAATTGTTAACTTATCTTTTGGGGGCTAGTTCTTTATTCGGTGTTTCAATCTGCGCATTTTTACCACTAACCATTCTGAAGAATTCTAACAATGTATTGCTTTTCTTGAGGTTATATAGTTTTGGATCTGTTTCTATTTTTGTTAAAATTGCAGTAAAAATTCCTAATAACTTTTTTATAAGATATTTAATCTGCTGGTGCAATAAAAATGCTAAGGCA
>AUXO017793975.1_pt1 | contig 14903 bp, 25 predicted proteins | sample 768731 | NCBI WGS metagenome assembly AUXO01 (sample SAMN02715735, study PRJNA202380) | gut metagenome | biome: sheep rumen | host: Ovis aries | place: New Zealand: Palmerston North | reverse complement strand
TTCTTTTTGCTTGTACTACAACAGAATATAACCTCACGCAAACCATAATCAGTATTTATATAAAACTTCTTTTCGTCATGTGGTGTTGTAACACTGATAATTACATCATTATGTGACTTTGCAGCATTAAGTGCAAAATCAACACCAAGTTTATGGATCTGCTGTGCTGTTAAATTTTCATTACTACAATTTGTCATAATTGTCACCTCAATTATTAAGCTTTCTTAGAAGCAGGAACATATTGAATTGTCTCAATAGGGACATATTCTTCTGCATAACATGGACAATCCATGTCAACAGAACTTGAACATTCATCAAAGCATTGTGCTATGCCATTAATCCCAACATAACCATCATCACATTTATAAACATTTGTTGAAAGTTCATACCAGCGATGGCGATCTACATTAATATCTGTTGCTACACATTGCAAATCAAAGTTAGTATCAAAATCAAATAATGACCAATATTTATTTGAATTAACTTTTGCAATTACATCGGCTACTTTCATTATAAAGCTCCACTATGATAATGTATTAATAGCATTTTCAATGCGTTTAAGCTCAGCATCTATAAACTTTTCTCGTTCACGATTATATGAATCTTTGCATTGTTCATAGGTCTGTCTATGCTGTTCCATCATATCGTACAATCGTTTACCTTCAGCAGATTCATTAAATCGTTTAATAGCATCTTTTGAAACTTTTGCGCGAATAAACGTATACAAATCAACTGTATCTTCAAATGCGCCACCATAACAATCTACACATCTCTGTGAGCCTGTTGCGCTATGATGTTTACAATAATCGCACTTGCCATGACGTGCATTATATTCATCAAGATATCCCATATACAATACCTCTATATACTATTAGAAGTCTAAATCTTTAACAGGTTCAGCTGATTCAGTTACATAAGTTCCATCGTTAAGACAATAGCCTTTCCATAGTGTTACAAAACCATGAAATTTACTTTTATTATCAAGACACTTATTTACTTTTTTAATAGTTTGAACAGCTATACGAGCATCATGTATGTTATCAAACTCTTCATTCCAACCTTCATATAATGAATTTACAGGACGAACAAAATACTTTATCATTGTGTACTCCATTATAGTATTGAATGGAACCCATTATCCATTCAGTTTGTGGTTTATTTATACCATATTTTCCGCTGTCTGTCAACTAATTTTTTCAGACAACTAAAAATTTTTTCAAAAACCTCAAACAAGCTTCATTGCTCATTTGATGGATTAATCATACCATAACCAAATTTGTTTGTCAACTAAAAAATTCAATCGACGAAATTTTTCAAAGAACACTCAAACAAGCTTTCACTCATTTGATGGCATAATAATAACAAATTTCAAATTGTTTGTCAACTGAAAAATTTCGAAAAATTTGCTAATTTTGTATTAGATTGTATCTGAAAATTTCTTTATTTTTCTATTGACAAGCTACTATAAATGTGCTATAATTAATAACCATATTTTTTAACTAAATTTTGTATAGATTCTTCAACGAATGAATTTTCAGATTGCAAATTATGTTTATTATTATATTCTTCTGCAATCTCATTATATACATTATATACAATATGATCATCCATTCCGCAATATTCAATGTAATAATTAAGTAGTGCTTGCAATTCGCATTTTAATGAATCACTATTATACTTTGTCATTAAACGATCTTCATATTTATGGAATATATCAAGCACACGTTGTTCTATTGAATCTCGAATAGTTCTTTTATAATATGCTTTTACATTTTGTCTAAATTGGTTAAATGTTGTTTCACTCATAATAGATGAATTTCTTAAATCGTCAAATTGTTCGCTAGCATCACCAAGTACTGCATAAATTCCATATTTCATAGCAAATCTTCACATAAAATAAATGGTGTATATGTAATATATACACCATAAACTTTATTTGTTTAATAATAAGCTATTTAATTATCACTATTTGAATTAGCTTCAATGTCATCAAATAATACAGGTATTTTACTCTTTAGCTCAGCAAGTAAACGATCACAAATTGACCTCATTTGCGGATGGGCACACATATTATGCGATGATCTTAGCTTTAGTACATTGCGCCATTCTCTAATGTTTGCTGTCATTATAATCTCAGTTGCAGTAGATAGCGGTAAGACATTACGAGCAATCTCTGGCTTTACATTATTACTAAGCATTGCCATATAAGCGTCTTCAGCATTTTTACAAGACATCCACCAAATATTATAATCTGTAGAGTCTCTAGGTAAAAGATCTTCAGGCTCAATTACTTTAATCTCATTACCAAATTTATCTTTACTGTAGTTCACATATCGTGTAGATTCTTGACAATAACTAGCAATTCTATGTCTAACTAGTTCATTTGCGATTGCCCTGTCTACAATAAATTTAACTGATAATTGAGAATGCTCAATAACAGCTTCATGACCACGATTAAGTATATTTTTACAAAATGTAAGGCATGAATCATCAGTAGTATTATTTTCTGACTTATAGCAAACTCTTCCAGCTCGCTCAATATCTTTAAGAATTTTAATTGGATCAGACAAGTCTGTTAAAATTTCATATGACTGTTGAATTACTTTCATATTATATTACCACCAATTTACACATTTTGCAATATTATCAAACTTTGTTTGACTTGTTAAAATATATGGATTTGACTGATAAATAGCAAACACTTCATTAGGAACTAATGTCCAATAAATAGAATCTGCATTTTCACAAATACTATTAAGATCATAAAGCAAATTATTCTTATTTTCAATTATCTTAATGCTTACCATTTTATTCACCATTACATAAAAATAAATAAACCCAGCATAAATAATATACACTGGGTTTTAGATATATTTAATATTTAATTAATTGAAATATAATTATATACCAAGCTCTTTAATTAGCTTCTTTGTAAGATATGGTTTACCAATCTTTAAAAATCTCTCAGGTAAATTAGCAATTATATCAATGTTCTTTGCTTGTTTTGGCTTTGTGAAAAACTTCCATAGAAATTCTAAATTCTCATCGCTAATTGTATTTTCAAACTTATCAGCTATATCTGACATTAACTGTCCAATCTCATCACAAAATCCACCATGACATGCAAGATCGATAAGAACAGAATCTTTGTCTCCATAACCGTTTTCATATGTATAATTAAGAATTTTAGGTGGTAAACTTAATATAATTGAAGTTAGCTTTTTATTTTTACCATAAGAAAGTGGTATATTAGCAGCTTTACGAACAGCACCACATAATAGATCCTGATATTCACGTGTCCCACAATCTGCATCTATATATTTATTCCAGTTGCTAACAAACCATTTGTAATCACCGTTTTCTTCATGGTCTTCAGCTTCACTAAGGAAGTCTTTATTTGACTGGTATATTACTGATATTGCTTTTGCTGGAATATTACCTGCATATTCATAATCAAGCGGTATTTCATCAGAATCAAATTTTAAATTTTCATAATCATCGGCACCATCAAGCTCTTGATATTCATTTTCATTATCTTCATCATCGTTATCTTCATCATAATATCCATCATCACTAAATGGATCACGTAAAGCATTATAATCACCTTCTAATAGATCAGGATTTAAATAGCTGCTGTCAATCTGTAATACTACAAAGTCATCTTTATTCGACATTCTAGCCCAATTCTTTGCAGAATTGATTGTCATTGTTAAATATACTTTATTTGTATTAGTTAAACTATGTACTGAATAGCCAACCTCTTTACCTGGCTTTAAACCATTTTTAAGAATACTCTGCACCATATCTGCACGTGTGCCATGATAAAAGTATTTTGGCATATTACCACTAACAACCTTCTCTAGCTTTCGCATTCTATATTCTAATACTAAATTCTTTATCATTTTTCAATCCTGCTATATATAAATAAAGAGAGTAATTAATTACTCTCTTTATAATGTATGAATTAATCTTAGTTTATTTATTTAATAGCTTTTCAAGTCTTTTAACACGAGATTCTAATTTATGTTTTTTAGATTCAGAAGCATTCATATTATCTAATAAAACTTGTGCCATTTGTGAAAGATCATCGGCAATATCATCACGAACAGACTCTAAACGATCTGCATCATAGCCAAATTCATCACATAAATACTGAATAGCATCACTAACCATCATATCATTTGTGCCATCAGCCATGCCTTCCATTTCAAGCTGGAATTCACGCTCTGATCCATAATAGCCAGGTGCTCCAAAATTATTATCAAAAACTATCTGTAATTCTCGTAGCATATCAGGATGAAGACCTTCAAATTTACGTCTGCAAGATTCTACTACAGGTTTATCAGCATCACGTGCAACTGATTTAAATGCACTAAGATCTTTTTTAGCTTGCTGTAATAATTTAATTCGATCATCAATAATATCATTCATTGATTGTAATGCGGCTGTTGCACTAGTCATTCCAGCACGTGTACATGCTCTTGCAACTGCTTTTTTATCAGATGGGTCATCTTCTAACATAGATAGAACATTTAATAATGCTGACCATCTAGTAAAATCAGTGTCCATATTATTGGATTTATTTAATTCAGCAAGCTGTTCAATAATAGCTCTTAAATCCATAGCAAACCCCGTTCTATTAGCGATTCATTTTACGATGTGAAAATCTATTAATACGATTACGATTCATTGATTCAGAACGAAGATTCTTTTCTAAACGACGAATGCGAGCTTCAAGTTCACTAGTACGATTATCACATTCTTCTACGTCTTCAGAATCATCTTCAGCATCATCATCTTCATCTTCATAATCTAAAACTAAATCATCGTCTGCTGATTCATCTTCACCAGCATTATCTGGTGTTGTATCAAATTCAACTTCGTCACAGCCATCACAACTGCTTGGTAAACTCAATGAACTAAGAACACGTTTACATTCTGCATCTGACATCTCTTGAACACATGCGAGAAGTGCTTCATCAGCATCAAGTGATCCCATGTCAACTAATGAAAGTAATAGTTCATGTGGATCTTCAATAGACTCATTTTTTCGCTTTGCAGTAACAAACTTATTTGTATTAATTCTCTTCATAATTTAGACCTCATATAAGCATATTGACAAAAGTGTATTTAATTATAAATAATATAATTTGCTATACACAATTTAATTATTTGATCATCCTTAATTATATTTGATATATCTTTATCAGTGTATAAAGTTATTATACAATTATCAACAGTAGCTTTTAGTGTTTGCATTATTGCAAATAAAGCACTTAAACTTTTATCACAAGTATAATAAAATTCAATATTAATATTATTAAGTTTATGCTCATCAGATTTATGAACAATAAGTGATAAATCATATTCTGTAAATGGAACATCGCCACTAAATACTATCTGAATTTCATTATTAGATTTATTAAAATGTATTGATTTGCAATTTATATTATATTGTATAGGCATAATAATCACCATATATTTATTAGTAATTTAAATAAGTATGTTTAACTAGTTATATAGTAGATATTTGTGAAATTTAATTTATTTTATATCTATATTATAATAGTAAACTAGTGTAATATTTCAATTACATATAGTGTTTTATTTTAGTTAACATACTTATTTTATTTGACACAAGAGGTTTATGGACACTATGCTTACACCTGGAATAGCGGCTATTATTTTAATAGCTGTTTGTATATTGCTTTTAATTATAATCCCAATTTTAGATGGGTCTGAACGATTCTCTAAATTTATTAGCTTACGCTATACCCTAGTGGCAGTTGCACTCATTATGGCACTAGGGTGTGTTCTTGATTTTTCTCATCTTGCAGAGTCATCGAGAAATATCGTTTTAATGGGTGGTGTAATTTTAGTTGGTTTATTTGTAGTCGTTAGATCATTAGAAAAGATGAAACTAGGCGGAAAGAAAATTGAATTTTCAATTGAAAAAGGCGACGCAAAAGCATCAGCTACATTACACGGTGAGCAATCACCAATAGCTAATATGAATAAGCTTAAATCTAAAGACTCTGAATCAGAACAATATGACACCTCATGTGTTGAAGATGAACGTGGTGGCGAAGAATAATATAAAATAAATATACACAGTATATAATAGCGAGTAATTAATTACTCGCTATTTTTATATTATTCACGATTAAAAGTAAAATAAGAAAAGTCATCTAAATTATATTTGTCGAACTTTACTTTATAATCAAATCTAACTTCATATTCATCTGCTGATGATGTTAACTCAGGATCATCTTTAATAACATCTATATTAATTTCAATTGGGCTATTAAAATAATTTACTAAAACTGAAAGCATTTCATCTTTTGTAATATTATTTAATTTACTCCAATAGTTAATTAAATTATAATCAGCATCAAAATCACCACTTGTAATATAATCAATATCTTTAAAATTATATACAATTGTTAAGTAGTCTTTAAGATATTTGCAATCAGTATGACCGAACTCTTTAACATAGTCATTTTCTGTATAATTCATTTTAATCTCCAAATTAAACTAACAAGTAAATTGAATTAATAAATTACATATACAGAAAACTTCTATGATTTTGAAGCTTATTTATCTTCGCTATTATATTTATTTAATATATTATTAATATAATTATTTTGTACACTTTGTGTTAAATTATCATCTGGCACATATTTACCATATTTGTGATCATGTAAATACTTACTCAATTGCTTTTCTGATTTAGATAAAGATAAATCTTTATCATCATATATATTATATGTTACACTTTCTATTAAATTTTGTACCCACTTATCAGCTTCAGGTCTTGCAAAATAATAAACATCAACATTAATTTTATGCTTATTAACAAAGAGCCGAGCTTTTCTAAAACATTCATCTTTGTCTTCGCATCCGCCAATAATATACATTTCGCCATTAATAGTAATACAAAAAGCAAATTGCTTTGCTGATAAACCCATTCTCTTTTTAAAGAATTTAAGCTCAATACTATTAAATATGTTTCCAGTGCTATCTTCAAATAACATAACTATAGCTTAAACTCCAAAATTAAATATAATATTTACAAGTAAAAATATAATCAATATATTGATATTCTTAAATAATGCTTATAAATATTAGCTTTATATAATACTATCAAAATAATACAATTATATTATTTACATGGAGATCTTATTATGATAGAGTTTAAAAATAAATTATTGATGGTTTTTGTAAATCTTTTACTATTTCCATGGTTAGTAACTCAGTGGCTTCCAGGTTTAATAGGTCTTGTCATCTTTCATAATTGCGAGTGGTATGTAAACAAAGACGCTGGCGTTAGAGTTATTAAAGTTAATAAAGGTTACTTTATTGGTGGTGCATGTTTTTCATGTGGACCTATTATATTTGTTACACCAAATTGCGATGAAAATGTTATTAAACACGAAACCGGTCATTCTGTACAATCTTTAATGTTTGGATTATTATTTCATTTTATAGTAAGTATACCAAGCATTTGTTTATTTTGGATTAAACGTAAAAAGAATAAAAATGCAAAATGGTATCATTCGCATTGGCCTGAGAACGATGCTGATAAGCGAGGACATATAGACGTTTCAGAATATGGTTTATAGTTAAAGTATCTACATAATAAGAACATAATAAAGCCCTATATAATTAAACATATAGGGCTATTTTTGTATATTAAATATTGGAATCCGTAGTTACCCGTAGATGGAGGATCATATAATGTCGCAGTCAGTTTGGATTGAGCAGCCTTGTACAGACCAGATGAAACGTACATACTATTATAAAGATGGTTCGTATGTAACAAAAGAAAATGGTACTGTGGCTTGGCGAAACAACAATGAAGGTAATCTTCGCCCAGGTTCATTATCAGCAAATCGTATTGGTGTAGATAAAAAGAATTTTGCTGTATTTGCTACACCTGAAGATGGACATAACGCTAAAAAGCATTTATTATTTTCATCGTCTTCATATAAAGATTTGTCATTAAAAGATGCTATTAAAAAATATGCGCCTTCATCTGATAATAATAATCCTGCAGCATACGCAAACTTTATTATGAACAATAGTAAAGTAGAAGATAAAATAATGAGTAAATATAACTCTGATGAACAAGACAAGATTATGTCGGCAATGAAAATTCAAGAAGGCTATAAAGTTGGTACTGAAACAAGAGGTTATACATCAGATAAAGTAAGTAAACCAGAAGAACAAAGTTTAAATAATAATTCACAGTCACAAAAATTAGACTATAATCAAAAGTCTGCTATTGCTTATAATAATAAATTAGGTTATTCTAAATCTTATTGGAAATCTGTACAAGAAAAATTAAACACTGAAATTTCAGCTAATCTTGTACCTGATGGAATTCCAGGTAGATTAACTGCTGATTCAATATATAATTTTCAAGTTGCTAAAAATATGACTTTAAAAGACGGCAAGTTTGGAAATAAAACTTCTACTGAACTTGGAATGAAAACATCAGCTGCAGTAAATAATACTAAAACAAATAAATATGAATCTAATAATGGTAATATTACTATTCCAAGTGCAGCAACAATAATGAGTACATCTCATACACCTGATTTGGATTTATTAAATAAACATGCAACAAAAAATGGGTTTAATGTAAAAGATGTTACAACTTCAGCAAATTATGTTGCTAAATACTGTACAGGAAATAATTCACAACATCAATGTACACGTGGAACTTCTTTATTTTTACAATTAGCTTCTTATGCACGTGGTGAAGCCGATAGTAAGTATAAATCTTCATGTGCAGCACATTTGTTTGGCAGTGCAAACCCAATGACTAATTATAATATATCGAGTTCAGTTGCTAATGAATATACAATGAAATCAGCTGATAGTAAAACAGGTAAATCAAAAATGAATACATACATTACAGACAATATCACAAAAGATGGTGAATTTGTAACATTTAAGTATTCAACATCACAGCATATTGTATTTCATTCAGGTAGCAAATGGTACAGCGACTTTAAACAAGGAACACCTGCCGGTTGTGGTAAAGAAAACACAACCTATTCAAATGTACATTTCTTTAAAAGATAGACAATATATTAAAGATAAAATAATTAAAACCCTATACCATGGTATAGGGTTTTCTTTTATAATAAACACAATATTTAACAACTGATTAATAACTTGCCTTCATATTTTTTATATGGAACATTTGCAATATCTAAAAGTTTTCTACTAGCAATATAAGAAGCTTCATCATGATATTTATCAGATAAATAAATAATTTCTGAAATACCTTTTTGCAATATCATCTTCACGCAATCACAGCATGGAAATAAAGTACAATACAATTTAGTATTAGTTAAATCAAATACTGTACTATTTAATAAGGCATTCATTTCTGCATGCACTGTAAAAGCATATTTTGTTTCATTATATGGTAATGACTTATCGTTAGACGATGGAAATAACTGTTTATCAAGATTCCTTGGAATTCCATTATACCCTGTACCTAAAACTTTATTATCATTCGATACAATAACAGAACCAACTTTTGTATTTAAATCTGATGATCGCAATGATGTCAATATTGCGATATTCATAAAGTAGTCATCCCAGCTTATAGGATAATTTGAATTTAATACATCTGAAATAACGGGATTATCATTTTTAATAAAAAGTGAATCATCATGATAGCATTCTTTTAATGACTCTGTAACTGAATTATTAATTTCATTATTATATAAATTATCTATTTGCTTTCCTTTCAATCTTGCAAATACTTCAATCTCATTTCTATATTTTAAATGATCAATATAATCATCTGCATTACAACAACCATATGATGGAGTGAAGCTAATAGTGTCTGCAGAATATGATACATCATTATTTGTTTCACCATGCATGCTTCTAATAATTTTATCGTGTATATCCATAATTAATTACCATATAATTGCTTTACGAATCCAAGTAATTTCACCATCTGTATATTCACCATCACCAATAGGTGTCATATCTTCAAGCATTATATCAGCATTAAGATATTCACTAAGTGAATTTATATATTCTAATGCAGCATTTTTTGAATTAAAATATTCTCGAGTTAGAATAGAATCACTTGTTGATTTATAATATACATTAGATTCAACTTTCCACATAGCCGCCAGCCCAACCCATGTTGTGATATAACTAACATTTTATGTTAGATTTAATAACATCTACAAGTTCATCTACACCCTCAAGTGCTTCATTAAAATCAGACAATGTTTGCTCATTAACACCATTAACAAATGCAGCATCAGTCATAATTGAACGTAAATGTAAAGCATCTTTTTCCATTCGATGTGCAATTCCTTTCTTTTTCTTATTAAGTTCTTCAATCATAAAGTCTATATCATTAATATCTGCATAATGATTATTTAAAGATTGTGATAAATTGTTTGCAAGTTCAACAAGACCTGTAAGTTTCATATTATTACTCCCTATTAATCATGTGCACGTTTACTAAGATCAAGTTTATGATTATCTTTACAAACATAATCAATTACATTATTATATGATTTTAGCTTATTGTGAAGATCCCATTCATTAACATAGTAAAGATTACAGTCTTTTATAACATAAAGATATTCAATATCACCATGAAGATGGTTATCATTATTCATTTCTAATTTATATTCATCTTCATAATCACTATCCTTTGCTACTTCACCAACAAGTAAATCATATAGTGACATATCTTTAATTAGTGTATTCATACCCAATGAATATACAAGCTTACAACGTAATTCTTCACCAACACCTGAGAGATAACCATCACAATGATGATAAAATTGATGTGCCTTATTGTCCGGTGTAACGAGGATGATATTTGAACGTGTACTCATAATATAGTTCCTTATTATAAAATTGTTATGTTGTTATGCTACTTCATATTCTCTAAATAGTTCATCACATTCCAATCGAATGCCATCAACTATAGCTATTGTTTCAAATCTAACTTCTTTATTCCAAAATGGCTTTGAATCTGATCCACTTTTGGTTGGCTTCTCGTCATAATTCATGTCAATTTTAATATCATATTCAACTTCTTTATCAAGTGATTTCATAATGAAATTGAACATCTTTGTGTAGTCCATATTATTATCATTTGCCCATGAATTAATAAGGTCTACATAATCATTTGAAATTGTAGACCTTATATCTTCATCATCAATTCCGCAATCTCCAAGATATGTTGAAAGAAATTCTCTTAATGTTTTATCTTCACTCCAATCTTCTTTAAATTTCTGAAGACATCTATTTGCAAAGTCTTTATTTAACATAAATTTGTGCAATCCTTATATTATTTATAAATACTCTTTTTACTATTAGTCTTTTCTTTTATAAAAAGACATATACCTAAAAAGTTCATAAGTTCATATTCACATGCTGTCACTGTAATATAACGTGTATGCACAGGACAAAGTTCACAATATGAAGTTTTTGGCATTCTTACTTTCATCCTCATAACCCATACCTCCATTATTCAGCAAGTAATGAAACAATTTCTTTTAAATCATCTTCAGGAATTACTCTATATAACCAGGCTGATCCATATTTATAACCATCATCTTCAAGCAACCCGATTGACTCAAGATATTTACATGAATCTTCATACGAGCAAATTCGTCTACCAGATTTCTTTGCATCATCAAGTGCTTGTTCCTGTTTAACAGTCCCAGCATGCATCCCATTCAAGTGATATGACTTCCATAATCTATATAATTTTTTAAACAGTGGGTTACAGAACAGTTCATCAAAGCTGGCTAATTCGTCTAAACACTGCCCACCCATAACAATGTCGGTATGACTTGAATTCCATAAATCACCACAAATTGAAAGTTCTGGTTTATCAGTATCAGTATCCCTCAATTCAACTTCAATCGTTGGAAGATTTACACGACGTGAAGATGTATATGCAACTTTAGGAAATGTAAAAGTTTTGCTCATTGTTGTCATTATAAAGTCTCCTGTGTGTTTAATGAATGGAACCAATCCATTCAATTTATGAATTATTTATATCATGTTTAAACCTGTTTGTCAACAGGTTTTTTCTTATGCAGCTTTTAAAGCTTTGTAAACTTTATGTGCATCACATGCACGAATTTTATTATCATAATTGTCATAATCAGACATATAATCTAATTCAACATCACATTTTGCAGTACATTTAATACCAGCATCAGGATAATCTTTTGACTCTTGACGAACAACGGCTTGAATCTTTTTTGCGAAATAGTCTTTAATACGAATAGGATCCATTTCAAGATCAAAACGGAATCCGTTTGTATAACCACAAGAACCGTAATTCTTATATAATTCTTTGTTTATCACAAGGCAGACATTTCCGTCAATCATTTCAGCATCTGCAAACGGCCAATATCGTTCAGCCTTGCGACTATTTTCCCACATACCATCTGATAATTGACCAAGCGTGCTTTTAAGAACGTTCAAGCTAACACGATCGTTAAGGCCAGTATTGATAATGAGGGCATTTGAATTCGTGTTTGTCATATCAGTATCTCCATTTGGTTAGTGAGTGATGATCCATTCTTCACTCATTTGTTGTTTTATTTATACCGTATTTTCAGTTGTCTGTCAACTAATTTTTTCAGTCAACTGAATTTTTCTTTTTAAAGCCTCAATGAACTCTCATTCATTAAGTGGGCTTATAATATCATGCTCTCTACCGTTTGTCAACTAAAAAATTCAGTCAATCAAAAATTTTTCAAAGAACCTCAAACAAGCTTCATTGCTCATTTGATAGGCTTATTATGCCAAAAGTTCCATTGTCTGTCAACTAAAAAATTTCGAAAAATTCAGGAAAATTGTATTGAATTGTTTCACTGGTATATCGAATCGAATCAAAAATTTAAGCCAATTATTATTGGCACAAATTTTCAAGTTTGTCAACTAAAAATAAAGAAAAAATGTACCAGATTATTTCATTATTTTGAAACATTCTGATACACTTAAATTATATATAATATTTGACATTTATATATTATTTCCAACCATTGCCATAATCATATATATAATGCTCTAAATAAGCAACTATATCATTTGCATTATCAGCATTAAAAGTACAATCAGTACAATCATCATTTAATTGTAAAATACCATCATGTTTATATTGTGACATGAAACAACCTGATTTATGAATTTCTAATGAACCTCTATTATCATTTTCATTTAAATTTAAAAATAAAATTAAAGGTGCTATAATATTTTTTGTATTAATAACCCAAATGTAAATGCCACCTCTATCAAGATCAGCACTTTGTGGAATAACACGTCTTATTGCTCGTAATATATCACCGCCATAATAATATGTATCGTGCTCATATTTTCTCATAATAGTCACCTGCCATAATATACTATGATAATTCGCTAATAAACTGATTTAATATATTTTTTAAATGCTTCAACAACAGGTTTATTTGCATCAGCACATCTTGTTGGTTGTTTATTATCAAGGAAATAAAGATTTTTCCAATCAGCATTTACAGACTTATTTGTCTCAATCTGTTTCCATGTACCATCATTTGCCATAATACACAAAGTGCAATTCCAAGCGCCATTCCTATGGTCGCATTGTGATCTAAATTTATGACCATTGTGCTCATACACAAGAATCGAATTGCATGGATTGCCATTATCATATACAAGCTTCATATTTATATCTCCAATATGTTATTGGATGGAAATTCCATCCAAGTTAGTTATTTATTACATCGCTAAACTTAATGCTATTCACTTGCTTTGAAATTGTAAATCGGTTTAATAACATCCACAATGTCAATAGTATCTTTAACTAATTCAATAATCTCGTTTGCATCTTTATATGCCATCGGCGATTCATCCAATGTGGATTCATTTACCGAAGTAGTAAATATACCTTCCATTGAGTGTTTAAAATCATCCATTGAAATTGCTTCACAAGCTTTTGATCGCGACATCAACCGACCAGCTCCATGCGGACCTGAACAGTTCCAATCTTCATTTCCTTTGCCGATTCCGATGATTGATCCATCTTTCATATTAAGCGGGATTATACATTTTTCACCTTTGTTACAACGAATAGCTCCCTTGCGAATTATATTATCTTCAAAGTCAATGTAGTTGTGAACAGTGTGGAATGCTTCAACAGGATCAACTTTTAAAAATTCAATAATACGACGAGCAATCTCTTCACGATTTTTAACTGCATATTCTTGACATATTTTCATATCATGTAAATAGTCATCACGATGTGCACCTTCTAAATAACATAAATCTTCCGGTACTTTTTCTATGTTAGCATATTTTTCTCGCAATTCACGAACAGCCTGTGCTATTTCTTTATGACGCAAAGCCTCTTTATATTCAGCAATCAGTTGTTCAGTTTTAGCTTTTACCTCTTCAGATTTTACATTGCAATCGTCAATAGCAATCGCCTGATAATATCGACAAACTTGCTGTCCTAAATTACGTGAACCTGTATGAATAACTAAATAAACATTTCCTTTTGAATCTTTGTTTAATTCAATAAAATGGTTACCACCACCTAACGATCCAACAGAGCGGAATAAGTGTTCAACATTTTTAAGATATTTCCACATTTTTAAGTCCTGCAATTTTGCAAAACCTACGCAATGTTTATCATCATTCGCAGTCATTCCAGCCGGAACATTTTCATGAATAAATTTATCTAATCCAGCTAATACATCATCAGATATATCAACTTTACCTAATTCACAAACATACATTCCGCAGCCAATATCAACACCTACTAAATTCGGAACAACTTTATCACCTAAATTTGCAGTAAATCCAATAACACAGCCTTTACCTGCATGAGTGTCCGGCATAATACGAACTTT
>AUXO015485493.1_pt1 | contig 14907 bp, 8 predicted proteins | sample 768731 | NCBI WGS metagenome assembly AUXO01 (sample SAMN02715735, study PRJNA202380) | gut metagenome | biome: sheep rumen | host: Ovis aries | place: New Zealand: Palmerston North | reverse complement strand
TAAAAGAGGAAAAATATATGGTAGCAATTAAACCGGACGAAATTAGTTCTATAATTAGAGAAAAGATTGAGAACTATGAAACAAAAACAGAAGTATCAAATGTAGGTTCAGTCCTTGAAGTAGGTGATGGTATTGCCCGCGTTTATGGATTAAGAAATGCAATGTCAGGAGAATTAGTTGAATTTGAAGACAATAATGGCACATTAGGAATTACAATGAATCTTGAAGAAGATAATGTAGGGGTTGTAATTCTTGGCGATTATACACATATTAAAGAAGGTATGACAGTTAAAACAACTGATAGAATAGCTTCAGTTCCTGTTGGAGAAGGTCTTATAGGCAGAATTATTAACCCAACCGGTAAAGCTATCGACGGAAAAGGTGATATACCTTTTGAAAAGACATTACCTATTGAAAAGGTAGCCCCAGGTATTGTTGCAAGAAAATCAGTACACGAACCACTTCAAACAGGTTTAACAGCAATTGACGCTTTGACTCCAATAGGACGCGGACAGCGTGAACTTATTATTGGTGACAGACAAACAGGTAAGACTGCTATCGCAATTGATACCATTATTAATCAAAAAGGTCAAGATGTAATTTGTATATATGTTGCAATAGGACAAAAAGCTTCTACTGTTGCTCAATTAGCAAAAACACTGGAAAACCACGGAGCAATGGATTATTCAATAATAGTATCAGCAACCGCAAATGATGCTGCACCATTGCAATACATAGCACCATTTGCAGGATGTGCAATAGCAGAAGGTTTCTTAGAACAAGGAAAACACGTATTAATCATATATGATGATTTAACAAAACACGCTCAAGCATACCGTGCAATGAGTTTGCTATTAAAAAGACCACCAGGACGTGAAGCTTATCCAGGGGATGTATTCTATTTGCATTCAAGATTACTTGAACGTGCTGTAAAATTAAACGATTCACTGGGTGCTGGTTCAATTACTGCATTACCGATTATTGAAACTCAAGCAGGTGACGTTTCTGCATACATTCCAACAAACGTAATTTCAATTACAGACGGACAAATATTCCTTGAATCAGGTCTGTTTAATTCTGGTATAAGACCTGCAATTAATGCCGGCATTTCAGTATCCCGTGTTGGTGGTGCTGCTCAAACAAAAGCTATTAAGCAAGTTGCCGGTAAATTAAGACTTGATTTGGCTCAATTTAGAGAATTGGAAGCATTCGCACAATTTGCTTCTGACCTTGATGCGGCAACTAAAAAGCAATTATTAAGAGGTCAAAAACTTACAGAAGTTCTAAAACAACCTCAATATATGCCATTAAGTGTTGCGAAACAAGTATCTATTTTATTCGCAGCTAATGAAGGCTATTTAGATGAAATTGAGAATAAGTCAATTAATAAATTTAAAAAAGAATGGTTCAATCATTTTGAGGCTAATTTAGCAGAGTTAAACGACAGATTAAATTCTGGTGCTAAACTTGAAGATGATGATAGAGAAGCTTTAAAACAGCATCTTGAATTATTCTTAAAAACATTCACCGACAAGTAGGTAGATTTATGACTAATTTAAAAGATATTAAAACCAGAATACAAAGTGTACAAAATACCAGAAAAATTACGCGTGCAATGAAAATGGTTGCAGCAGCAAAAGTAAAACGAGCTGAATCCACAGTAAAAGCAGCACGTCCTTTTGCTACCGAGCTAACAACAGTATTCAAAAGAATGCTTAAGACCGTAAACGGTAACTTTTCTTTGGAAAATTTAAATGTAAAAACAGCCATTGATAATTATCCTGCACTACTTGCTGCAAGAGAAATTAAATCTGTTGGCTTACTTGTTATGACCTCTAATAAAGGACTTGCAGGAGCATACAATGCAAACATTATTAGAAAAACCGTATCAAGAGTGAGTGAATACAACAAGGAAGGTAAAAAAGTTGTATTATTTGTTGTTGGACAAAAAGGTATTTCCGGTTTAAAAAATAAACTTGCAAATATGAATTGCGAAATTGGAAACACATATATATCAGTAGCAAATGACGTTACTGCAATGGGTGCAAGAATTATAGCAGAGGATATGGCAGAATTTTTTGTTGAAGGAAAAATAGACAAAATAGAAATTCTTACAACTCGTTTTAAAAATATGATGTCATATTCGGTTCAAGATTGGGAAATTTTACCATTAGCTGATGAGTTACAAAATGATGAGGAAACTCACGCTATAGATGCTCTAATGCTATTTGAACCAAACGTTCACGGAATATTACAGTCAATAGTTCCTATGTACATATCAAATATCATTTACCAAGCTTTGCTTGAAGCTCAAGCAAGTGAACTTGCTTCACGTATGACAGCAATGTCTGCAGCTTCAAATAATGCTGATGAAATGATTAGATTACTATCAATTGATTACAACAAAGCACGTCAATGGGCAATCACTCAAGAACTTGTAGAAATTGTTTCAGGAGCAAATGCTTTAAAATAACCTGCAAAAGACATATTATTTACAAGTAGTATTTGTCCAACTTAAAACTGTTCCACTAGGACAAGTTCTGTTTGTTGCTTTTAAATTTACATTTTAAATTTAAATTTAAATTTAAATTTAAATTTAAATTTTATTAATTATACCTTTTTATGGAAGTTTATTTTTATTTATGTAATACTTATAGTATGAGGGATAAGATTGTTGTAAAGGGTGCAAAAGAAAATAATTTAAAAGATATTTCATTAGAAATACCTAAAGATGAGTTGATTGTTTTTACAGGTGTTTCTGGTTCAGGTAAGAGTTCTTTAGCTTTTGATACAATTTTTGCTGAAGGGCAAAGACGTTATGTTGAGAGTCTTTCTGTTTATGCAAGACAATTTTTAGGACAGATGGATAAGCCTGATGTTGAAAGTATTGATGGGCTTTCTCCTGCAATTTCTATTGATCAAAAATCTACAAGCAATAATCCTCGTTCTACTGTTGGTACTGTTACGGAAATATATGACTTTTTAAGACTTTTATATGCAAGAATTGGTACTCCGCATTGTCCAAAATGTGGAGAAGAGATTAAACCTCAGACTATTGATGAAATTGTTAATTCCGTTATGAGGTTAAAAGCAGGTTCAAAAATTCAGCTTCTTGCTCCAATTATTTCCGGTAAAAAAGGTGAATATCAAAATTTGTTTAAAGAGCTTCAGCAAGAAGGTTTTGTTAGAGTTAAAGTTGATGGCGAATTATACAGTCTAGATGAAGATGAAATTGAACTTGCTAAAACAAAAAAACATAATATTTCTGTTGTAGTTGATAGGCTTGTTATAAAAGAAAATATTCAATCGAGATTGACTGATAGTATTTCTACCGCATTAAAAAAAGCAAATGGAACAGTTATCGTTGATGTTATTGAAGAAAACAGGGAAGTTTTATATTCCGAAAAATTCTCATGTGAAAAATGCGGATTAAGTTTTGATGAGTTATCTCCTAGAAATTTCAGTTTTAACAGTCCTTATGGTGCTTGTGAGAGATGTTCCGGATTAGGTGCTGATTTTATTGTTGATGAAGATTTGGTTGTTCCTGATAGAAATTTATCAATAGCAGATGGGGCAATATATCCTTGGGCAAAATCTTCTACCGATTACTATGAAGATTTACTTAAATCCGTATGTAACAATTTTGCTATTGATAGAACAAAACCTTTCAAAGACTTGACTAAAGATGAGCAAAATATTATTTTGTATGGTTCAAATGACATAATAAAGGTTACTGTAAAACAATTTGGAACACAACGATATAAAACTCAATATACCCATTATATTGGAGTTATTCCTTATTTAGAAAAAAAATATCATGATGCAAATGGTGATTATTGGCAAGAAGAAATTGAAAAATATATGGTTACAAAGCCTTGTACTGCTTGTAATGGGGCAAGATTAAAACCGTTTCCGCTTGCTGTGACAATTGGTGGAAAAAATATTTATGAATTTACTCAATTATCTGTTGATGATGCGATTTCTTTTATTGATATATTATATTTGGAACTTACAGATTATAAGTTGCAAATTGCAAAACAAATTTTAGATGAAATAAGAGGCCGTTTAAGATTTTTACAAGATGTTGGATTGGGGTATCTTAATCTCGCAAGAATGGCCGGAACTTTGTCTGGTGGTGAAGCTCAAAGAATTAGGTTAGCAACTCAAATAGGCAGTGGTCTTTCTGGTGTTTTATATGTTTTAGACGAACCTTCAATTGGTTTACATCAAAGGGATAATGACCGTTTAATAAAAACTTTAATTAAATTAAGAAATCTTGGAAATACTCTTATTGTTGTCGAACACGATGAAGAAACAATTAGAAATGCTGATTATATTGTCGATATTGGTCCAAAAGCGGGTTTAAACGGCGGAAATATCGTGGCTCAAGGTTCAGTTGAAGATGTTATTAATTCAGCAGAGTCAATTACAGGTAAATATCTTAGCGGAGAAAGGTTTATTCCTATTCCTTCAAAATTAAGAAAAGGAAATGGAAATTATCTGTCTGTAAAAAATGCTTATTTAAATAATTTGAAAAATATAAATGTTAATATTCCACTTGGTAAAATAGTAGTATTAACTGGTGTTTCCGGTTCAGGTAAATCAACACTAATGCAAGATTTAATAAATCAATATGCAGTTCATAAGCTATTAAAAAATAAGCCAAAGCCTCAAGGTGTTGACGAAATTACAGGTTTTGAAAATATTGATAAAGTTATAAATATTGATCAATCACCAATAGGTAGAACACCTCGTTCAAATCCTGCAACTTATACAGATGTATTTACTCAAATAAGAGCTTTATTTGCAAAAACAAATGAAGCAAAAGTAAGAGGTTATACTCAAGGTCAATTTAGTTTTAATGTAAAGGGTGGAAGATGCGAGGCTTGTAAAGGTGACGGAGTTAAGAAAATTGAAATGAATTTTCTTTCAGATGTTTATGTTAAATGTGATGTCTGCAAAGGAAAAAGATATAATCATGAAACTTTAGAAGTTAAGTACAAAGGTAAAACTATTTCTGATGTTTTAGACATGAGTGTCGGAGAAGCATTAGCATTTTTCGAAAATATAGAGCCTATAAAGAGAAAACTTCAAACTTTATATGATGTTGGTTTAGATTATATAAAACTTGGGCAAAGTTCTACAACACTTTCAGGTGGAGAAGCTCAGAGAATCAAACTTGCATCTGAATTGAATAAAAAGGCTACCGGAAAAACTTTATATTTGATGGATGAACCTTCTGTCGGTTTGCATTGGGCAGATTTGGATAAATTAATAAAAATTATACATAAACTTGCTGATAATGGAAACACTATTTTAATAATTGAGCATAATCTTGATTTAATTAAAGTTGCAGACTATATAATAGATTTAGGTCCTGAAGGCGGAAATGGCGGAGGGCAGGTAGTAGCTTGCGGTACTCCTAAAGAAGTTGCAAAATGCAAAAAATCTTATACCGGACAATATCTAAAAGAAATTTTCAAGTAAATTTTAGTAAAAGTAAAAAAAGAGAATTCAAGCGCTAATTTTAAGCTTTTTGAATTCTCCTTTTCTTTAATTTAATTTATTTTATTTTATTTTATTTTATTACCTATTTTTTATCAGATTTATTTGCTGCTGATTCTTTAGGTTCATTAACTTGGTCTGCAAATGCTGAATTTTCTGACATTTGTTGTTGTAACATTTTTTTCATGTCTGTTGGATTATATTCAGAATTTACATATTCAATTTTTGCAGTTTTCTTTAATGATTCTACAAAGTTTTCAAGAATTTTAACTTTCTTTTCATTTTCAAGGTAAAGCATAATTTCAGGTTTAACTTTTTCGAATGAATCTTGACCTGCTTCTTTTCTGTCTGTAACCATAATAATATGGTATCCGTAAGGAGTTTTTACAATGTTGCTTATAGAATCAGGTTTCATTGCAAATGCGGCATTTGCGAACGCATCCACCATTTCTTGTTTTGCAAAGAATCCTAAATCACCGCCTTGTTTTGCAGATTCAACATCATCAGAATTCTCTTTTGCAACTTTAGCAAATAATGATGGATCTTTTTTTACTTCAGCAAGCAAACTTTCTGCTTTTTTTAGTCTTTCTTGCATTTGAGTTTCAACGTATGCATTTAGCTCTTGTTCCGTCATAGTTTTATTTTTATTATCAGCTTTAGCTATTTCTTTTATTTCTTCTGGATTAGCTGAAATTAAAATGTGAGATGCTCTAACTTTATCAGGATATTTAAATTTGTTAATGTTTTGGTTGTAATATTTTTTAGCATCAGCTTCTGTGATATTTACTTTTTCAAGCATATCAACAAGTTTTTTCATTTTAACTTCTTCAACTAAATCTTTTTTAAAGTCTGATAAAGATATTCCATATTCTTTTAATACAGAGTTAAATTTTGCTTTTGAACCAACTTGTTCAATTGCTTTATTTAAAGCATCTTCGGTATCTTGTTTTGTTACAACAATGTGACGTTTTTGTATTTCGTCTTCCAATAATGTTCTTATAATTAATTCATTCACAACTTTATCTTTTATCATTGTGTACATAAAGCTGTTTTTGTCAACTTTCTTACCATTAAGACCAAACATTTGCAGTGCAGGATTGTTTGCTGTTTGGTTAAATAATTTGTCGTAATCATCTTGAGTAATAACTTTATCGTTAACTTTAACGATAGCCTCATTATTCTTTAATCCGCAACCTGTAAATATAAATGCTGCAAACAGAATAACTACAAGTAATTTAATTTGTTTCATTAATTTTCTCCTTATTCGTGTGAATACTCATAGCGTACCTTATTAATATAATAGAACAAATCTGTTAACATGTTAAATATTTCATCAAAATTTATATATTTATTGTTAAGCAAAATTATAGAATTGCCCTCTTTACAACTTTTTGGCGCAATTGTAAACTTAACATTTTTGCGTATAGTTGCAGGCAGTTTTGGATATATAATTTTCCATTCCGGTTGAGTGTATGGTGTGTATATTCTAATATCATTTGAGGTTTCTCTAATTATAGTAATTTGGGCTTCGGTTGCTGAAAGTCTTATTTTTATTAATTTTATAAGATTTTCTACTGGTTGAGGCGCTTTTGCAAATCGGTCATTCCATTCTTCGATGATATAATCAAGCTCTTGATTATTGGTTACATCTGCCAGACGTTTATATTCAATCATTTTTTGTTCTGAAGAACCAACCCATTCGTCAGGAATATATGCAGTTACGTTAATATCTACAATTGCAGGAATAGTATTTTCAACGGTTTCACCCTGAAGTTCTTTTATTGTTTCATCAAGAAGTTGGCAATATGTATCAAAACCTACATTTATCATGTGTCCGTGTTGTTTTGTTCCAAGTAGATTACCTACACCTCTAATTTCTACATCACGCATTGCAATCTGATAACCGCTGCCAAGGGTTGTAAATTCTTTTATTGCTTTTAGTCGTTTTAGCGCTTCTTCCGTTATTGATTTATTTTTTTTATAAAAACAGTAGCAATAAGCTTGTTTTTCACATCTTCCAACCCGACCTCTTAATTGGTAAAGTTGAGCCAATCCAAATTTGTCTGCATCATGAATTATTATTGTGTTTGCGTTTGGTATATCTAATCCTGATTCTATGATTGTTGTTGATAGTAAAATATCGTACTCATAATTTGCGAAATCTAGCATTACTTGTTCGAGTTCGTGTTCGTTCATTTTTCCGTGTCCAATGCCTATTCTTGCATTTGGAACTATTTTTTGTAATTGATGTTTAAATTCTTCTATCGTTTCAACACGGTTATATAAATAGTAAATTTGTCCTTCTCTGTCCATTTCGTGTATAATTGCATTTTTCACTGCGATGTCATTAAATTCTCCAACAAAAGTTTTAACAGGTAATCTGTTTTTAGGCGGTGTATTTATTAATGACATATCTTTTATACCTGAAAGTGACATATATAGGGTTCTTGGAATTGGAGTTGCAGACATTGAAATTATATCAATATTTTCTTTAAGTTGTTTTAATTTTTCTTTGTGTCTTACTCCAAATCGGTGTTCTTCGTCTATAACCAGTAATCCTAAATCTTTAAATTTTACACCGTCTTGGAGTAATCTGTGTGTACCAATTACAACATCACATTCTCCCAAAGCCATTTGCTTCAGTGTTTCTTTTTGTTCTTTTGGGCTTCTGAAACGGCATAATAATCCTACGTTCATTGCAAATGGCTTAAATCGTTCAGAAATTGTTTGATAGTGCTGTAAAGCCAGTATAGTTGTAGGTACTATTAATGCAACTTGTTTGCCGGATGTAACTGCTTTAAAAATAGCCCTCATTGCGACTTCTGTTTTCCCAAACCCTACATCACCGCATATAAGCCTATCCATAGGACTATCGGATTCCATATCCTGTTTAACTTCTTCTATCGCACGCATTTGGTCAGGAGTTTCTACATATTCAAAAGCTTCTTCCATTTCTATTTGCCAGTTTGAATCTTTATCAAATCTTATACCAGTTTTCATTTTTCGTTTTGCGTACAATCTTAGTAAATCATAAGCAATTGATTCAACAGCCTTTTTAACTTTATTTTTGGTGCTTTCCCAATCATTGCCACCCATTCTTGATAATTTTGGTTTTATTGAACCTGAGCCTCTATATCTGCACAAAAGATTTATTTGTTCTGCAGGAATATGTAATTTATCTTTATTTGCATATTCAATGGTAAGATAATCTTTTAATTGGCCGTCTATTTCTTGCTGTGTAAGTCCTTTATATATTCCTACACCATGAATTGAATGAACAACATATTCTCCAACTTGAATATCATTTATGCTTTCAATATATTCTTGTTGTTCTTTATAATATTTTTTCTTTTCGGATGTAACTTCTTTTGAACGTTTATTGAATAATTCACGGTCTGTAAGTACCATAAATTTACATTCATCAGATATTGTGCCAAATGATGTAATTCCGCTCATATATTTGCAATGAAAAATTTCTTTTTCTGCTAATATTTCTTTTACTCTTTCCTGATAATCCGTTGCTATAAGAGTTTCGTAATTTCTGTTTTCTTTGATGTATTCTGCAATTTGCTGAAGATTTGCATTGAAATTTTTGACCGGCTGTGCATCAAATTCTATAATATCAGTCATTTCGGAATCTATAAAATTATTCATACCAATTTTTTGAAAACTTGCAACTTGTTTTATAAATTCTTCAAATGTAATATGATTTTTTTCTTTTATTTCATAGTTAAGAGCCAGTTTTAAATTTTCGGCATATTGATTTTCAAAATTATTGTCTAAAAACTGGTATTTTGAATATATTTCACTCGTTTCGTCAAAAATTATTATATAGTCTGTAAAATATTCAAATATGCTTACAAGATGGTCATTAAAATAGGATTGATAAACTTCAATTCCCTCGAAGTAATTGTCTTCTTGAAGCTGATTTAGAAGTTCTTTAGGAATTTTATTTTTCTCGTTTGATATGAATTTATATATTGGTAATATGTTTATTTCTTTAATTTTTGAAATTGATTTTTGTGTTTCGTTGTTGAAAAATCTTATATCAACAACTTCATCTCCCCAAAGTTCTATTCTGACAGGATTTGCATTCAAAGAAAAAATATCAATGATATCGCCCCTGATAGAAAATTCTCCAATATCAGAAACCATTACCGAACGTTTATATCCAAATTCAACAAGTTTTTCCGCAAGTCCTTTTGTATCAATGGTGTTGCCTATTTTTATTGAAAAACTATTTATTTTGAAAAATGTTTCATCAGGAAATTTTTCCAATAAAGTTTTAATTGGTGTAAAAACAATATCCGGCTTTGAGCTTAATATATTAATTTGTTTTGCATATTCATATTTATTGGAATTAACCGTTTCATACATTGAAAGTGTCTGAAATGGCATAAATTCAGTTTGTTTCCCAAATATTTTCTTATAATCAGACTGTAATTTTAATGAAGATTGTTCATTAGAAGTTATAAAAAGAATTTTTTTGCCTGAATATTCTGAAATTTTATTAAGTAAAATTAATCTAAAAAAAGAAGTAATACCGCTTATTGCAAACGATTTACCCTTTATTATAAGGCTTTTTAGTTTATCAAATTTTTTGCAGTGAAAATCTAACATTATTCTTTAATATTAGGACTTTGGTAATCAACACCAATATCCTTAAGGGCATTAATAAAATGTTCGGCACAAGCTTTTTGAACATCAGGAGGAACAACTCTCAATAATTCAACAGTTTTTGATATGACAGGATCTTTGTCATACCAACGATTTCCATTAACAGGTTTTACCATTTCATAAAAACGTTCAATAGCGTCTTTAGAAACTTTTTCTTCTATTTTTGTTAAAAATACTTCTGCTTGAGAGCGAAGTTCATCTTGATAATTTTTTAACAATTCTACAACTTCAAGTAATAGCGGATCGTGTTCGTACCAGCGCCTATATTCTGGCTTCATTATAACCTCCCTCTACAATTTGGGATGTATTTATTCTTTCTATTTTTCCGCCTAATGCTTTAAGTTTATATTCAAAATTTTCATAACCTCTATCTATATGATAAAGATTATTAATTTCAGATGTTCCTTCAGCCATTAATGCTGCAACTACTAGTGATGCACCTGCTCTCAAATCACTTGCCGATACAGCCGCACTTGTAAGTTTTTTTACACCTTTTATAATAGCGTGATTTCTATCTTGATGGATGTCGGCACCCATTCTTCTTAAATCAGGAACTTGCATAAATCTGTTTTCATACAAACTTTCAGTAATAATACCAACACCATTTGCCGTTGATAAAAGAACCATTGCCATTGATTGTAAATCAGTTGGAAATCCTGGGTATGGTTGCGTTACGAAATTAACTGTATTTAGCCTTCCTTTTGCGGAAACTTCAATTGCGGTAGGTTCAATAAGTTTTATATTAGCGCCCATTTTTAATAATTTATTATTAAAAAACGTTAAATGTGCAGGGAAAATATTTTTTATAACAGCTTTTCCTCTAGTCGCAACAACAGCTGTCATAAATGTCCCTGCTTCAATCCTGTCAGGTATTGTTGTATATTCAATCGGATGTAATTTATCTTGTGTTACTCCGTTTATTATTATATCTGAAGTTCCTGCTCCTGAAACTTCAGCTCCCATTGCGTTTAAGAAATTTGCAAGGTCAATAATTTCAGGTTCTCTTGCTGCATTTTGAATTCTGGTTTCGCCTTCTGCTAGAATAGCTGCGAGCATTATATTTTCAGTAGCACCTACTGATGGTATATCAAGATAAACTTCAGCACCTGTAAGTTTCGTTGCCTTAGCATGAACATATCCGTTTTCAATTTTTATATCTGCACCAAGCGCTTCTAAACCTTTTATGTGAAAATCAACACGGCGTTCGCCAATTGCACACCCTCCTGGTAGTGCAACAATAGCTTCTTTGCATCTTGAAACTAATGCTCCTAATATTATAAAAGAAGCTCTCATTTTACTAACAAGTTCATATTTTGCTGTAACACTTGTTATATCAGTAGCATCAATCCTTATATTTTTATGTTCTTTATCATAGTGAGTTTTAGTTCCCAAATCTTGAATTACGTTAAGCATAATTTCAACGTCAGTCAAGTCAGGAACGTTATGAATAAGCGTTTCGCCTTTTGTAAGTATTGCTGCTGCCATAAGCTTTAATACTGCGTTTTTAGCGCCGCCTATTGAAACTTCACCTTTTAATGGTGTTCCACCTGTTACTATAAATTTTTCGTCTAAATTTTTTTCCATGGTTAATACTATAATACTACGTTATTTTTGTTGTGTAAAGTTTTTCACTAAAATGAATTATCGAAACTTCTATGTCCGCTAAAAGCTTTTATTCCAATATATTTTGCTGACATTCCAAGTTCTTGTTCTATTCTTATTAACTGATTATATTTTGCCATTCTGTCAGAACGTGATGCTGAACCGGTTTTTATTTGACCGCAATTTGCAGCAACCGCAAGATCTGCAATAAAAGTATCTTCCGTTTCACCTGAACGATGAGAAGATATTGCAGTATAACCTGCAGAGTGTGCCATTGCAATCGCCTCAAGTGTTTCTGTTAATGTTCCTATTTGGTTTACCTTAATAAGAATTGAATTACCTATTTTTCTTAAAATACCTTCTTGTAGTCTTTTGGTATTTGTAACAAATAAATCATCTCCTACCAGTTGGCATTTAGAACCTATTTTTTGTGTAAGAAGACGCCAGCCTTCCCAATCTTCTTCAGCCATGCCATCTTCAATTGAGATTATCGGATATTTTTCAACCCAATTTGCAAGAAAATCTACCATTTCTTCTCTGGTTAAAATTTTTCCTTCTCCTGCAAGTGTATATTTTCCGTCTTCATAAAATTCACTTGACGCTAAGTCCAGACAAATTTTTACATCATCAGTTGTATATCCTGCGTTTTCTATTGCCATAATTATCATTTCAAGGGCTTCTTCATTTGAAGATAGATTTGGAGCAAATCCTCCTTCATCGCCGACTGAAGTTACATAATCTCTATCTTGAAGGATGTGTTTTAATGCATAAAAAATTTCAGAACCCATTCTAACAGCTTCTTGAAAACAGTCTGCTCCAACAGGAGCAATCATAAATTCTTGGCAATCAATGTTATTATCGGCATGAACACCACCGTTAATAATATTCATTAATGGTACAGGTAATGTTATAGCTGAAATACCGCCTAAATATCTGTATAATGGCATTTTAAAAGCTAATGATGCTGCCTTTGCTACGGCTAATGAAACACCTAATATTGCATTTGCACCTAATCTTGATTTATTATCCGTTCCGTCAAGTTCAAGCATAAGACGGTCAATGTTATATTGATTAGATGCATCTTCTCCAATTAATTCAGGTGCAATAATATTGTTAACATTATTGACAGCTTTTGTTACACCTTTACCGCCAAATCGGCTTCTTTCGTTATCTCGGAGTTCTAATGCTTCATAAATGCCTGTTGACGCTCCTGATGGAACAGAGGCTCTGCCAACCACACCCGATGCCAGTTTTACATCTACTTCGACAGTAGGATTACCTCTTGAGTCAAGAATTTGTCTTGCAACGATGTCTTCAATTACGGTTGGCATATTATTCTCCTTTTCATTCATATATAAATAATTATTTCACAAAATTTATACTATTTCAATAGCATTAATGTTTATGTTATATTATTTTTGAAAAAAGGAGTATGTCATGGGAATAAAATCAATTATTCTTGCTGCGGGCAAGGGTACAAGAATGAAGTCTGAGAAATCAAAAGTTTTGCATCATATATTTGATAAAACATTGTTAGGATATGTATTAGATGCCGTAAACGATACACACATGGTTGAACAATCTTATGTAATTGTTGGTCATCAAGCTGAGGCTGTAACTGAATTTGTTAATAAAAATTATGCTGATAACAGTAAGACAATTTTGCAAACTCCTCAATTAGGAACAGGGCATGCTGTTAGTATGGCTTGCAGTGAATTGGAAAATTTTGATGGTGAGGTAATTATTTTATGTGGTGATACTCCGCTTTTAACTTCTGATACAATATCTGATTTTATTGAGTATCATAAGGATAATAAAGCTGATATAACTGTTATGAGCGCTATTTTTGATAATCCTTTTAATTATGGAAGAATTGTTAGAAATATAGATAAAACTTTAAAGAAAATTGTTGAAGAAAAAGATGCTACAATTGAAGAAAAGCAAATTCAAGAAGTAAATGCAGGTGTATATTGCGTAAATTGGAATAAAGTTAAAAAATCTTTCACTGAATTAAAAAGTAATAATGCTCAAGGGGAATATTATTTAACAGATATAATTTCGTGGGGTGTAAAACATGATTTGCATGTTCAAGCTTATACTTTGAAAGATAATACAGAAATCTTAGGTATAAATTCTAAAATCCAACTGGCTGAAGCTGCAAAAATTTTGAATAAACGAAATTTAATCAAATTAATGAAAAACGGAGTAACAATTGTTGATCCTGATACAACTTGGATTAGTGCAGATACAGAAATCGGTACTGATACTATAATCTATCCGTCAGTTTACATAAACGGAAAAAATACTATTGGTTCAAATTGTACAATAGGACCAATGGCTCATATAAGAGGCAATGTAGAAATCGGTAACGGTGTTAGAATAGGCAATTTTGTAGAAGTTAAAAATTCAAAAATAAAAGACAATACAAATGTTTCTCACTTGAGCTATATAGGCGATAGTGAACTTGGTTCGCATGTTAATATAGGTGCAGGTACTATAACCGCTAATTATAATCCAGTGACTAAGGTTAAAAATAAAACTATAATAGGTGATTACGCAAATACAGGCTCAAATTCAGTGTTGGTAGCTCCAATAGAATTGGAAGAAGGGGCATTTGTTGCAGCAGGCGCAGTAGCTACAAAAAATATTAAATCTTGGGCACTTGCATTAAGCAGAGCTCCTATGAAAATTTTTGAAAACTGGGTAAAACAGGCAAAATAAGGAAAACAAAATGACAATAAAACCTTGGAATGAATATTTTTTAGATTTGGCAAAAACTTGTTCAAGTCGCTCAAATTGCATAAGAGCTCAAGTTGGAGCTGTTATTGTTGGTGAAGATAAAAAAATAAAAGCCACAGGATACAATGGAACTCCTTCAAAAGTAGAATCTTGTGTCGAAAGGGGAGAGTGCTATCGTATTAAAAATAATATTGAATCAGGCACACGTTATGAAACTTGTCGTTCAATTCACGCTGAACAAAATGCTATTATTCAAGCAGGTCAAGATAGATGTCAAAATGCTACAATGTATATTTGGGGACATCAAATGATTTGTATTTTATGCAAAAGATTTATCGTTCAATCCGGAATAAAAGATGTTTATCTTCAAAAAGACGAAAATTC
>AUXO011603023.1_pt1 | contig 14907 bp, 22 predicted proteins | sample 768731 | NCBI WGS metagenome assembly AUXO01 (sample SAMN02715735, study PRJNA202380) | gut metagenome | biome: sheep rumen | host: Ovis aries | place: New Zealand: Palmerston North | reverse complement strand
AAAAACTCTTGACATTGACCATAACTTAGGTGTATAATGACCATAGTTAAAGGAAAGGGGGTTGATAATATGAATATAAGTAATCAACAAGAAATAAATATCAATAGAAGACATATAGAAGGTTGTTTGAATAGAATGCAAATTACAAATGATATAGCAGAAATTAATGAACAATGTTGTAATTTAATGTTTTACATATCACAACATGCAAATATAAATAAAACAAGATTATTGATAAAAGATGGTACATTAAATGAAGTATTTAAAAAAGAATATTATGGAGGTGATAAAAATGTGTAATAAAGCAGATAACAGTTGTAGAGAAGAAAAAAGAGGTTGTCAAGGTTGCTACTATAATAGAGGATTTAATCGTAAACATACAATGTTATGTGAAATGATAGAAAATGCAATAAAAACTAATAGAACTAGTTTGTTAATTTCAAAAAACAAATATCAATTTATATTAGATTTAAAATGTATTTGTATGTCTAGTTTAGGAATGATTAAATATAAAGTAGAAGATGATAGAATTATAGTAGAAACTTTAAGAGAAGATAAAAAATTACTAATAATTCAAGAATTATAAAGAAAGGGACTAAAACAATGAAGGACGTTGAACTTGCAATATTACTAGATGTAATATTTTCAAATAGTACAAAAGAAAATTTATCAAATATACATAATAATCTAATAACAATTATAAATGAAAGATATAAGAATAGATTAAAAGAATTATCTCACACTATTTGAGGTGTGAGAAAATGGAACAAAATATTTTAAATAAAATTCAAAAATAAATATTGTCAAATTTTGTCGCTTATGTTAGTATTAAATAAAGAACATACTAAAGAATGGAGGTGATAAAATATGCAAGAACTTATTACAATGATACTAAATAATGGAATTGGTGTAGTATGTGTAGCTTATTTAATATACTTTCAAAGCACAACCATGAAAAAGATTTCTGAAAATCAAGAAAAAAACAATGAACTTTTACAAATGATGACTAACCGACTTGAAAATTTAGAAAGAAAATTTGACAAGTAGAAAGGGGTAGCAAATGAAAAAAGGAATTGATGTAAGCCACTATCAAAAAAAGATAGATTGGGCAAAAGCAAAAAAGGTTGTTGAATTTAGTATTTTGAAAATAGGTGAGGGTAGATACTCAAATCAAAAAGACGATTATTTTGAAAGAAATTACTCAGAATGTAAAAGATTAGGAATACCAGTAGGAGTATATTCATATTCTTATGCACAATCAGTAGCAGAAGCAAAAGAGGAAGCTAAAAGAGTTATTGAATGGTTAGACAATAGAAGTTTAGATTTACCTGTATATTATGATATGGAAAATGCAAAAATGGAAAAACTAGGTAAAACTCAACTAACAGAAATAGCAATAGCTTTTTGTAGAGAAATTGAAAATGCTGGTTATTGGGCAGGAATATATGCAAATTTAAATTGGTTTACAAATTGTTTAGATACTGAAAGATTGAAAAAAATGTTTACTTTATGGATTGCAAATGTTGATTATACACACAATCAAACAAAATTTGAGGGACAATATGATATGTTTCAGTATTCTTGGGTTGGTAAAGTTGACGGAATTATTGCAAATGTTGATATGGACATTATGTATAGAGATTTAATTAATGATATAAAAAATTCAAAAGTTAATAATCATCAAAATATTAATAGTAATAAACAAATAGAAACAAGTATATATTATACAATACAAAAAGGTGATAGATTATCAGGAATAGCACAAAAATATAATACTACTGTAGATGAATTAGCTAAAATTAATAATATAAAAAATGTTGATGTAATATATGCAGGTGCAACTATAAAAATAAGATAATAGAAAGGTGTGTTTTTTATGTTAGCAGGTCAAACAATGGTAGATAGTAATAATGTACAAGTTGCATTATTTCCACTTGAGGCTTTTAGTATAAGTCAACCATGGTGGCGGTAATTATAGTCACGAAAGTGGTACAAGATATTATGCAAATGATTTATTACCTTATGATTTAAACGGTAATAGATTATTTAGAGCACCTTGTTATGCACCTGTTGACATAAGATTATTATGGAAAGACCCTGTTCAATGTTGTGCATTATGGCAATCAGTAAATCAAGTACATTTTGCAGATGGTTCAGTAGATTATTTAGGTATTATTGTATATCATGATAATAATATTACTAACGGTACATATGCAAATGTAGGTGATATAGTATTACAAGGTCAAGTATTTAATCATTCAGGAACAGGTGGAAATGTTACAGGTGACCATGTTCATTTAGAAACAGGAAAAGGTCAAGTAAATTTATCACAATATAGATACCATTTTTATGATACTACAGATTGTAAAAGAATAAAACCTGATGAAGCTTTATTTATAAATGATACTGTAATAGTTCCAGACGCTAGAGATTATTATTTAGGTTATCATTTTATAGAATTTGATGGTGGAATAACACCACCAACACCAACACCGGGGGGAGATTTACCTAAAAGTAAATTTCCATGGGTATTATATGCAAGAAAATTAAGAAAGAAAAAATTTTAAAAAATATTTGACATAATTAAAATGTTATGGTAATAATATAAGTATAGAATAATTTAAAAAGGAGGGTTCAAAATGAAATTATCAAAGCAAGAACTAAAACAAAGAATATCTGATAGTATTAAAGATAACGATGATTTAGTTATTTCCCTATTAGAAGATGTTGAAGACAGTATGTCAGAGGGTTCAAACGATGATGTACAAATGGAAACACTTAAGAAGGAAAACGAAGAACTTAAGTGGAAATATGAAGACATTAAAACAAGATACAAAGAAAGATTTTTAGCAGGAGTTGATGAAATAAAAGAAAACCCTGAGGATAAAATCGAAGACGAAGTTGAAGAAAAAGAAGTAGTCGATATTAAAGAAATTTAATTAAAGAGAGGAGAAAAAGAAAATGGGAGTAAGAAGTTTAAAAGTTACTAATAACGAAGAATTATTAAGTTTTATAATCAATCAAACACCTGAATTGCAAGAGTTAGACTTGCCAGTTCAAGGTGAGGGTACTAAAAAGTACGGCGAAATAATTATGAATAATGATAGATATAAAAACGCATTTATTAATACAATGAATTTAATAGGTTTAACACTTATTAAAAGAAACGAATGGGAGAATCCATGGGAAAGTTTTGCTAATCGTGGAACTTTAAAATATGGTCAACAAATTAGAGAAATGATACAAGATTTGGCTAAAGTGTTTGACTATAATAAAGAATACAATAATAAAACAAAATTTTTAGATAGTTTTGTACCTGATGTTTTAACATATGTACATGAAGTAAATTTCCAAAAAGTATATGCGACAACAATTAATGAAGCTGAACTAACTATGGCTTTTGATAGTGAAGATGGTTTATTAGATTTTGTAGCAGATACTATAGCCAATTTATATGAAACTTTTAAATATGATAAATATCAAGTTGATAAATATCAATTAGCAAGAAGATTTTTACAAGGTACTGTTACAGCTGTACAAATTGAAAATTTTGACGAGTTAACACCTAGACAAATTCTAACAAAAATGAAAGCATATTCTAATAAAATGACATTTAGAAAACCATTTTACAATCCAGCTGGAATAAGAAAAGCTACATCACATGCAAAACAAATTACAATGTTAGATACAGATGGAGAGGCAGAATATACTACAGATGTAATAGCACAATCATATTTTAGAAATGAAGCTGAATTAAAAACAAATTTAGCTTTAATAGATGGTTATAATGAATTTGATGAAGCAAGATTAGCTGAACTTTTAGAAGATGATTTTGTACCATTTACTGAAGCAGAAAAAGAACAACTTTCAAATGTTGTAGGTAATATTATATCTGATAAATGGTTTATGGACTTTTATAAATCATTAGATACAGGAAATTCAGACGGTAAAAAACAAATTGAATTTATAAATCCAACAACACTTGAAAGAAATGTATTTTTACATGTACACATGGTATTATCAACAAGCCCATTTGAAAATGCTATAGTATTTGTAAAAAATACACCATCAATAACATCAGTAACAGTTAGCCCATCAGAGCTAACAACATCAGCAGGTCAAACTGTAAAATTAAATGCTACAGTAGTTGCTACTGGTATGGCAAATAAAGCAGTTCAATGGTCAGTTGAAGATAGTGATGGAGATACTGAAACAGTAAAAGTTACAGTTGACCAAAAAGGAAATGTAACAATCCCAGCAGGTTATGAAAGCGAAAATCCAATAGTGATTAGAGCTACAAGTATATATGATGATACAAAATACGGTGAGGCTTCAATAACTGTATTATAAGACTAAACGGAGAGGCTTAGACCTCTCTTTTTTAGTAGAAAGGAGTAACGAATGAAAACTAAACTAATAAATTCTCAGATGACTAATTTTAAAACTTATTTAATGTATAAGCAACAATGTGAAATGATAGCAGAAAATGTATTTCAAATTGAAGACTTGCCTGAAGACTGTTTAATTGATATGTCTTATGTAAATGGTCAATTATTGACTAATGGTTCTATTGCATGGTTTGTAGATGAAGTTTTAGGATTGTTAGCATTGCCTTATATTTCAAATAGTGGTTTTGATGTATATGGTCGACCTGTTAGTATTACAGCTATTGGTCAAAACGGTTATAGTAAAGTTTTACACCGTGGCGAATTTGTTATCATGTATGATAATAGCAAGAGAATTCCATTAAAAACACATATAGTACAATATGCTGAAAGATTAGCTTTAGCACAAAGAACTATTGATATAAATATAGCACAACAAAAAACACCTAGAATATGGAAAACATCTACTAATAAAGTAGCTTCAATAAAAGCTTTAATAAATAATATTGATGGTTGCGAAAATGAGGTTTTAGGTTTTGATGATTTAGAAACAGATGAAGGTATTGAATGTATATTACAACCAGCCCCATTTGTATCTGATAAAGTTAGCGAACAAAAAGAAAAATTATGGAATGAATTTTTAAGATTAGTAGGTGTAGCTAATTTAACAGTACAGAAAAAAGAAAGAAATATCAGAGATGAAGTTGTTGCTAGTCAAGGTGGAACAATAGCAGGTAGATTTAACAGATATACACCACGCGCGCAAGCTATAAAAGAAATAAAAGAAAAATTTAATATAGACTTAACATTAAAATATTATGATGGTATGCCATCATCAAATGAGAAAGAGGGTGACGAAGATGTTTATACCAATGCTAATGCCGATGATACCAACATGGAATGAAAAACCACCAACACTATATAGTATATTAGAAAGTATAGTAAATTTTGATAAAGAAGATAAAACAAAAATAAAAGACTTAGCAAAAGTAGGTAGAAACACAATTTTTAATTTCACCTACCCACTTTCTAATAAAGTTTCAAAAGAAGATTTTGAATGTATGATATTAAATCATTTTATAATGCGTAGAATAGGTTTTGAAACAGTAACAGCATTTAGAATTCAATTAAATGTAAAATTAAATGAAATAATGCCAATGTACAATAAAATGTTTGACATGCTAGACGGTTGGGACATTTTCAACGATGGTGAAGTTGTTACAAGAGATGTTGAAGATGAAAGAAATATTACAAGTACAAGTGAAAGTTCAAACGATACTATAAATTCATCAAGTAATAGAATAACAAACAATTCAACAACATCAGGTACTAATGTTTCAGATAATAGAAATTCAGATACACCACAAAATAGACTTTCAGAAGTTCGTAATGGTGAATATGTAGATAACTATGGTTATAAACAAGATACATCAAGTTCTGAAGATAATTCAACTAATGTAGGAACATCAGACAGTACTAATAATAGTACATCAAGTTCTGAAGATAACACAGAAAATAAAGGTAAAATAAAAGAGAGAACAGTTCGTACACCTAGCGACAAATTAAAATTATATCAAGATTTTATTGAAAATAGACAAAATATATATACAATGATATTTAAGGACTTAGAAGACTTATTTTATCAATTAGTATAAGAAAGAGAGGTAATTAATATATGAATGAATACAAATATACTCCAATTAAAATGACACCATTTAAATGGTTTGTTTTGGAAAATTTTCCATTTATTGAGGAAGATTTTGACAGTTTAACATCTTATGGTTTATGGTGTAAATTAAAAGAATATTTTGACAAAGTAGCAAATAAAACAAATGAAATGGGAACACAAGTTGAAAGTTTGACAAATGCTTTTATACAATTAAAAGATTATGTTGATAATTATTTTAAAAATTTAGATGTACAAGAAGAAATCAATAACAAATTAGATGATATGGCACAAGATGGAACTTTACAAGAAATTATAAATGCTTATTTACAATCAAATTGTATATGGGGATTTAATACAATAAATGATATGTTACAAGCTACTAATTTAATAAATGGTAGTAAATGTAGAACATTAGGCTATTATGAAAAAAATGATGGTGGTAGTGGTTTATATTTGATTAGAAATAGAACTTTCGAAGATGTAATTGATAATGGAAAAATACACATTGTTAATGAAAATTTAGTTGCTGAATTAATCATAGAAAACGATGTTGTTAATGTTAAACAATTCGGTGCCAAAGGTGATGGTGAAATAGATGATTATAATCCAATAAAAAACTGTTTAAATGTCTTTAATAACATATATTTTCCATCTGGAAATTATAATATTAGTGATAATTTAGATGTAGAAAATAAAAAAATATATGGTGATATTGAAACAGTAATACAAACAATTTCTCAGAATACAATTAGAGAACATCAAATTAAGTTTTCAGGTAATAACATTATATCAAATATTACATTCAAACAAAAGAATAATAATGTATCCTTAGTAGGATTTTTTAATTGTAATAATTCAATTTTTGAAAATTGTAAATTTATTGTAGATAATGTTAAAACTAACGGTTATTTAGATTTATATTCTAATAATCAAAGAATTAATTTTAATAATTGTTATTTTGAAATTAATGCAACAGATATTGGAGGAGTATGGATTAGAGAATATAGTTCAAATCATATTTCTGAACATATTCATTTTAATAATTGCACTTTTAATCAAATTAATTCAAGTGATGAAATTTGTGCAGTTTGGAATTGGAATGGGATAGTAAAAAATGTTGAATTTAATGAATGTACTTTTAATTCAAATCATTCAGCTAATTGCCCACATTTTATTAGATTAGACGGTGAAGAAAATATTATTATTAATAATTGTAATATTAATATTACAAGTGAAAATGCTGGAACTTCTTCTATATTTAAAACCAAGAATGGAAAAATTCCAAAAATTTATAATACAAGAGTTTTAACCTCTAATAAGTGTTTGAACGGAGTATTTTTTTCAAATTTTGAAGTTTATAACACTTCAATAATTTCAAAATCGACTGATACAAAACTTTTTAAAATTTCATCAAATGATGATATGTCACAATTTAAAAATTGTTATTTTGAGGGTTATGGATTAAATTTTAACAATGCAATTCTTTATAATTCTGTTTTAAATTGTAAAAATAGAAATTTAAGATTAGAAGGAAAAAATATTGAATTATATAATTGTAATGTATATGATATTCTTTCGCATGAAGGTATAATTAATCAAATTGTAACTGATAATATGAATAATTTTATTATCGATAATTCTAATTTTTATTTATCATCAGAAGATGAAAAAACTATTAGATATTTTATTTTTCATTCTACTTCTAAAAATATAAAAAAATTTATAATTAAAAATTCTTTGATTTTAGGCGGTTTATATCAAATAACTACTGAAAATGGTATAGTTGCAAATAATATCACGAATAAAGTTGACTTTTCACATTATATTTTTGATAATGTAATATTTAATAATAACTTATATATACCATAGAATATGAATTTTAATTAAAAGAGAGGTATAAACCTCTCTTTTTTATTGTACTATTGAATTATTTAAACTATAATTACCAATATTTGCGTGGTTATGCCATATTGTAACACCACTTCTACAAGCACCGTTTATAACTTCCATAGATTTTGATGGTATTTCTCCATAACCAATATCACTATCTTCTGCTATTTGTAAAAAATTAAAATAAGTTCTTGATGATATATTAGGTGTTTTTAATTCGTTTACACGATAACCATATCTTGTAAAATAATCATCAATTCTTTTAGCGTAATCACTTCTAATAGACATTTTTAAAACATGAAAACAATTTTCGTCCATTGCTAACATAATATCACCATTATTAGTATTACCATGACTTTGCGGTGGTGTTTGACTTGCCTCTATTCCACTTTTTAACAAATCAGCACCTTTTAATAATGATGTTGTTGTCATTGCTACATTTCCTGTACCAGCACCTGCTATCGCACCTGCTGTTGCCATTGCTATATTTACACCATTTTCTGTTAGCCAATTTATAAATGCGTCAGTATTCCAACATACTTGCGGAAATTTTCCTAAATTAATACCAACATTTGTTGCTATTTCGTCACCATTATAATTTTCAGGTACTGCTCTAATAGAACAACCTTGTGTAATAGCACCCCATATTTGTAATACCATATCACCTGCTGGTAATACTGTACCGTCTTGTACTGTTGTATCTTGTTGTAATTTGTCCCAAAATTCTTGTCTTAATATTGCGTCTTGACCTTGAAAATTAGATAATAAATGATATACATAAGGGTATGTTAGACATTTTTTATTTTTAGGTACATATCCATCTAAATTTTTTAATGGTGTTATACTTGTAAATACTTGTTTGGGTGCTATACTTTCATTGGGTAAATCTTTAGCCAACCAATAAGGCACTATAAACATACCTTGAATTGCGTCTAATTTACTGCCTAACGGATTACTTGCCAATCTATATAAAACATCAGCTAAATCCTGCAATGGTGAAAATTCAGGATCACTATAATTTATTTGAAAAGCAAAATATTTTACACCTGAAGGTATACCATCATATATACCTGCGAATACATTATTATCATTTCTTAAATCTATTGTAGAAGCGACTACAACATAATAACCGCTTACATTTGTTTCTACAGGTTTTTCTCTATTAAAACTATCTCTTAAATGTGATATAACTTTATATTCACCTGTATCTAAATTTTCAGGTATCGTATGCAATCCTTCAGTATCATCTGAAACATGCTCCCTAATTATATAACAATTTGAAAGTGTTACTTTATTAAACCATGTTGACCATTCATCTATTGTAAATGAAAGTTCACCACAACCATCGCTTTTATAATCAACATTATCAATCCACGCGAAAAACCATTTATTAGAATAGTCGGGATTTTGAAAAGCTATATAATTAGCTTGTAAACATTGTGCATATGGAAAATGTGTCTTAATTGTTCCTCTTTCTCTAATAAATGAATAATTACTAGCTGAAGCTACTTGATTAGCCCTACATAACGAAAGCATTTGAGCTTCAGTATAATTCAAAACATTATTATAATTTCTATCTAATTTTATATTTTTACACATTATAATTTGACCGTTTCTATCTGCCATTGTTCAACCTCTCTTTCATATATTTTATATCTTTCTTCATGTCATTTATTATTAGTATTAAATGTATAAACATACAAACAGTATATAATATACATATAACAATTAATTTTATATTCATTATATCACTTCCTAATTGAAAAATCTATAACTTGTTTAAAATCTGTACCACACAAATCATCACTATAAAAAATATTTGTTTCTCTGAATGTATCAACAAATAATTTTTGTAGTTTTTTATTTTTAAATGTAGGGTTGTAAATATCTCTTTGCCAATATTTGCTAATATTTACAACATCAGAAAATACTATAGTTTTTTCTCTTATATCTGTATATTTTGGGTATATAAACCAACAACTTTTAGATTCAGTTTTATCTTTTAAAAATTCACATATAAATCTAAAACCTTGATATTGAAAAACAAAACGAAATGTTGGTTTATATTCTTTATAACTTTTTGGTAGATGAGGTTGGGGGGTTGTTTGCCAACCACCCTTATCAATCATTTTTGAAGCATTACCAATCGCCATAGTTTTTCCACCTGAAGCTTGACAATATTCTATTGCTATTTTTACATCGTTTGATTCATTGTGTATTGTTTTAGTTGCAATTTCACCTTGTTTTAGTTTTCTAAATATACTATCTAAGCCCCATGCTTTAAAATACGGACATACTTGAGATATAGAGTTACCAACAAGCCACATTTTAGTAGTACCTCTTTTTCTATCTATAGTTGAATATAATATCATTAGTTTATCAGGTTCGTGTGCTATATACGAACCCCTTTCCATAAATTCTTCGAATATAATACTATCAACATCTAAGAATGAAGCACCTGAATAATGTTGTTCTGTAGATAATGCTAAAACATAACCAATCTTTTCATGTCTTTTTACTTTTCCAGTTGTTTCATCATATATTGCAAAATATACAACTTTTTTCCATACTGATATACAATTATATTTACCATTTGTTAACCTTGCTACATCTACATCTGAAAAATATTGTTCAATCCATAAGTTAGTAATATCTGCTACCCATCTACGCAGTAATATAAATCTTTTACCTGTTTCTAAATAATGTAATATAGCTTCTTCATGTTTCAAACTGTATGATTTACCATTTGATTTTTCACCATAAATTAAATTGAAATCTGCATTTTCTTTTTTAATTCTTTTATTTGTATAATATACTTGTGTTGACATTATTCATCACCACTTTCTAAATTATAGCAATCATTTAATATTTTTGTATATTGTTTTTCTATTTCATGTTTTACTATTTTAGCACTTTGCTGATTATCTCTTTTATACATATTAGACATATCTATTTTTTTATCTTTACAAATTCCTGATGTTGTTATTTTATTAAAATTTTTTATAAAATCTAATTCTTTTGACATTTAATCACCTCTTTTTATTCTTGATATATAGCTCTTGCTGAACTTTCTTCGTCTATACTTTCAGCATAGAATTCTGATTTTCCTAATACATAAGTACATGGTATAATACAACAACCTGATTTATCAGTAACTTCAAATTCAACACCATCTTCATCAACTAATGTAAAAGGTTTTTGTTCTTCACAATACATCAATAAATTTTTATTTGTATCTTTATGTTGAAATACAAAATTATCTTTAAAATCATCTATACTCTTTAATGCCTTAGCACCGAATTTTTGGTACACCTGCTACTGTTATTTCTAATACTAATGCTTTTTCATCATCTTTACTAATAACATTATCTGTATCTTTTAGTTTAGATAATTTTTTATATTTATAATAAGCATACTTTTTTGCACCGTAAAGTTTTAAAAACTTCATAATGTGCGTCTAAATCAAATAAACCTAGCATGTGTTCAATTCCATCAACATCTTTAGGTTTATATTTATCTATATCTATTTGTAACTGTTCTGAAACATATTTAATTTTTCCTTGTACAAATTTATTATAATCTTCTATAACCGTTTTATCATAACCTTCAGCTAATTTCATGCTATCAGTATCACAATATATTATATAATCATCTAATTTTATAACATTCCTAAGTAAATTATTTCTTGCATACGCTGTAACCCATACACCATAAGCAAAAGATAAAAAACTTGCTTTCTTTTCATCGTTTAATTTATCAATAATTTCTTCATTTGTCAATTTTATTTCGTCCCATGTTTTGTTATCATGATTTATTTTTTCTTCATCATTATAAAATACTACTTCATCTCTAATATTATTTGTAACACTCATACCATATAAACTATTGAATAATGCTTTAGCTATTGCATATTCAACTTCTTTACCCTCAACATTTTTATATTTTGTTTTATCTATATATTTTTGTAATATAAATTCTATAAATTGTTTAGGTAAATAATTGTAACTTGAATAATAACATTCTAATATTTCATATTCTACAGGTTTATCTTCGTATATATCTTTATGAGTATCTAATATAAATCTAAAATCAATATCAGTTAATGTTATTGTTAGTTCTTCAGCTTGCATTACTCTACCATTATCATCTACAGAATTTTTTATAGATGTACATTTACTACGAGATATAAAAGTATTAAAATATTTACATTTTATATTTTTAAATTTAACAACTAAAAGATAAGCAAAACGAGTTGACATTCTTTCAGCCCTTGTTATATTGCATTTTTTAAATTCAGTTGATGGGTATTTATGAGTAACTAAAACATAAGGATAACTACTTGTAAAATCCCAACTATCAACATTTTCCATTACAGTATTACAATAAATCCAATTACCGATGAGTATAACCGACCTGCAAATGCCTGTACTAATAAATTATATACATGGGGGTCTGTATTTACTGCATTTCTAACTTTTCGCTTATAAGCATAATCTTTTAATACTAATTCTTTTAACTCTCTCCTAACATGACCTGTTGATGTTAATGGTATTTTATCAACTCTTTCATATTTTTCTAATTCTCTTTTTATATAGTAATATATAACTAAACAATCATTTTCACAATAACCTAATTCTTTATCAGTCAATTTTGTTAATGAATGTCTAATTTTAGTATAATCTAAGTCGCCTACCATTTTTTCAACTGGTAAATTGTACATTTTAGGTAAATATTTCAATGCACAATTTGTCAAAAATAAACTACATCTAAATTCAAAATTATAAGTACTACAAATTGCTTTCATAACTTTATGGGCTTTTCTTGCCATGACAGTATCAAATTTCAAAACACTTTTTAAATATTGAAATTCAAACGCTAAATTGTGAATAAAGCAAATTTTTCTTTCAGGTATATAAGAATATATAGTATCAATAAAAAGTTTAAAATCAGACCAATTTCGTCCGTAATAAACCCTATCATTGATTGAAAACATCCATATATACATACAAGAACGAAATTCGCATTCTTCTTTTTCTTCTTCAGATAGATTTTCATATTTCCATGCATGATAAGACTTATTATTCAAAATAAAATAAGATGTTGTTTCAATGTCAAATGTATATATTGTATTATCAACTTTTTTTCGTATTCCTTGAATATCGCCACAATGTCCGCATATATTCAGTCCAATATAACATTTAACACCACCTCTATTTAAAATATTTTTCTAGTATTCTTTTAGCTTCTTCTACTAATTCTCCATCACTATCAGGACTATTTATATATTCATTTAATGATTGCATAAATTCATCTTGTCTTGCTTTTTCTATTCTTTCCTTATATTCGTCATCAGTTTCATCTTTATATTGATAAATTTGTTGTTGTACTTCTCTATCTCTATCAACTGCTGTACCAATAAAATTGATAAAATCTGAACCCTTAATATATTTAGGTATTTTAGTAATTGCTTTATCTTCCCATATTCTTTGAATAACATCAGCAGTTGAATATGAAATATCAGCTGATGTACTCATAGAATTTTTTACTGCTTCTCTTGTTTCTTTTATTCCTTCAACTGTACTTGTTTTAGAATTTAAAAATTGCTTAGTTGCATTTATTGTAGCCCTCATTTTAGGTATTGACATATTACCGCTCATGCTAACTCTACCAGATTTTGTAAAGGCTTGGACTTTTTCAGCCTCAAGCCTTTGTCTTAAATTTCTTGATGCCCATGTATCTTTACCGAAATTGACTTTCAACTTTTTGCAATCTTTTATTTGCCTCTCTTGCAAGTTGTCTCATTTCTAACATTAATTCTATTTCTTTATCACTTCTTTTTTTAGCCATTTGACATCATTCCTTTATAATTTATTATACTAATTCAAAATCTAATGATTGATTTTGTGCGCCACTTCTTAATGTTTTTATTATTCTAATTTTTAAACCGTCAATTTCATTTCCAAAATCATATATTGTATTGATTAAAGCATAACCGAATGTTTTAGAACCTGTTGCATAACTTGTACCATCTTTATCTACAATTACAACAGACATTGATGTTTTTGTATCTGCTAATATATCGCCTGTTTGTGCGTCATATATTGGTGTATCTAATGGTTTAACATATTTTTTAATTAGTATTTTGTCTATTGTAATTTCTTGACCCACACAATCATTCAATTTTTTATCAACATGTTTTCCTAAGTTGAATATTAATTTTTTATCTTTTATATTTGTTAATATATCAGGTCTTGATATATTTCCATTGAAACCATCGTTTGAAAATCCTGAAAGTTGATTATTTGTATTTTGTGTTGCTAATGATGTTTCTTGTTTTTCTTCAGGTTGTTCATATTGTTCATATTCTTTTTGTTTTTCTTCTAAATGTGAAAGATATTCATCTATTGATACATATAAATCATTTTCTTGTAAACCACTTAATGTTGCGTCATCTTTCATCATTCCTAAAAATGTTTCATATTCAGCAAATCCTAATTTGTGCATTCTTTCAGCTTCTTCTGTTGTCATTCTCTTTTCTAATCCTTGTACTGTCATTTCTTCGATTTCTCCAATTGTTAATTTTTTGTTCATAATATACCTCATTTCTCCTATTTAACGCATAGGTGCAAAATTTTTTACTATTTCACGCATAGCTACGGCTAGTTACTTTTAAGGTAGGTGTAACATTTCCCTTTCCTTAACTATGGTCATTATACACCTAAGTTATGGTCAATGTCAAGAGTTTTTATATTACAATTTTGTAATATTTCTGTAACAATTTTGTAATATTTTGTCGAATTATGTTGACATGGTTGACGGTGTGTAGTAGTGGTCGCGTAGTGTGCGGTGTTATGTTAAGTTGATGTTGTTTTATGTTGACTTGCGTTGTTTTATGTTGATTTACGGTCGAACGGTTGCTTGGGGGAAACAGATGTTCTGGGCAAGGTAGAATATAGCTACCAC
>AUXO018153751.1_pt1 | contig 14910 bp, 5 predicted proteins | sample 768731 | NCBI WGS metagenome assembly AUXO01 (sample SAMN02715735, study PRJNA202380) | gut metagenome | biome: sheep rumen | host: Ovis aries | place: New Zealand: Palmerston North | reverse complement strand
TGTCGCCCATGAGCCATCGCCCTTAAGGAATTTGTCCTTATCAGCAATCAATGGTGCTGGAACTAAACCAGCCGTACCATCAGCTTGCGTAGTTGCTCCGCTCATAACCGAAATAGCAGTCCATGTACCATCACCTCTAAGGAATTTTTCTTGATCACCCGCATGAGGTGCGATTACAAGACCATGTGTACCATCTACAGAAGCGGTAGCTCCTGTAAAATCAGTAGTACCTTCGAAGTATGCCCAAGTACCGTCTCCTTTCAAAAACTTATCTTGGTCACCAGCATTAGGCTGAATAACAAGACCATGCATACCGTCAGTAGTTACTGTCGCACCAATAAAATCTGATGCGCCAGAAGCTTGGTCTACATACTGTTTTGTTGCTACGTCCATCAAATTAGTAGGATTTGCTCCGACAGTAAGTTTACCAGCATATACGCCATTACCATTCCAATCAAGAGTGTAAGCATTAGAATATATACCAGCCGTAAATGTACAATACACTCGCTGAGTGCTAGAGTCTCCACTTCTAAATTTAAAACCATTATCAAGAATATCACTAATTCCCGGATTACCGGTTTCTTGTCCAAGCGGAACTTCAATAGGAGTATTGTCTCCAACTTGCCAAGTTGACACTGTGGTACTATATGATGCATCATATAAACAAACAACTGGATCACCATTTACCGTAAGGTTAACTTTTATATAATTCGGTCTAAATTCATCTCCATAATTACCACAAGTTACAGTAATTTTAGAATTTTCACTAGGCAATGTTGTAAATCCACTACCATATTCATGAGTACCATTACCAACAATATGGACATAGTTACCTCTGTTACTAGAGTTAGCAGAAGATTTATCCCACATATTAAATTCACCTTCTACACTCTGACACTTATGAGTCGCCTTAGTGTAAAATCCTTGAGTATGTGAGTAAATTCCACTTGCAATTGTGTGTCCGCCTTCAGAATGAGATCCAACATTCATAGCTTTTGTATACTCACCCTCGCTGTGGCTGTCATATCCATGAGCCTCCGTGTATAACCCTTCGCTATGACTCGCCCCACCAATACTTACGGTATAATCACCTTCGCAGTGTGAGTAATCACCTTCGGCTCTACAACAATACCCTTCTGCATGTGCATAATCTGCACCCCTATATGTTGAATATTCAAATTTACCAACAACTGTTTTGTAACCTTCCGCATGCGCTGCATCACTATCATATATACAAGTTTGATAACCTTCCGCATGCGCTCCAGTACTACTATAAACAAGTGTATTATAACCTTCAGCATGTCCCGCTTCGTAATTAGTACCATTTTGGACTTCTGAACGACAACCTTCCGCATGCGCCCCATCTCCATGAGCTTGAGTTCCACCATAACCTTCGGCATGCGCTCCATATCCATTAGCAAGATTGTTATTATAACCTTCAGCATGCGCTCCGAATTCGGTTGCTCTAGTATTATACCCCTCAGTATGTGATGCGTTTCCTGAAGAAATTGTACTATAACCTTCTGAGTGACAGTAGTAACTTGTGGCACGTGTCTCATACCCCTCGGAGTGTGAGTAATTAGCGGTTGCTTGGGTGTTCCCTCCTTCAGCATGACTCGCAACTCCGTGAGATTGTGAACCTTCACCTTCGACATGAGCAGAATAACTTGTAGCCAAGGTATTATGTCCTTCAGCCGTACTCCTTTCACCAGTAGCCGAAGTTGAATCACCACGAGCGCTACTACATCTTCCAGAAGCAAGAGTATTGTTACCTTCTGCATGGCTCTGTACACCTACAGCTCTATTAGCTTGACCAATATAATTTGCGAGCTGAAGCTTTTTAATAGTAGCATTCCATCCACCATTTGCAGAAACAACAATATATTTATATCCAGTTGTATTTCTTATATATATACCACCACGATATGTTTGGTTAGCTCCACTAATTGTTAAAGCTGGGAAGTTTAATTGATCATAACTTGTTGGAGGAGTGTCAAGTAATGCTATCTTCAAATCTCCACCATACTGAATATCATTTCTATTTCGTGTTTCTATAACATAAGTTAAGTAACTCCAATCAGTTACATCTCTAGGAGTTGTATAATAAAACGTACAATGAGCATCATTACCATCATCAATCCAAACTATCTTAGTTTCTTCTCCAGACACGGTTTTAACATCAATATTGCCAACATTAAATTTGGTTAAATTCTGCATGTCTATATCTTGATGTTTAGCCCATGGTAATGCTCCATCATTATAAGTATTAAATATTTCACCATGATATTCTGCACCAACAGTATTATCAACTTGACCAACCATATAGTCAGTAATGATCTGACCATCCGCATAAATACTAATGTTGTTGGTTACAATACCATCAGTAACAACCTTGAATCCACCAAGTGTCAGATCCTCACCGTTATATACAAAACCTTGCCCTGCGAAGTTAAATGTACCGTTATCAAGGTCAATGTGCGTTCCGACATTACCCGTAGAACTATAGTTACTAGAGTATATCTGTCCGGCAGCTATTTCCGAACCATATATCCAACCAGCTTGTACAAATTGCGCAGACAGACCATAATCAGTGTCGGTAATCCATGTATTATTTGTGCTATCATAGTGTTTATAATCATGTTTACCAAGACCAAGAGCAGCATGCGCCCAGTTATCTTTAGTAAACGCTATAATATTATTTGTAACCTTCAACTGCTCAGGAGAGTAATCGTCCATCGTATCTATGAACTCCTTCGCAGTGATACCGTGTTCATCTATTGTAACCTCTTGATTATCACCTGACAGAATATTGTAAAGGGATGAATCAAGACCAATCTTAACAAACTCATCTAATGTCTTTTTGCTCTTATTACCTTGCTCTGCCTGATGAGCAGTATAATCATATGACGTAGCCATTGACTCAGCTTTATTAAATAAATCAGCCATATCACTTACCGCATTATTAATACGTGTGGCATTAGAGAATGTCACACTCATGTCGGTAGGAGAGTCATATGAATATCCAAGGTTTATAAGTCTAAGTCTATAAAGCTTATCATCTGCTTTACAAACTATCCAATCACCAATCTCGAAACTATCTTTGATATCTTTAAACTCTTCGGTATTAAGGAAGTTCGCTAGTGTACCAGAGAGAGAGTATTGCAATTCGCTTGCTTTATATAATTCACTCTCGGCAACATCAAACAGTTCTCTCGCCTTATCAATAACTTCGGCATTATCTAACCCATCAGAAATATAGTTGGAGTTAGTGTATGTATCCTCACGAAGATAAAGAGTGAATATTTCATACAGTGAATCGCCCAGATAATTCTTCAGATTAAGCTGATTTTGGATTATCCTACGTTGCCTATTTGCTTCGTCAATGTCTGCTTGCGCGGCATCAACCTCTGCCTGTCTTACAACGATTTCATTGTCTATATATCCCTTACGTCTGTAGTATGGAAGATATACAGAATTATAAAGCTCAATTTTATAGAAATCAGAACTAGCGTTAACATCTGCAACGCCTTGCTGAATTAATATTTCCAATATTGATTGATAACTATTCGCAAAAGAGTTAAGCCTATCCAAAGAGTACTCTGTCAGTTCATGTCTAAAGTCACTATCACTCTGAATATTAAAGATAGTAATAAAAGCAGCGTCTTTCCTGTCTAAAGCTTTCTGAATTTTTTGCTGAAGAAACTCCTCGTAGTTACCATTAATAGTTATTGTCTTAGCAGTATCACTCGTAGCTTCATCCGGGTTTCCTTGGTCATCTACCTTACCGAGGCTCGTTACTTTAAACTTACCCGTCCATGTACGAATAACTCCAGAAATAGGAGAGAGTGTTGTCTCTAATACCTCAACTGTATAACGAGGGTCAATCAGTACCTTTGCGTAATTCTGTACCGCAAGGTCGGCAGAAGATCTCGTTACGCTCTTTATATTCTGTACCGCAACCGTAAAGCTCGCACTCATAATCTTTGCAAGCTCAATCTCTGTGGTTGTGTCTGTAGGCATAGGTGTCTCAGGCATCATCTTTGTGTGATAGTAAAGTTCCTCATCTACAGCTTCGTAGTAATCCTGAGTATACTGTTGATATGTCGGTAAAGAAGCCTGATAAAGAGTGTTGTAATCATTAAGCTTATTCTTTAACGCTACAGGCATATCATCAAGCATATCATCTGAAAAACGATAGATATAGTTTGACCGATTAGGATTAATATTTGCCACAGTTGCAGTGATAAGGTCATCGCCACCCGCAATTTTAAAACAGTTCTTTACCGAGTCAGCATCACCATCAACTGATATCTGATTAGCAAAGTTCTCACTTGCCACAAATACATTTTGGTATGTACCGTAACCTCTCGTAAAGTTCGTACTGCCACACTTAGGGCAAGCATCGAAGAACTCACCTCGAAATCCGCATCCTGCCGCATTACAATTACACTTCAGATCATACGCCGAAATAGTACGAGTAACCGAGTTGAACAGGAATAAACACCCTATCTCTTTAGCAACAGTATTAGTAAGGAAGTCATACAATGTAGCATTATCAGCCGTGAATGTACGCTGGATACCAGCTATAGTCGTGTCTACATGTTCTATCGTCCAACTCTGACCCTTGTCGTGCAACACTCTGTCAAGAAGCGACGCATCGGGATTTTGATAATTATAGAAGACAGTAGGAACATAATCGTCCCTCTCTATATCCGTCTCGTCGTTAACGTGAAAATCTCTCAGATACTTCTGACTAAGTTCACACTCAGATGCCGACACACCAACAACGTGTTTAATTGTCTTATTAGTCTCATCAACATCCACTTGGAGTTCGTAGTATTCGTTATGTTCCGGTACAAACAAATACTTGAAGTCAACAATCTGATCCCACAGATTATTCTTCACGCCATCCATTTCTTTATAGACATCAAAAGAAATCTCTTGGTGCGAAGCCATGTTGAATTCATTTGTTATACCTTGCACATTAACTAGATTACCCAAGTGCTTATGATACTTAGTCGATAGTATGAGAGTAGGTGGGGATATGCTGTCGAACATATCATACGTAAATTTTCTCATACTATAATCCCACCTTTCTTATACCGTAATAGGTCAATTCTTTATCACACGACAAATTAGTTGTTATGGTATTATCATAATTATGATAATCTGCACAGAGTCGCGGGAATACATAATTGAAATCTACACTGAGGTCATGACCGATAGCATTAGTGCTGATTTGCTGAATATCACCACCAGTAATAGTAATGACTTCGCCAGATCCTACATTCTTAATTACAGTAGCACGTCCAGTCTCACGACTATTAGTGATACTCAGATTGCCAGCCTCATTACAAGTGATGACCATATCAGGGTAGATATAACCTTCTTCGTCGGTAACAACAGTAATAGTCTCGGCATTTGTAGTCCATTCCTCTGTCTCGGCATCCGCAAATCCGTATGGTGCGTTTGCCGTAACTGTTATGCTAAGACCGATTACATCTTCGCCGTACACTACTTTGTTGACGGTATTCATCACCTTATACCAAGTAGGAAACGGCTCACCTTCATCATCTATATATCTGAATACTTTATATTGCTTACGGACTAACCACCGAGTCATCTCAGAGATTTCCTCTTCAGTAATATTGTACTCAGTATCTTCACAAGGAGATTTCATGATGGCGAATGTTCGAGTATAATTTTCTTCATAATTGTGCGCTACCTTGTGTGATATGTCTGAAAGACTAGCTTTAACAGTGTCGTATACCATTGATGATACGGCAAGCTCTTCGTCAGTTATTCCATCCGAGTACATCATATATCCCTTATCTGATAGCTTTTCGCCGTCAAATTCAAAATCCATCTTATCCACCTCCTTATCTATTTTTCTTTCTTCATTTTTGCCTTTATCTCTTTCATCTGTCCGAGGAGTTTGACGTAATCCTTCCTACATTCAACTGCCTCTTCGATAACTTTCTCATACTCACTCTTAGCCCTCTCCATTATCTTAACCTTCTCGTTGTAATACTTCTCGGCTTCCTCAAGCTTTCTGACCTTTTCTTTCAATTCTTTGTTTTCATCTTGTAGCTTCTCGATTCTCTTTTCGAGATGCGAAATTTTCCAACTTTTATTCATAGTAATCACTCCATCAAAATAGGAGAGCTAACCTCTGAATAGGTCAGCTCTCCATTATTCCTTTTACCTCATTTTATTTTAATACTTCTTCTTGTTCAGTTTAACACCGTTACTTACCTCACCTAAAGTAATCTGCTGAATGAACGCAGTCATCTTCGGATCAGTCTGTAACTTGTTCTTGAACTCTTCGTAGTTTGTAACACCCGGAAGATTAATATTATTGACATTGTTGATACTAACAGCCTTCTGACCAATACCTTCAGGTAGGGTGGTAGTGAAGTTACCCTTCGCAAGATCCCAGAGATTATCTGTCATTTGGGCGGTAAATACCTTATCACCTCTGTTAAGTGGCATAAGGAGTGAACCGTCGTTACTCTTGAAGATCATCTCCGCGCCTTGTTCCTGAGTGAGTGCCATCTGGTCATGGGTAATGTTCTTAGAACCTTTAGCATACTTAGCATAAGCGTACTTGCTTATGTCGGTAATGCCATGATATCTACCTACCCATGCGCCACTAAATACATAACCCTCGTTCCAAAGCTTATTAACAAGGTTCTGAATTTCGGTAGGATTGAAACCTTTAGCTTTAAGATTCTTAACACGAGTGTCACCATCTCCCCAACCATAGTTACCGTTAATGATTGCAAGTGCAACACCGTACTTGTCGGTTTCGGTACGATTTGACTTAAGTGCGTTGTTGAGGTTATTGCCTCCGCCACTTGCACCATTTGAACTTGGCTTACTAGTGTTGGTGTTAGTGTTAGTACTTGTGCTAGTGTTAGCCTTTCCGGTTGATGTCGGAGCAACAACGCTTGCCTTTGTAGACGTAGCTTTCTCGTTTTCGACAGTTAATTTGCCATTATCAACCATAGCTGCGGCGTAACTCTTAATCTGTTCTATAACGGCGAGGACGTTAGTCATCAGACCGTTAACTTGGGCAAAACCATTGTTAAGGTCTACGCTGAACTGAGTCTGCCCACCATTAAGAACACCATCAAGGTATGATGTGAGAGTATAGCCAACCTTGTCAGTTTCTGTCCTGATAGTATCTTGTACCGTAGCACTATTCTCGTTAGCAACATCAATCATGTCATGCATTAAGAGGTCTATATCATCAAGTCGTGCATTAAGAGTTTCTTCCATATCAGTATACATATCTGACAGGAATGATTCTGTTTCAGAAATATATCTATCCCATTCAGTTTCCTTCAGTTTTTTCTCGGCATCTTCAAGCTGGGTACGAAGTCTCTGAACAGTAGCACGAGTCTCCTCAGAATCATCACCTTCATAAGCCGTTAATTGCTTACGAAGATTTCCGATATTCTTTGTCTGCTCGGCAATATTTTGCTGATATGAATATAAATCCTTAGCATCACTGAGACTTTCTTTGTATTTATCAATAAGCTTTTGTAAGCTCTGAAGATACAAATTGATACCTTCCTGTACAAGACTCTTTACAGAATCTTTCATTTGTTCAGCACCTTTAATCATCTCTTGTTGCTTATCAGTAATTTCTTCCATGCGGGCTATCAAGTCCTTATTTGCCGGGTCTTTAGCAATCTCGGCTTCAAGCTTAACTCTTTCCTTCGCATAGTCTTGCGCCTGTCTCATATATGTCTCATACTGAGCGGCATACATAGCGTTGGTAGCATGACCAAGATTGGTAAGATAACCATTGTCCTCATAGAGTTGGTCGTTAGACATAAGGTCTACAAGGAATGATGCTTCGGAGTTGATACGAGAAATTCTCTCCTCAACCCAATCGAAGAACCGTTACATTTAGGAAATAAACCTAAATTTTATTCGTTGCTTCACAGTGTATACTTTTGCCGTAGCTACTCGTAATTTCTAGTACACTCCACAACATTCAGAGATGTAACGACTTCTCTAAGCTGTAAGCCTTTTATCATGGCTTGCATACTTCATAAGATTAATAGCAGCGTTGTAATCTCGATCTATACTAAGACCGCATATTAAACAATTATATGTTCTGTCTGATAATTTTAAATCTTTTTTTATATTTCCACAACATGAACAAATACGTGAACTAGGATAATATCTATCGACTTGTATAAACTTTATACCATTCCATTCACATTTGTATTTCATTTGGCGCATAAATTCATAGAGACCTTGTTCCGAAAGGTATTTTGAGATATGTTTATTCTTCATCATTGACAATATATTTAATTTTTCCATAACTACAATTCGAGGTAAAAATGATACTAATTTATGTGTAGTTTGATGAATATAATTATGTCTGATATTCATAAGTTTAAAATGAATACAATTTTCTATAAACTCATATTTCAAAATATTATTTGTTTTTTCATAATTACCATTAGTCCTATATTTTCGATTTATAATGCGCTGTATATGCTTAAGTTTATGTTCAAGCGTTCGAATTCGTTTTGATTTATTGATATTGTGGAATACTATTTTTTTATTATCATAAGATACGACTGCTAATTCTTTTATACCCAAATCTATACCCATAGAATTATCTGTTAATATTGGTGTTTGGTTTTCACACTCAGTAATAAAAGATAACATCCATTTTTTGTTAATATAAGAAATACATGGTTTAATAATCTTACTTGGATTATTATAAAAACCTTTAATTTTAATTTTAGATAATTTTGTAATAGTAACTGTTTTATCATTATTAAAATATATTCTATCTTCTCTAACAAGAAATGATTTTTTTGATTTTTTTCGAGATTTAAATTTTGGATGATTTCTAATTCCTTTAAAAAACATCTTATATGTATGATTTAAATTTTTACACACATATTGCAAAGAATGATTAGAAACTTCATTTAACCACATATATTCTTGTTGTTTTTTTAATGGAGTTAACACTTTTATTAAATCATAAGCATTTAATAAAATTCCATTCTTATAGCATTCTTCTTGATAAGCTAACATATAATTCCAAATAAACCTACAAGCATGTATATGTTTCCAAAGTAATTCTTCTTGTTCTTTTGTTGGGTATAATCTAATCTTATAACTTTTGTACATCGTTTCACCTCCTTTCTATCTATCAACATTATATCAACCATATATCAATAAGTCAATAACAATATTATATCAACTTGACAGCAACTATATATATTGGTAATATCAGTCTCAAAGGAGATGATATTATGAATAAAATAGCCGATAACAAAACAAGATACATGTTGCTAATTGAAAAAGACCTTAAATCTCAACTTGAACAAATTGCAAAAGAAGAGAATAGGTCTTTAAATAATCTTATTGTTACTTTATTGAAAAACTATGTTAATGATAGAAAATAGGTTTATTTTTCAAGGACGCTACTCCTTGCCTGTTGGATTTACCAACCTCTAATTTTCATTAGAGCGTAGACTATATCTTCATCCATTTAGGATGCACACCACTTCGACGGTCAATCACTTACCGTCTACTCCCATTAGGGATAGTCGTTGAGGGTTTTCCTATTCGGAACTTCCCTGCTGATTACCGATTGTTTGCAACACTTAGGGTTTAACCTTATGTTATCTAATCAATTTTTTCTACTTTCGTAACCATACCATATAGGTTTATTTCAACCTTCTGTTTCGGTTTGATTAGCTTTACGGTTTTCCAGCATTTCAATGTGTTATTTTTCGTACCAATTTCTTGATACGGGGACTATACTTTCGTAAATCATATATTATTCTCCTATATAATTTATATTTTTAATCCCAATCAAGTTGGCGAATAGTATTATTGTATTCAACCATCTGTGTTTTAGATTTTTCAAGTTCAAGATTGACACCATTAATCTCTTGATTCATTTGATGCCAAGCTTCGCTTCCCTCCTTGATTGTTCCCGAAGCGACCGCCTCATCACGCTTCTTTATGAGGTCTTCATACTCAGCATCAAGTTTAGAATACCTCTGCGCTTCTAAAGCTTTAAGGTCTTCGTAGTACGATTTACTTACAAAGTAACCACGCTTTTCGGTACGATTAATTCTCTCATCAATAACATCAGCCTGGTCAGTAATGTACTGAATGAGTTCAGAGTATTCTTCCTTAACATCATCAAACGCACCTTTGTATTGATTACCCAATTCAATTAATTTATCATATTCTTTATCTTGAGCATCGACACCTTTTTGATATATTTCTTGGTATTCCTTAATTGTATCCGACAAGAAATGATTTGCTATCTTTTCAATATCATCTCCGGTAAGAAGACCTTGTTGAACCTTCTTTTTATACTCGCCAGTTGCCCAAGCAGCTTTAGCTTCGTCAAGAAGTCGTTGGTCATTTTCTTTTACAAGTTCGTCATTCTCACCGTAATCATCGTTATTAAGACCTTTACCGCCATTTACTTGAACCTTTTCGGCATTCCTGAAATATTCACTTGAGGCAATACCCAAAGCTTTGTATTCTTTTTCGAGTTCTTTAATCTCTTTAATACGAGCTTCGTTTCTTTCACCCCATGTTTCATAGGTGTTGCCGACAACTTTATCAAGCCTTGAGATTTCTTCTTCGATTCTTTGGATAGCAACCTCGACCCAATCGAACGTTTCCTCGGATTCTTCCTTTGGTTTTGTAGGCTCGGAACTTCCACCTCCGCCTCCACCTCCACCACCGGAAGATGAGCCGCCACCTGATGGAGCAGAATATCTAGCACCAGTAGCTTTAGAAGTAACCCTATAAGAGATACCAGGAACCTTAATTGAAGATCTCATTGCTAATGCTCTAGAGGCTTCAGTTAACGCTTGTCCACTAAGACCTTTTAACTGATCATATACTTCAATAGGTATATCGATACCTGGAGTTCTATACGGTTCAACACCTATGCCTGAAAGAATATTATTCATGGAATCACGAGTAATAATACCAGCATCCACCAGGTTATTTAATCCCTTTATCATAGCGTTATCATCTAGCCTTGCGCCTACTTCAACATCATCGATATCAAAGTTATTTATAAGGTTATTTATTTCATCTCGATAGCCTAATACTTCTTGAGTATTGCCTTCAATATGGATTTGTGTAGTAACCTCTTTTGCTGCCTCTTTACGTAATTGATTAATGGCTTCTGCACTTCCTGATGCTGCTTCTCTTATAAGGTCAAGATTTTTAACAACAAAATCCGTATCTATAGTAAAATTACTGTCTTCACCAATATCAAGCATTGTTGTAAGAGCTTCGGACATCTCGTCAATTGCACTACTATAATCTTCCGAACCTTCTTCGGCGTTTGAAAGCTTATCATATGCCTTAGCAAGATTTGTAATATTAGCCATTAATTCTTTTGTTTTCTTACTTAATCTCGCCTCTACAACTGCATCGGCATTAGTAATACCCATGGCTTTAAGCTGTGCTTTTGCCCATTCTTTATTTGATTCATCAAGCTTTTTAATAATGTTCGTTTGGTCTATATATGATGTAATAAGATTATCAATTGCAGATTGAGCAGCATCAACATCCCCCGGTTGCTCAATCATTATTCTCTCGAATTCTTCAAGAGCAAAATTCATTTCGGTAATATCTTTACCAGCTTTGTCAGATGTTTCAATAAACTTTTTAAATGCTTGCTCAACATTATTAATTAATTCTGGATCAGCAAAACCTATTGCCTGCCCATTTTCGTCATATTGTTTTTCTACTTCACCATTCTCGTTAAGATACTTTTTATCCTTACCTAATTTGATTTGATTTTGAACAGTTTGATTCCATAAATCACCAAGACTTGCAACGGCTGATTTCATATCTGCCATAGCATCTACGGCATCGGATGCTTTAGGCGTAATGTCTATTTTATTATCATCTGCGACCTTTTGAAGTTCTTCAAGATACTTTTTAAGTTCTTCTTCTCCCTTACGAAGAAGTTCAGGATCAATCTTGCCATCATCAAGGGCGGCATTCCAAATATCAAGTTCTTCTTCTGAAAGTGAATCTATGAATGATTCGTATTGATCTTTGGCAACCTTATCAGTAACAGAGAATAAACTTCCAATACCACTTCCTTGTTCCGTTACAAATGCGTCTTTAGCACGAGTTAACTTATCTGGGATTTCTCCAAATCCGAATAATTCACCAAGCATCTTACCAGCAAAATCACCAACAAACGGAATGTCAGATAATCCAAGCATCTCCGCCATTTTGTTAAAAATATCAATTATCTTTTGAACATTCTCAGAGTATACTCCTTCAGACAAATCAAGAGAGAAAATGTCTTCCCAATATTGGTTGAAGAGCTTTTCATTCTCGCCCTTTGTGGCATCCATTATCTTGTAGAGATATGCTTGAATATTATTAAACGAATCATCAAATATTTCCTCATCAATATTCTGAAGTCTTAAAATGTTTTTAACATCTATAGGTTTTCCACTAAACACGCCTCCTATAGATCCTTGAACTAATTCATTCCAATCAATCTTATTGACTGCTTCTTTCTCGAATCTTGAGAAATCCATATTAGAGAATATTAACTCAAAAAGTTTTTGCTGTTGTTCAGACAAATCTTTAAAATATTCATCATCATAAAGAATAGAAGACATGTCGTCATAAAGAAGTTTATTCTGTTCCTTTATGCCAGCACCATACTGAGATATCTCTCTTTCATATGTGTTGCGTAATATGGCAAACATATTTCTTATAGCTGTTTCTTGTTCTTCTGTTAATTTAGATATATCATCAGGCAATTCTACTTTAGCCATTGCCGCGGCTTGAGATAAGACTTCTCCTCTTTCTCCGCCAATCTTATATTTCTGATCCATAAGATCGTAAACAGCGAGATTTGTCCAATCACTTTCAGAAGAAAGAGCGTCAATCTCTGCAAGAGCATTTTTTGCCGATTCTATTTTGTCACTGTAGTTATCAACTTTATCTGAATAACCATGTAATACATCCGGAAGTTTTTCCATAATTTCAAGGTTAGCCGCTTCACGAGCAACATCAACAAGTTGTTCTAAACTTCCAACAATAGTATTAACATCACCAGATAAATCAATTATGGCATTACCATTCTGATCATATCCAATAGTTAATTGAGGGAAAAGTTTTGCAAGTTGATTACTAATGTCGAGAAACTCTTTATACTCATCATTTGAGAGAGTGCCTTGACTCTGATTAATTGTGCCAAGATTCTTAACCTCTTGTGCGAGTTCTGCGTAATGTTGTTTAACATTATCTACAGTGTCAATAGTATTCTTAAGTTCATCCTTAACCTTAGCAATTGCTTCACGAGCCTTCTTTGCTTCTTTTTGAATATACTTACTTGGATGGAATGCTACGTCAAAAGCCTTTGTTATTCCTTCAAGAGCTAAACTAACTCCCTCTGAAATCAAATACGAAGCTACCATATTAAGCGCAGCGCTACCAATACTTTTCAATACCCCAATAAGTTTTGAACCAACTCCACCTAACCCTTTAAGTTTAGCTTTTAAAGCATCGACTTGTTCTCCGGCAGTTTCAGATTTTTCACCTATCTCAATTATTGAATCAATTAACTCGTCGGAAACGCCATAGTTACTTTGTAAACTATCTCGGTTTATGGTTTGCCGTATATCTTTATCAATAAATTCTTCACCAGAAGAAATATCCTGAATTAAAGTTTTTATAAATGATTTATCCGCATCAATACGTTCACCTTTTCCAATGTTTCTAATTAATCCTCCAAGTCCAGTTCTACCTAAAATCCCTCCATTGAGATCAAATAGACCCAGCTTTTTTGAACCAATAACGGTTGCTATACCAATTATGGCAGACCTAAGTAAGCCGACTTTATCTGCTAACTTAGTTACATTTGTTAATAAATCTAAAGTCCACTTAACTAAACCAGAATCGATTGTGTCCGTATATAATTTTTGTAATTGGTTTTGAAGCTTTGCGATGTGTCCAGAAATAGAATCGAGATATTTCTCGTTTTCTTCTAATGCTGAACCAGCAGAATCTTGCGAAGCCTTATATACTTCTTCAAGTAATTCAGGATTCTCAAGAACAGATGCGGCAATATTTGAACGATTTTTGCCCGCTATATATTCCACTAATGCCTTTGCTCTATTAGTACCAGCTTTTTTATCTTCTTCTTGAATTTCTTTATATACCTTTGAGATGTCCAATAAGATGTCATAAGTATCACGAAGATTTCCGTTAGCATCCAATACGTCAATACCTCTTCCGGCGTTTGACGCAACAGCGGTATAAGCCTTAATTGTTTCTTGAGTCTTTGATTGTGTTTGAACAATATAATCATCAACAGACTCACCAAGTTCTTCAAGTTCTTTCTTTGCAGTTTCTGTACCGGCAATACGAAGAGCAATAGTTCGTATACCAGTTGACGCTTTAGAAATATCTTGAACGATACTATTTGCAGCAGTCAATAAAGCTATGGACTTGTCAATGTCATTTCCTTGAGTTTTAAGAACGGCGGCTGCGTTCTGAAGACCAGTTGCAAGTTGGTCTGTGCTAATACTGAAATTGTTACCGATATTATTGAGCTTATCAATGATATCAATCTTATCCATTTCTTTATAAGCTTGACTCATTGCAACGAGAGCGGTAGTTGCTTCATCTATAGATTGAAACTCTGATACATTTAAAAGAATAGAAGCATCTTTTGCAGACTCTTTTGCTTCATTCAACGATTCACCTAAACGCATCCAATCAGCAGTAGAATCTTGTATAACTTTTGCTGTACTACCAACTTGATCTGCAATATTAAAACTTTCTTGCTGGAAAGCTTTAAGTGTAGAAACAGATTCATCACTAACTTTGCGCATCTCGGTCAATGCATCATCAAGCTCA
>AUXO018350242.1_pt1 | contig 14914 bp, 16 predicted proteins | sample 768731 | NCBI WGS metagenome assembly AUXO01 (sample SAMN02715735, study PRJNA202380) | gut metagenome | biome: sheep rumen | host: Ovis aries | place: New Zealand: Palmerston North | reverse complement strand
AACTATAATATTATATTTAAAAACAAATTGATAAAAGTTTTACAACTGTTTGTTTCAGAAAAAATATGCAATATTTCAAAAAAGATTATTATTAAAAAAATAATGCTAAAAAAATATTATTTTATAAATTACTTTAATTTAAGAGGTAAACAAGAGGTAAAATGTGTTTTAAAATAAAAAAAGCCCTATAAATAAAGGCAATATAAACAGATGGTGCCAAATGTAAGAATCGAACTTACCTCTAGGCATTACGAGGGCCTTGTTCTACCACTACCACTAAACTAATTTGGCATAAAGAGGCTATCTTCCTTTGCCTCTTTTAGGTTCTTCTTCATCATAAGATATACCATTAATCATTCTATGAAACATTTCTCTTTGTTTCATACTATTAATTTCATATAATTTAGCTTTATACCCATCAATAATAATTTGCATTTTTTTAATAGTCAAAGCTACATAACTTTTTCCTAGATATTTTTGATAAGTATTCATAATCATTAATTTTATTCTTTCTGCTTCCATAAGCTTATTTCTATATCTAGCAGTTCCCCCATCTTCTTCATCATCATAAGTAGTATTAAGTTCCAATAAAAGTTTAGATATTTTACTACTAATCTTTTTTTTAAGTAATTTTTCCGTAAGCATAGGAGAAACAAAAACTATTTTATTAACTTCAATAGCATCTTTTTTTTGTACCTTTGGTTTAACATTATATCCATCTTTATTATATTCAAGATAAACTACTTCTCCACCCTTTTTAGCTTTACTTATTAAATAATTACTACTCATTATTAACTCCCCCTAATAAATCAGGTCTATTTTCTTTAGTAAGTCTAACCCTTTCTTCATGACGAAATTTATTAATATTTTCATGATGACCTGATAATAATACATCAGGTACTTTCATGCCGCGATATTCCACTGGCTTAGTATAATTAGGATAGTCAAGTAAATTATCATCAAAACTCTCACATTCTAATGATTCACTACTTATTACATTATCTACTAACCTTATAACGCTATCCATTACTACCATTGAAGGAAGTTCACCACCAGTTAGTATATAATCACCAATAGAAAGTTCAATATCTACAATACTCTTAATTCTTTCATCAAATCCTTCGTAGTGGCCACATAATATTATCAAATGTTCTTCTTTTGATAAACTTCTAGCAATATCTTGTTTAAATATTTTACCAGAAGGTGTCATCATAATTACTTTAGTATTATCTTTTTTTAAAGTTTCAATAGCTCTAAAAATAGGATCACACATCAATACCATACCACCGCCACCACCAAATGGATAATCATCGACTTGCTTATTTTTATATACTGTGTAGTCTCTAATATTATGTATATTTATTTCAATCTTTTTATCATGAATAGCTCTTTTAATAATTGATTCAGATAAAAAATTATCATACATATTGGGAAATAGTGTCAATACATCTATTATCATGAGTATCCCTCATTTCTAATAACTATTATAATATATAATTATCATCTTGTAAACTTAAAATTATCTTAATATTCTCTTTCATTTAAAATTTTTAATAAATGTTTTAGCTTTAATCCATAATTTATTAAATAAATTAAATATTTTTTCACAATCTTTTCAATAACTTTTCATTAATAATTTTAAATATAACATCATATTATATCATCCTAATTAAATAATCCTTCAATATTTTTTATATACATTTTTTTATCATTAATATCTACTCTATCAATTAAATCATAAGGAATTAAATATTCTCGATCACCATTGACAATTATTAATAAAGTCGTTTTATCATACCTTTCAATATTATTAACTAATCCTTTATATTCACCATTCGCATAAGCACTTAAGCCTATTAAATCCTCGTCTAAATAATTATTATCTAATTTAATATCATCTTTATTTACATATACATTTTTGCCCTTATATTTAAGAACCTCATTAATATTAGAGTATCCTACCAAAGTAATCATTTCAAAATTCTTATGTCTTCTATAAGTATTAATAACTTCCCTATTTTTTTTATCAATATATATATTCATTTCTTTAATAAAAACTTTATCCTTATATGGAAACCTAGAAAGTAATCTTAGTTCTCCTTTAATACCATGAGTATTTACAATTTTTCCTATTCTAATTAGTTCCATTACTTATTCCTCATTTCATATAGCAAAATAGAAGCAGCTACTCCTGCATTCAAGCTTTCTACATTATTATCCATATCAATATATAAATTCTTATCACATAAACTTTCTACACTTGAACTCATGCCTTTGCCTTCGTTACCAATAACAAGAGCATATTTATCTTTTATATCAATATTTTTAATATTAATACCACCATCTACTTTAGTACCATATATCATATAACTATTACTCTTTAGTTCTTCAATAAAAGAAACCAATTCTTTAACAATAATATTAATATGAAATATCATACCTTGAGTACTTCTTAATACTTTAGAATTATATAAATCTACAGTTTTAGGGCTAAGTACAACCGTATCAACACCAAATGCAAGACTTGATCTAATAATGGTTCCCAAATTGCCAGGATCTTGAATATCTTCAAGTATCAATATTTTATTCCCAATTTCTCGTTCTTTTCTCTTAGAACAAACTCCTATTACATTTATAATACTATCAGTACTAGATAACTTCTTCATTACTTCCTTACTAATAAAAGTAGTCTTCGTATCCATAGAGAAATCTTCTCCAATCAAAGGAAGAATTTCTTCTAATAAACCTTCTTTATAAGCCTCATATATTAAATGCTCTCCCTCAATTAAAAAAGTATTAGTACTATCTCTATATTTCTTCTCTTTCAATTTACATAATTCTTTAATATGATTATTGTTTACAGATGTAATAATTTCCATATATCTTTCTCCTACATATCTATTATAATATAAAAAATAAAAAGAAACAATCAAATAAATTGTTTCTTCAAATATTCTTTAATTCTTTTCTAATTTTTTTATAATCCAAATAATATTTTGATACTAAGTTCCAAAATTCCTTTGAATGATTAGGATAAACAAAATGTGAAAGTTCATGTACTATTACATAATCCAAACATTCCATATTGTATTTCGATAATTCTAAATTTAAAGTAACATTATGGTTTTTAATATTACATACACCCCAACGACTTGTCATCTTTCTGATTTTTAAATTAGGTATTGGAATATTTTCTTCAAATAAATTATACCAATAGTTTAACCTATCCTGATACACAGAATTAATATACTTAAATAAATACTTACTAAATGTTTTATCATCCGTAGTATATATTTTATTATCACTTATTTCAGTATTAGGTAACCCATAAACAATATCATAATTTTTACCAAACAATTTAAAAGAAGTATCAGATAATCTATTATTATATTTATCTAAATTCTTATTAATAAAAGAAGCATTATCTTCAACTAATTTTTTTACTTTACTATTACCTACTAAATAGTTAGTAGTAACTATAATTTTACCATCTTTGACTCTTAAATAAGTATTCTTATTGTCCTTTCTAATTATTACAATCGGATAATTAATATTATTATAAGTATAAATCATTATCATTCACCATCTATTATCTTTATTTTTTTTATTGAAAATAACTTAGTAATAATTATATAAGGAAATTCATCAAGTAATTTATTATATTCCCTAACTTTCCTATTATATATATCCGTAGCGTATAATATTTTATTACTATAACGTTCATATACCTCTTTTAATTCTTTTATCTTCTTTTTGTTTTTATACATATCAAAAAATCTATTAATAGTATAATCAGCATCCTTTAATACCAATAATTTTTTTTCATTATTTCTTACTCTTGATAATTTTTTAGCTAATATTAATAATTCTTCAGAATCTTTCTCATCACTAACTATCTTTATTAATTCATTTAATATATCAATATATTTTTTTATAGATAAATCAATTGGTTCAAATTTTTTAATTAAAGAACTTTGTAGCATAATAATTCTATTGTATACAGAAATCATATTAAAAGAAAAAAATATCATAATAGCAATTGTTAAAATTACAATAATAGCTCCTAATTCCATATCACACTCTCCCTACTAAATAATATCAAATTTTTTTAAATAAGTAAATAACAATTAGTTACTATTTTTCTTTTTAATCTTAATTATGCCAATTAAACCAATTAAAATTAAAATAATAGAAACAATTTGGCTAACTCTAAGAGAAAAGAAATATAAACTATCTGTTCTAAGCCCCTCAATTAAAAATCTACCTATACCATACCATATAAAATAAGTAAATAAAAGTATTCCCGGGTGGTCATATTTATCTTTCTTCCTAATAAATAATAAGATAATAAAGCCAATACAGCACCAAATAGATTCATATAAAAATGTTGGTATATAATAATTACCATTAATGTACATACCTTTAATAATAAATTTAGGTAAATGTAACTTTTGTAGATATTCTAAACTAGTAGAAGAGCCATGCGCTTCACTATTAAAGAAATTACCCCATCTACCAATTGCTTGCCCTAAAATTAAATATGGAGTTAGAGTATCTAATACTAATAAAGAATTTTTATCTTTTTTCTTAGAATAATATATTATAAAAATAATCGAAAAAATAATAGCTCCATAAATAGCAAGACCACCTTCCCATATTTTCAATATATCTAATAATCTATCTCTAAAAACATCAAAATTAAATATTACATAATAGATCCTTGCTCCCAGTATTGCCACAATCACTAAATAAAATACCAAATCAGAAATAAATTTCTTTTGAAGGCCATTCTTCTCAGATTCTCTAAGTGAAAAATAGTACCCAATTAAAACACTAATCATTATTAATATAGAATACCAATAAACAGTAATAGGACCAATACTAAAAAAAACTCTATTCATATTATCACCTAAATATATAATATCACAAATAAATGCGAAAAAAAAGAGTTATCTTGTAATATAGATATCTCTAATTTTATCAATTGGAATATATTCTCCCTCAAAAGTAATCAAATTAGTTTTAGTCTTACCCACTATTCTCTTATCAAATATTTCATTATCCGTTACAATAGTTACATCCATCTTATAAATATAATTAGGAGAATTAAAGATATTATAAATTTTCTGCTCTACAGTATAATTTTTTTTATTATCAATTACCTTTTCTTTAGTATCCTTATAAATATTTTGCACTTTATCATATAATGTTGAAAATACCTTCTTATTATTCGTAATATCTTTATCTATTTTATTATGATACATCTTAGGTAAATCTTTCATACATCACCTCTAGTTAATTATATGAATTTATTTTATAGATATTTATTATTTTAATAATTTGTGGTATCATAATAAAGAAAGGATGACTGCAATGCACAAAGAATCTAAATTTAAAGTAGAAAAAAGTATTTTAATACCAATCATCTTATTTGCAATAATCAGTGTCATCACAATATATGCTACCAGAAGTCTAATTGCAGATGATTTACAAAACTTATATTTAAAGCAATTACTTTGGTATACAATTGGTTTTGCAATAGCATATCTAATGATGACATTTGGAAATAAATTTTTATATAATAATGCCTATGTCTTTTATATAATAGGAGTGTCACTATTAATACTTGTCCTCATCATTGGTAAAGAAATAAATAATGCTAGATGTTGGTTTGTAATACCATTTATAGGTAGTTTTCAACCATCAGAATTTATGAAAATATTCTTAATAATAACATTATCAAGAATGATTACCGACTTTAAAGAAGAAAATAGAAATATTGAAACAAATGATGAATTCAAATTTCTAATTAAAGTGTTAATAGTGGTAGGAATACCATCAATATTAACATTTATTGAACCAGATACAGGAGCAGTATTAATATACTTCATAATAACAGTAGTAATGCTCTTTATTGGAGGTTTTAAAAATAGATGGTTTCTAATAATACTTGGAGTAATAATACTTTTTGGTGGAACATTCATATGTATCTATCTCTTAAAACAAGATTTATTTATAAAAATATTTGGTACAAGTTTCTTTTATCGAATGGATAGAATACTAAATTGGTCTAAATCCAGTGGACTTCAACTAACTAATGGACTAACCGCTATTGGATCTGCTGGTTTATTTGGCCATGGATTTAATCATACTCCTATATACTTTCCCGAAATGCAAACAGACTTCATTTTTGCTGTATTCTCATCAAATTTTGGTCTAATAGGAGCCTTTTCCTTAATAGGATTATTAATATACTTCGATATTAGTATAATCTCACTAGCAGGAAAATCTCCTAGTTTAAATGATAAATTATCAGTAGGAGGAATAATATCAGTACTATTATTTCAGCAAATACAAAATATTGGTATGACAATAGGACTTCTTCCTATTATGGGAATAACCTTGCCTTTTATTTCTTATGGAGGCTCATCACTCTTATCATATATGATATTGATAGGAATGTTATTTAATATATCTAATGAAAATTTAAGATTTAAAAATTAAAAAGAGCTATATATAAATATGCTCTTTTTTCTTTTTATTATTTACATAATATTTATCTACTAATAAAACTTTTTTGTTCTTTAAGCTCTTATTAACATCAATAATTCTCTGATTAGTAGAACCTCTAAATATAGCATCTAAACTCTTCTTTTCTAAAAGAAATGGTCCATCAATTAAGACATCTATCTCTTTAAGAAAATCATAAATGTCAGAATTATTTTTAGACATTTTTAAAAGTGATTCAAAAGTAAAACCAGTATAACACCATATATTTAATCCCTTTTTCTTAGCGTACTTAGCTAATATAGTACATTCTTTTGGTTGATAGAAAGGGTCACCCCCCGAAAAAGTAATTCCATCTTGACCATCTAAGTTATCAATCATTTTTTCAACTTCTTCAATATCTATTAAATAACCATCATCAAAAGAATGAGTTCCGGGATTATGGCAACCAGGGCATTTGTGCGCACATCCTTGCGTCCAAATAACTGTCCTAATACCTTCACCATCTACAATACTATCTTCTTGTAAATAATCCACTGCTAATCTAATTTTCATTATGCACATTTTTTATTTGACATTAAACCTTCAGTACTATGTTTTACCCTATCTCTCTCTTCTGCCCTTTTACCATTGTTAAATCTATCTACAGTACCAACTAAATAACCCGTAATTCTTCTTATTCTATCAAAACCTACACCCTCGCCTATTGTTTTTTCTTTAATTTCTTCTTTCATTTTAATTAACTCCTTTTCTATTTATTTAACAATTACAACTATTTTTATATTCATTAACTCTATCTACTGGAACAGCTTCAAAATTTCTTCTTCCGCATCCAGGACAAACATCTCCAATTACACCAGTATAACCACAAACTGGATCTCTATCTACAGGATGATTAATCGCTGCATATCCCATATCATTTTCATACATTGTCCTAACAATCTTTTCAAACGCCTCTAAATTATTTGTAGTATCACCATCTAGCTCAATATAACTAATATGACCAGCATTAGTAAATTTATGATATGGTCCTTCTTTCTTAATCTTATTAACTATTGATATATTATAATAAACAGGTACATGGAATGAATTAGTATAATATTCTCTATCAGTAATACCCTTAATCTTACCATATACAGCCTTATCAATATTAACAAATCTACCAGATAAGCCTTCTGCTGGAGTAGCAAGTAGTGTAAAGTTAAGTTTATACTCTTTAGCATAACTATCACATTTTTTTCTCATAAACTCTACTATTTCAAGTCCAAGTTTTTGAGCCTCATCACTTTCTCCATGATGCTTACCAATTAAAGCTTTAAGGCACTCTGCTAGTCCAATAAAACCAATTGATAAAGTACCATGTTTAAGTATTTTTCTTAACCTATCATTAGGTTTTAATTTATCAGAATCAATCCATACTCCCTGTCCTAATAAGAATGGAAAATTGTAAAGTCTTCTATTACATTGAATTTCAAATCTTTCAAGTAACTGATCTTTAACTAAATCCATTAAACTACCTAACTCTTCATAGAAACCTTTCATATCAGTATTTTCATTTCTTACAAGTCCATGTTTAATACCAAGTCTAGGAAGGTTTATTGAAGTAAATGATAAATTACCACGTCCTACAGTAACAGCCTTATCTTCATCGACAACATTTGCCATTACTCTCGTTCTACATCCCATATAAGCTACTTCAGTGTTATAGTCTCCTTTAAAATATGGTTTATTAAATGAAGAATCCAAAAATGAAAAGTTAGGAAATAATCTTTTTGCAGACACTTTACATGCTAACTTAAATAAATCATAGTTAGGATCTTCTGGATCATAGCTTACGCCTTTCTTTAGTTTAAATATTGATATAGGAAATATTGGTGTTTCTCCCTTACCAAGACCTGCATCAGTTGCAAGTAAAAAATTCTTAATAACCATTCTACCTTCTGGAGAAGTATCAGTACCAAAATTAATCGAAGAAAAAGGTACTTGTGCTCCCGCTCTTGAATGCATCGTATTTAAATTATGAATAAATGCTTCCATTGCTTGATATGTTTCTCTATTTGTCTTTTTATACGCTGTCTCATATCCCTTTTCAAATATTTTTTTAACTTCACTGCTTTCCTTATAGATAGGTTCAAATACTTCAATATTAGTATTAATACTAGATAATTTATCAATCTCTCTTTCAACTCTATCCATATTTACAAAACTAATAAAATCAGTAAATTCCAAGAGCTCATAAACTGCTTGTTTAAATTGTTTCTTAAATGTCTTTAATACTCCTGGAGCCATATAATAATCAAAAGCCGGTATTGATTGTCCACCATGTTGATCATTTTGATTAGCCTGAATAGCAATAGCTGCTAGTGCACTATAACTGATAATACTATTTGGTTCTCTAAGGAAACCATGCCCTGTTGAAAAACCATTTTTAAATAATTTAGCTAAATCTATTTGACAACAAGTCGTCGTACCCATAGCTTCAAAATCCATATCATGAATATGGATATCTCCATTATCATGAGCTTCAGCAAATTTCTTCTTCATTAAATATGTCTCAGTAAATGCTCTTGATATTGTACTACCAAACTGAAGCATTGTACCCATCGCAGTATTACCATCAATATTGGCATTTTCTCTTTTTGAGTCTTCTTCATTAGCACTCTTAAGGCCTAAACCTTCTATACTCTTTTGAAGTCTAGCCATGTTTTTGTCATCTCTAAAGGCTTCTCTAGCAGCAGCTCTTCTTTTTCTATATTCAGAAAAAGATTCAAAAACATCAATATAATTATATTTTTTAAGATTATCTTCAATTAAATCTTGTACTTGCTCAATCTTAATCTTACCTAAAGGTAAATATTCTTTTTCAATTTTTTTAATAACTTCTTTATATACTTTTTGAATATCTTTTTCAGTATATTTTTTTTCATCATTTTCAAGAACAATACTATCAAATCCCTTTTTAATCGTCAAAGCTATTTTAGTTTCATCAAAAGATACTTTCTTACCATTTCTTTTAATTACTTCTAAATTTTCCAATTTTTCTAACACATCTGTCATAAATTTACTTCCTTTCTTTATCCTACAGTCAACATTATATAATAGAGTAATATGCCTTGTCAATACTTTTCGTTCGCTTTTTACATTTTTTACATTTTCTTATATTTTTGAAAAACAAAAAAATAACTTTTTTATATTTTTTGCTTTTTTTCTAATAATTGTTTTTGTCTTTTATATTATGCAAACCTATATAATATATACGTTTAATCGTTTTAAAGCTTATTTAAATTTGTAAACTATTTTTTAAATTTTCTTATTTTTAAAGAAATTAATGTTTCTCAAAATAAAAAAAACAATAATTTTTGTAAATTATTGTTTCACCAGGTGTTCGCCTTTTTATTATCAATTCCTTTTTATTATATATAACCCCTGTACGCATCAATTAATTTTTGCTTTTTAGAATAATTTTAGAAATATTCTTCGAATTAATCTTCTTAATTATTTCATTTAATACTTCTAACTTTAAATTTTCTATTACTCCTATTGGATTATCTTCTACTTTACCAGTATACAATATATCATCCAATATAATATCATTGATTTGTTCAGCATATTCATATGCAAATATTTCATTACTTATAAGAACTTTTTTCTTTCGATTAAAATCTTCTTCACTAATAGAAATATTTTTTAATTTATCTTCAACTTTATTAATAAATTCACTATACTTATCAGTTTCATTAATAATACTAATTAGCATATGCGTATTAGTATTTAAAGTACTAACATAAGTCGTATTACTAATTATATTATCTTTTTTTAATTCCTCATCAAAAGATGAAGTCTCATCAAACATTGAAGTAAATAATATATATAAATATAAAGATAACTCTCTTCGAGATAAATTAATACCTTTAATAGGCATTTTAATTGTAAGCGCCACCTTAGGTATGCTAGTAGTACTATTAATTATCTCTTCTTTCTTATATACTTCATCCTTTTCTTTTATTCCCTTTACTTCAATTTCATTAAAAGAATCAAATGCTTTATTCCTTTGATTATCCTTAATAGAGGCCATAATTTCATCTACATCAAAAGAACCCACTACTACTAAGAACATATTTGAAGGATGATAAAAAGTCTTATAGCAGGTCTCTAAATCTTCCTTCGTTATCTTACTAATATCATCAGTAGTACCAATAATACTATCTCGATAAGGATTAGAGATAAGAGCATTTAATCTAATTTTTTCTGCAAGTACTTCACTGGGTCTATCATCATACATATGAATTTCTTCGGAAATAATACTCTTTTCATTTTCTACTGCTTCTTCTGTTAAAAATAAATCTTGCACATAATCAAGTAAATAACAAATATTTTCTTTTAACTTACTAGTAGCATAAAATAAATAAGTCGTATTATCAAAAGTCGTATAGGCATTACATATAGCACCACTCCTAGAAAAAAACTCCATAGGATCAGGTCCATCTTTAACAGCAAATACTTTATGTTCAAGAAAGTGAGCTATTCCTTTAGGAAAAGAAGTCATCTTATTACTACCTATCGGTATAAATTCATTATATACAGAACCATATTTAGTAGTAAATGTAACATAACTACTTTTAAAAGATTCTTTATTAAATAAATATACTTCTAATCCATTATCTAATTTTTCATAACAAATTACTTCGTCTAAACCCTTAATCTTTATCTTTTTCATTAGTATCCCCCTTTTCTAATGTTAAAATACTATTTAGATTAATTTTTTTACTCACTTTAATCAAATCATCTTTAGTAATGCTCTTAAACTTTTTTATTCTCTCATCAGAATCATCAGTACCTACAAGTACTTTAGAGAAATAAGTATTAATAATACCCATAGGATTATCAAAAGAAGCATTAATACCAGATACAATCGTATTAATAGAAGATTCTATTACTTTATCATCAATCTTACCATCTTTAACCTCTCTTAATATCCTTCTAATTAATTTAATACACTTCTCAGTATTTTTATTTTCTACACCAGAGTTAATAACCATAATATTATCATAAGCTTTAACACTACTATTAACGTAGTAGCAATATCCCTTCTTTTCTCTTACTCGATCAAATAAAATTGAGTTAGAAGATCCTCCTAGTACTTCATTTAACACTTTAATTGTATATTTTCTTTCAAAATCAGTCAAATTATTTAAAGAAAGAAGTAATAATACTTGATCTTGATTAACATCATCATATTCATGATATCTTACAATTCTCTTTCTAATATCTAATTCTTTAATCAATAATTTCTTATTTTCTTTCTTAAAAGTATTTACTTTAAAATAATCTTTAAATATTTCCTTCATTTCACTACTAGAAAAATCTCCTAAAACAAAGATATCAATTTGATCTTTATCAAGTACTTCCTTATAATACTCATATAAATTATTACCATCAATATTATCTAAATCTTCAATATAGCCAAAAGTATTATACGAATATTCTCTGTCTTTATAATATTCCATTAATTTTAAATAAGCAAGTTTTGGCTTATTATCTTTAATACTAATAATATCTTGCTTTAATTTTTCCTTTTGCTTATCAATATTAATAAAAGTATTATTCTCTATATAAGGATTAAAAATAAGATCAAGAAAAAAGATGATAGACTCTCTATTCATATTATCTTCCGTATACTTTTCATTTAAAAACTTTGTCTGAAAAGATAAGTTACTAAATGATCCAAGTCGCGAAATAGAAGAGGAAACCTTAATATCATATAAATTTTCACTTTCAATAATTAACTCTTTCTCTGTCTTATAATTCTTGCTAGAATCAAGTAAAATCATCTTAAGTAAATTTCTCTTGGTAATTTCCTCTTTCTTAATATTTCTATAAAAATCTACATCTATAGTAATTGTTTTAAATTTATTTGTCTTTATAAAATGCAAATTATATGCACCCATATTAATAGTTTCAAAATTCATAATTGCACCCTCCTGATGATATTATACCCCATTATCCTAGTTTTAAACAAGATTCAAGAGCAAGAATAATTAAATTATCTAATCCCTGTTCTCTTTCTTCTTGAGATAACTTATTAGTATTTAAAAAACTATCACTAACCATAAGTAAAGTACTAGCATTTCTATTAAATAAACTAGAGTTAATAAATAATGCATAACTCTCCATTTCTACTCCTAGAACATTATACTTACTAACAATATCTTTATAATTATTTTCTTTTTCATAAAAGACATCAGATGAATAAATATTACCTCTATATACCGGAATATTATTAATAGAAGCACAATCCATTATAATACTATTAAGTTCATTGCTGCTTTTAATAACATTATTATTATAACCCGCTGCATATATTCCATAATTAGAATTAGTAATAGAATTATCTACAAGAACTATATCTTTTAAATTCAAATTAGTATAAGCTCCCATTGTACCAATTCTAATAATATATTTAACATCATACTCCTCAAATAATTCATAAGAATAAATACCCATACTAGGAATACCCATCCCAGAAGGAAATAAAGTAATCCTATGACTCTTATAATAGCCAGTATAAGCAGTCATACCCCTAACATCATTAACCAAATGACAATTAGCTAAATATTTTCTAGCAATATATTCACATCTTTTAGGATCTCCTGGCATCAATACTACGCTAGATACATCTTCCTTCTTACTCTCAATATGTGTACTCATATTATCTCCTATTCTATACTAATACTATATTTTTTAACACTATCAATATCTAATTTATCATTATAATCAAAACTTATACTAAAATTATTCTCCTTTTCTAACTCTTTACTATCAAGCACCACATCATTAGCATCATATAATTTAACAGTAATCTTACCATTATTACTAATAGTACCACTAACAACAATATTAGTATCTAACAAATCAACTTTAATATTACTAATAATCTTATTATTCATATTAATTTCATATTCAGTATTATCTATATCAGTAATAGTTTCTTTAGCATATATTTTTTTCTCTATAACATCCATTGGACTAATACCATTTGTAGTACTAATAAACATCGTATCATTTACAAACCTAATACCAGTCTCATTATTACCATAAGTAATAGCACCTGATGCATTCTTACAACCGTCTCTATCATTACTATAATAAGTACATATACTAGTAATAATTTCTTTATATATGTCTTCTGACAATTCCTTATTATCATTATCCATCTTAAACTCTAATTCATTATTAACAAGTTTAATATCATATAATAAATCCCCATAACTAATATTAATACCATCGGCACTAGTACTAGCATTAATGCCATTATACTTAGCCATTAAATTACTATTAAGACTACTTACTATATCTCCCAAACTAATATAATTAACAGTATATTCACTAATATTACCATTATTATTATCATTAGTAGTAGACTCATTTTTAATAAACTTTAAGTATACAATAAATAATATACATCCAAGTAATATAACAATAAGTGCATATGCAAGCATTATATCTGTTTTTTCTCTTTTCTTAATCTTTTCTTGTATCATTAAATCTTCTTCATTCATAATATTTAACCTCTTTTCTTTCTTTTCTATTCTAAAACATACGGCTCTTCTTCAGAACCAATACCATCAGAAATACTTACTCCACTCTTTAGAAAAACTACAGGACGAATCGCAGTAGGATTAAAAGCATTGGAAAAATCCAAACGTCCTGCTGGAGTAACAAAAACCACATAGTCAGCATGGACAGAATGAGCTCCAGGAGATATAGTAGCTTGAACCATACTAGAATTAAATAACCAATCTTTTTTTCTACAAACATATGAATTAGTTGAACTATTATAGTTATTTAAAGTTTGATTACAAGTTGTTAAATCAGTTGCATACCCATAATCACTTGGATACATTAATCCTACCTCACCGTTCCAAACACTTGTTCTTTTCACATTATCATTGCAATTATTTCCATCAGAACAAACTTTTCCTAGAGTACTGTCCTGTCTTTCTGATAAATACTGCATATTTACATATGAAGAAAAACCACAAGATGCCCCTAGATACCAAGTGGCAGTATCGATCATATTACTTTCACTACTAGATAATCCAGTGTTCACAAAACTTACACTTCTTGTCGTCGCATTTCTTATTCCAGTATATACTGTACCTGATGATGCTTTATTCCAATATAAACTATTATTTACACTTTCATCTTCATATCCTGGATTTAATAATCTCATTAGATCAGCACCTTCATAACTTTCTGATGGTCCCCACTGATTTATTCCATATCCAGAATTACCACCAGTAGTATTTGCTGATGTATCCCATGATAAAATAGTACTACTTATTCTATCATTACTTATCAATTTAAGTCTTCCATCAAATACTCCAATTATTCTCCATAACTTTTT